>Ga0118677_10006345_pt1 | contig 20068 bp, 19 predicted proteins | sample AliMusrvi5mmetaG_FD_86154 | JGI IMG/M metagenome (GOLD analysis project Ga0118677, IMG submission 86154)
ACTGATAACAACTGGGATGGTTTGATAAAAAGGAGAAGCCGTGTATAATTTATTTTACAAAAATCTCCAGAATCTCATAATGCAGCTCGCCTTTAGGCACTGCAATCGAAACTTTATCTCCAATCTCTTTCCCTATCAGCGCTCTTCCAACAGGAGAACGGACAGAAATCTTTCCTGAATCAGTATCAGCTTCTTCGGAAGAAACAAGCGTATATTCAATGATCTCAGTAAGATCATCAAGATTTTTTAGTTTTACAGAGGTAAGAATATAGACCTTGTCAGTCTTGATGTGCTTCGGGTCAAGAATTGTTGCGGCTGCCAGTTTGTTTTCGAGATCAGCAATTCGCGCTTCTGTATGTGACTGTTCCTCTCGTGCCGCATCGTATTCCGCATTTTCACTCAGATCACCATGAGCTCTTGCTTCGGCAATTTTTTCAAGAACTTCCCTTCTGGTTTCATGAACCAGCACATACAATTCCTCTTTCAACCGGTTATACCCATCATTGGTCAGGTAAATTCTGTCAGTCATCTCTGGTACTGTTTTTGTTGAATAATAAGGAAATAACTCTATAAGCGCGAATAACCCCGAAACCGGGGCAGAACAGGAAAACAAAAAAAAGTAAAGTCAGCGGCGGGTAGCTGACTTTACTTCAAAGCAATGTACAATTCTTAATCTTTCAGGCAAAACAAACTTTACACATTAAACGCGAAATAGATTCTATTTCCACCACGTTCAACGAGCAGAAACAACATATCGCCACTCTTAACTGATTTTACAAGAGCACTATACTGCGCAAACGAAGTCACGGCCTGTTTATTCACCGAAATAATGATATCACCACGCCTCAGCCCGGCTAAATATGCATTGGACGATGAAGCAATTGACGTAACAATTACTTTACCTGCATCAGGTTTACGGTTATACTTCTGTGCGGTTTCAGGTGTAAGCGCCTCAGCTCTGAAGCCAATTGCTGCACTTATTTTTTCCTCTCTCCCTTCCGACCGTGAGGCAACTTCTTTTGCAGCCGATTCTTCAAGCCGTATACTGAAAAGCTTGATCACCCCATCTCTTATCACCCGCAACTTGACTGTCGAACCGGGAGTCTGGCTGGCAATAATGTTACGAAGTGCAACACTGCTCGAAACCTTAGCGCCATTAAAATCAAGAATAACATCGCCGGTTTTCAGCCCGTATTTTGCGGCAGGACTGCCTTCGACAACTGTTCCAACCAGCACACCTTCACCTACTTTAAGATGGAGGGCTTTTGCAAGGTTTTCATCGATATCCTGTATACTCACACCCAGATACCCCCTTGAAACCTTACCTGTAGTAATAAGGGAGGTCAAAACTTTTCGGGCCATATTTGAAGGCACAGCAAAACCGATCCCCTCAAATCCGCCGGTACGGCTGGCTATTGCAGTATTGATACCGACAAGTTCTCCGTTGATATTAACAAGAGCACCTCCTGAATTACCAGGATTTATAGCCGCATCTGTCTGAATGAAATCCTCGTAATCCGCGAGCCCGACATTTGCCCGCCCTTTAGCGCTGACGATACCCTGCGTAACCGTTCTGGCAAAATTTTCACCAAGCGGACTTCCAATGGCGATAACCCATTCAGCAACCCGGAGTTTATCGCTGTCACCTATTACAATAGGTTTAAGACCTTTCGCGTTAACCTTTATAACGGCAAGATCAGTTTTTGGATCTTTGCCGATAACCTTGGCATCAATCTTCCTGTTATCGAAAGTGCGGATATAAATTGCATCCGCATCATCAATAACATGATTATTGGTTAGAATATAGCCGTCTCCGGTCACAATAACGCCCGACCCAAGTCCTTTCTGAACCTCTGTACGGCCATTCATGGATCCACCTTCAGGCTTGTCGAAAAAGTCATCAAACTGATGCCCGAAAAAATCCTCAAAAGGACGACCAAAAAAATTAAGTGAATTCATCCCTCTCTGCTTCACCTTCTTCTCAGTGAATATCGTCACAACAGATGGAGTTGCCGACTCAGCAATCTGTACAAATGCCTCATTGAAGCTTTTTAGCGAGAGTATTGGATAATTTTCAATATTGCTTTTTGCTGTAGCAAAATTCGGCCTGCTGGATAAGTTAGGACCGTTTACTGAAAGGTTGAACTCAACATTGGAAAACACAAGTGCGCCAACGGCAATCCCTGCAAATATAACAAGCAGGTATTTTATGATATTTTGATTCTTGCTCATCGGATATATCAGGATTTATTATTGTTACGATAAAGCCTCAATATTTTCAACAGCAGTTAAACCAGCCTTCATTTTATTCATTGTCTCTTCATATTCCGACTCAGGTTTGGAATCAGCAACTATTCCACCCGCTGCCTGAAAATAAATAGTTTCATCCTCAATGACCATGGTGCGAATTGCAATTGCAGTGGTAAGGTTCCCTTTGAAATCAAGAAATCCAACCGCACCGCCATACAACCCGCGTTTTTCCTTTTCAAGCTCGTAAATAATTTCCATAGCACGAACCTTAGGGGCACCGGTAAGAGTTCCTGCAGGAAAACAAGACCAGAAAGCGTCCATAGTTCCAAGATCATCTCGAAGTTCGCCACGGACATTGCTGACAATATGCATGACGTGCGAATATTTTTCAACCACCATCATCTCGTTGGTTTCAACAGTACCGATTTTAGCAATTCTACCGATATCGTTTCTGCTCAAATCGATAAGCATAAGATGCTCCGCACGTTCCTTTTCATCGGCAAGCAACTCAAGCGCTATTCGTTCATCTTCATCAAAACTGCTGCCGCGATGTCTCGTACCGGCAATAGGTCGAGTATCAACCATCCTCCGTCCTGTATTGTCCCGTTCAACCTTTACCAGTAATTCCGGCGATGAACCAACAATCTCAAACTCCTTCAAGTCAAAATAGTACAGATATGGTGAAGGGTTGATTGTTCTCAACATCCGATAGACATCGAAAGGTCTCGTATTTAAGGGACGACGAAGACGCTGTGAAATCTGTACTTGAAAAATATCTCCTGCAACGATATACTCTTTAGCCTTTTCAACTTTCTTCAGGTACTCATCTCTCGTTGTATTGGAAACAACATTCTCAGACCGTTCAGGCTGAAAAGCAATTTCTTCACGCTGAAGGGGCCGAAACATCTGTTCGGCAATCAACTCTATTTTCTGTAACGCTAAAGGCTTGTCCGTCTCATCCAGGTAATTGGAGACAATGAACACCTTGCGCATAATATTATCAAACACCACAAGGGTATCACAAAAGAGGAGACAAATGTCGGGCATTCCTGCTGGATCCGGCAGTTCAGCTTTTGGAATCCTTTCAACAAGGTGCATCGCATCATACCCGAAATAGCCAAAAACACCCGAGGTGATCATCTGAGGTGCGCCATTCTTTTTTCTCGGTATCTCTTCGGTATCGAATACATCAAGACACCGGTCAATCTTTAAACGAAGGTTGGATTCCTCACCGGCGATCGTCTTCAGATCATTAAATTTTTCATCAAGAATTTCTATATCTGCCGGCCCGTCCACTGACCCTCTAAGGATGGCAACTGGATCGATGGCAATATAAGAAAACCGCGCAAGCAGCTCTTCCCCCTCCACCGATTCGAGCAGACATGAAAAAGGTCGCTTAAGCTTGAGATAGACTGAAACCGGGGTTTCTGTATCAGCATGTACCTCCTTGAAAAGCGGCTTAAGAATGTAGGGGGCATGCCGTTGATGTACTGGCATAAAAAGAGGAAACTGAATTAGTTATTGTTACAGCGTAATAAAGAAAAATATTTTGTATTGTAAAAAAAAGATAACCGGAATTACTCTCCGGAAACTGCCGAAAGCAAACAGTAAAAATGTCCCTCCGGTTTCCCAGGAAATCCTTCATTATAAACTGGCTGAAAGCCTTTATGCTTTCCCCAGGCTTTCTTTTCCCCGCAGGTTATCTTCTGCTTTATCTTGCCACTAATATCTATCTAAATGCGGATTTCAAAGAAAGCCTTACTAAATCTGTCGACAAGGCAACCAGCCATAGCTGGCAAATGCAAATTACTTCATTACGATCCGGTTGGGTGTTCGACTCCGTCTCGCTCAATCATATTGAACTCATAAGAATAGCAACACATGAACGCGGAGCAACCACTTATAACCGCACTATTACCATCAACACCCTCAAAATTCCATCTTCTCATCTTGAAAATCTTCTCTTCGACAGCGACAAGCGTATATCCACAATTGATACCGTTTCAAAAATAATTCTCGCACAGGAAAACCGTTCTCAATGAATCATTAACCCGGTGCGCTGCAATCTTATGGATGCGATTTTATTCACAGGATCAGTCAACAGTGACAAGTCCGGATTCCATGACCAGTAAACCATAAGTGCCTGGCCAACAATATCTTTTTCCGGCAAAAATCCCCAGAAGCGGCTGTCGAGACTGTTATCCCTGTTGTCGCCCATTGCAAAATAGTAGTTGGACTGAACAGTGTAGTTCTGAACCGGAGTACCATCGATAAATACCGTCCTTCCCTGTAAACTTACCTCATGTCCTTCGTCGGCAATAAGCGCACTGTAAAGCGGATAGGTTGCCGGGTTCAATGGGACGACATCTCCTTTTCCGGGAATACGTATCGGTCCGTAGTTATCCTTGTTAAAGTTCGAAAACTGCGGGAATATCATATAATCACCATCTCCAGCCGCCATTCGGTTTCCAATAAACTGAGCATGCGGAGGCAACGGTGCCGGCTTTTTATTGATAGAGAGCTCTTGACCATGAATTTCGAGAGTATCTCCGCTGAGGGCAACACAACGCTTGATATAGTTCAGTGAACGATCTTTAGGAAACTTAAACACAATAATATCCCCGCGATCAACCTTTTTAACTCCTGGCAGCCGTATATCGGTAAAGGGGATTTTCGGGCCATAGACGTACTTATTGACAAAAAGAAAATCTCCGGCAAGAAGAGTACTCTCCATTGAACCGGTTGGAATACGGTAAGACTCAACGACAAAAACACGAAGAATGGTCGCAAATATAGCTGCTATAATAAGAGCTTCAAACCACTCCCTCGAATGTTTTTTTTCCGGTTTTCCTTTCTGAATATTCAATGATGTAGATTTTTGATTCATTTAATAAAAAATCTTTCCCCAACTGGAATAACCTTGGGTCAGACGTCTTTTTTGCGCGAACCCTGCGCTATTCGTCAATATTCAATAAAGCAAGGAAAGCTTCCTGTGGAACCTCGACCCTGCCAACCTGTTTCATCCGTTTTTTACCCTCTTTCTGTTTTTCAAGCAGCTTGCGCTTTCTCGAGATATCACCGCCATAACATTTCGCCAATACGTTTTTCCTCATTGCCGATATGGTTTCGCGCGAAATCACTTTGCTGCCGATAGCCGCCTGGATTGCGACTTCATACATTTGTTTCGGAATAATTCCTTTCAACTTCAGGCAAAGCTTTTTGCCCCAGTCATAAGCTTTCGAGTGGTGAACAACTATTGAGAGTGCATCAACCGCCTCACCGTTCAGCAGTACATCGAGTTTCACCAGATCCGATTCACGGTAGCCGATGTACTCGTAATCCATCGACGCATATCCTTTTGAAATGGATTTGAGCCTGTCATGAAAATCAAACACGATCTCCGCCAAAGGAAAATCAAAATGCATGATGACCCTTGTGGTATCAAGATAATCAGTAGTCTTGTAGTCACCGCGACGCTCCATGCCCAGCTTCATGATATTGCCGATATAGTCTGCAAGGGTAATAATCTGCATGCTGACATAGGGCTCTTCAACAAGATTGATTCTTGTTGTGTTGGGCATCTTGGAGGGGTTGTCGACAATAACAACTTCCGAGTTGGTCATGACAACACGATACTCCACGTTGGGAACCGTGGTAATGATATTAACTCCGTATTCACGCTCAAGACGCTCCTGAACAATTTCCATGTGGAGCAGTCCGAGAAATCCGCATCTGAACCCGAAACCAAGAGCAACAGAGGTTTCCGGGGTATAAACAAGAGAGGCGTCATTCAGGGCAAGTTTTTCAAGCGATTCACGAAGATCCTCAAATTCATTCGAGTTGATCGGATAGAGTCCACTGAAGACCATCGGCTTGACCTCTTTGTAACCCTCAAGGCGCTCTTTTGCCGGAGCATCGACAAGCGTGACCGTGTCGCCAACCTTTGCATCCTTTACATCCTTTATGGAACAGATCAGATACCCGACATCTCCTGATTCAAGCAGATTTTTGGGCTGCCTCTTCATTCCCATAACCCCTATTTCGTCAGCAAGAAAAACCTTATCGCTGGCAAAAAACCTGACTTTGTCGCCCTTTTTCAGCGATCCCTCAACAATGCGAAGATAGACCACCACTCCACGGTAGGAATCGAATACGGAATCAAAAATCAGTGCCCGCAAGGGCAGGTGGTTGTTGTCGGCAGGTGAAGGGACACGGGCAATAATTGCCTCCATGAGTTCAGTAATCCCAAGACCGGCTTTAGCCGATACCTGAAGGATATCCTCACGTTTATTGCCGACAAGATCCATAATCTGGCGGGCAACGCCCTCCACATCCGATGAAGGAAGGTCAATTTTATTGATGACCGGTATAATTTCAAGTCCTGCTTCGATAGCAAGATAGAGATTGGCGATTGTCTGTGCTTCAACACCCTGAGTGGCATCAACAATAAGGAGTGCTCCTTCGCATGCGGCAAGAGAGCGGGAGACCTCATAGCTGAAGTCAACGTGACCGGGAGTATCGATGAGGTTTAACGTATAATCAATACCATCATCTGCTTTGTACTTCATCTGAACAGCATGGCTCTTGATGGTAATGCCACGTTCCCTTTCCAGATCCATATCATCAAGGACCTGTGCGGAAGCCATCTGGGTGCGGTCAAGGGTGTGGGTTACTTCCAGCAGGCGATCAGCCAGTGTGGATTTTCCATGATCAATATGTGCGATAATGCAGAAGTTCCTGAGGCGACTAACTTCTGTACTGGACAATGCCATAAAATAAGCGTTAGATTCTGATAAAAATTCAAGGTGAGGAATATAATCAATTAATACGATTGTGACATGGCAGAGTGGCTATACAAAAAGCTGCTGTTCGCGGCTATGACGAAACCCCCTGAGAAACTCAACCGCCTCCATAGGTTTACGACCTTCAAGCTGCAGCGAAAGTACCTCAAGCCAGCCGTCGGTACATGAAGCATAGAGTCTTCCATTATCAACAACAACCGTTCCTTCAGGAAAGGCTGGCGTTGTTTCAAGCGAATAAGCAACGGGAGAGGCCCTGAATATCTTCATGGTTTTCCCATCGAAGGTCGTCCAAGCCGTTGGCTTCAGAGCAAGACCCCTGATAAAATCATTGACGGCTTTGACCGATTGAGACCACTTGATACGAGTATTGTCACGGGTAAGCTTTGGCGCTCTGGAAACAAGCGTTTCATCCTGACCCGTAACCACAACCTTGTGTGAAGCAATCAGGTGAAGCGTATCGACGACAACACGAGCGCCGAGAACTGACAGGCGACAGGCCAGTTCTGTGGCATTTTCAGCAGGATCAATACATAATTTTTCCTGAAGAATGATATTGCCGGTATCGACGCGCTGCTGGAGAAAAAATGTAGTGACACCGGTTTCGTATTCACCCTTGACAATGGCCCAATTAATCGGGGCAGCTCCCCTGTAAGCCGGAAGCAATGAAGCGTGAAGGTTAAAAGCGCCAAGGGTTGCCTGCTCAAATACCGCGGGCGGCAGAATACGGAAAGCAGCCACAACAATGACATCAGCTCTCGTGGCCGCTACAATGTCAGCAAATTCCCGGCTTGTGACATCATCGGTTTCATATACAGGAAGCCCAAGAGAAACAGCGGCCTGTTTTACTGGAGATGGTTCAGCCTCAGCATGTTTACTCCGACGGGGTTTATCAGATCCAGTGACAACAAGAACCAGCTCGAACTGATTATCTTCTTCTGCGATAGCCTTCAATGATGGAACAGCGAACTCCGGTGTTCCCATAAAAATAATCCGCATGGCACTCAAGAGTATTTAGCAGTAAGTGGCTCGCGCGCAATGGGATACGCAGCAGTCACACTACCAGAAACAAAAGCATCCAGCTCTTTCTGGATTTTTCTCCGGTCGCGCTTCTCCATCCTGTCGACAAAGAGAGTGCCATTAAGGTGATCTATCTCATGCTGGAGAACTCTGGCATACATACCGGAAAATTCCCCGGTCATCTCTTCAAATTGCTCATTACGATATTTCAAGGTAATTGCGGCCGGACGTTCAACATCCCCCTTAACGCCGGGAAGGCTCAAACAACCTTCTTCCATGTCATTGTATCCTCTGACGGCAAGAATATGAGGGTTAATCACAACCATCGGTTTTGCATCGGAATAATTGTTAAGACCGGAAATATCTATGACAAGCAGTCGAACCGAATGCCCGACCTGTGGAGCAGCAAGACCTATACCCGAAGCATTATGCATTGTCTCAAACATAAAGGCTATAAGCTCTTCAATTCCTCTATCTATACCTTTCAGAGGCTTTGCTTTCTTTCGGAGTATATCGTCGCTGTAAATATTGATCGGTAATATCATAAATCACACTACGGTTTATTAAATATGTCATCAACCTTCCTGACAGGCTGAAAGTTGCCCGGCCCATCTTCAGGCTTCAGACCTTAATGTCCAAATTATATGAAGCCCCGCGAAATTTCCAAACGCTAAAAAAGAAAGCAAGGATATGGTTAATGCTCACTGGAAGAGTCGGGCTTCTTTTTTTTGTACATTTTTTCAAGGAGCTTTCCTATACCCTCAAACCTTAACATGGTTTTTTTGACCGTCGAAACAGGTGACTCCTCACTGATATCATCCTCTCTGCCAATCTGCACAGGGTAAACAAGAATAAAACTGTTTTTCTGGAAATACTTGTTAAGATAGACAGGCATCTTTGCCATTTTATTATGATAGGAAAGATTATTTTTCCTGCTCATCACAACAATGAGGTTATCGTCATTTTTTATCTCACTAGACAGCACGAGAAAATCATCCCACTCCTTGAAAAGCTTGTATTCTGCATTGGAAATAGTCTGGGAACAGGCCTCCTTCAGATAAACAAGAGTTTGTTTTGGTGCATACACGACCAGTTTTGATCCAGTATTTCTTATGATATTGATCACTTTCTGCATCCAGTGAACAAAACCGATTTCATTTTCAGCTCCCGCAGGGACAACCACAATTGTCCGCCTGATGGTAGCAAGGGGTTGAACCGGTTTATAAATAAAGGTCGTGATATTACACCTGCCAAGAATATTGTCGGATGCACTGCCAAGTAAACTCTCGGTAAGAATACTTTTTTCATGTAATCCTAAAATAAGATCAGTGATTTTCTGCTCTCGGATTACACCGGTGATTCCGTTAACCACATTGCTGTCGTAACGAATCAACCGAGTCATGTCGAAGTCGATAGACGATGCTGCAACCGCTGCTTTTTCAAGCAGTTTTCCTGCATGCTTTTCAGCAGCGTCGTCACTCATGGTGTTGTCAGCTACATGAAGAGCAAAAATCCCGGTTTTGTCCTTTTTCGATTTTACGGTTACACTGAGATTGACAAGCTCTTCTACCGTGCTGATATTGTTCATGGGAATGAGTATACGCTCTTCGGTGACCGCAAGACCGGACTCTGCAACCTCATCAACAGTATCAGCAAGAGCTATATTCTGCGCACCTTTCTCGCCCACAATTGTAGCCAGAGTGCAGGTTATCAGAATAAAAAGGATAGTACCGTTCAAAACACTCTCATCAAGCAGTCTGACAGGATTCCCGGCTAGTGTGTAGCCGGTAATAATGTTATAACCAATCAACACCGTTGCAAGTGCCAAAGCCGCATGTGCGCTTATAAGGCCAAAAATCAACCGGCGCTGATCAAGGGAAAACCCAAAAATTTTCTGGGTAATCCAGGCTGAAAAATATTTTGCAACTGTAGCCGAAACAGTTATAACCGCAGCAACCTTAATGGTGTTATAATCTTTGAAAAAAGCCCGGATATCGATAAGCATCCCGACACCAATCAAAAAAAACGGAATAAAAAGGGCATTGCCGACAAACTTGATTCTGTTCATAAGCGGCGATGTACGGGGAATCAGACGATTCAGCGCAAGACCGCTGAAAAATGCACCGATAATAGCTTCAACACCAGCGGCTTCTGCAAGAAAACCTCCGAAAAACACCATGGCCAAAACAAAGAGATACTGCAGCACACTGTCATCAAATCGCTTGAAAAACCAACGTGCTATAACCGGAAAAAGCAGCAGAACAACCAGGCTGAAGAGCGTTAAACCAATCAGAAGCCTTATCCAGAATCCTGTCATCAACTCCCCTGACGACATTCCGGCAATAACTGCCAGCACAAGCAAAGCGAGAGTATCGGTAATAATGGTTCCACCGATCGCAATAGTAACCGCCTTGTTCATGGATATACCAAGCTTGCTGACGACTGGGTAGACAATGAGCGTATGAGAGGCAAAAATACTGCCGATAAGAATGGATGAAAACAGAGAAAAATCAAGAATGTAGAGGCCTACAAGAATACCGAGCACAATCGAGATGGAAAAGGTATAGAGACCGAAGAGAATACTGTTTCTACTGTTTTTCCGGAAATCCTCAACATCAATTTCCAGTCCGGCTAGAAACATGATATAGAGAAGTCCAACCGTACCAAACAGGATAATACTGCTGTCACGAAGCATCAAATTAAACCCATGAGGTCCGATAGCCGCTCCAGCAATAATAAGACTTATCAAACTCGGGATTTTCAGCCGATTGAGAAGAATCGGTGCGAAAAGAATAATAAACAGTATCAGTGAAAACTGTAATACCGGATTCTTCAACGGCAATGCAATATCAAAGAGGCTCATGAACACCATCGTTTACAATCCAGAAATCAAGCTATAACCCTATAGGAAGGAACTCATATTTTCAGCCGGAAAAATAACTTATCTGAAAACAAATATGCATATCTTTTCAGTTGAACACAAACCGCCCTGATGACATGCTTCGTTCACAACCGGCCTCGATCAACCTTTGTCCTCTCAGTAATAATGCACTGGATTTATCTGACTATTGCAATCCTGCTTGAAGTATCCGGCACCACCTGTATGAAAATTTCAGACGGATGCACTAAACTTACGCCAACACTTTTTATTTTCTTTTTTTACGGGCTGAGCTTTACCTTTCTGTCGTTAACACTCAGAGTACTGCCCATAGCTGTAACCTATGCCATCTGGTCAGCACTTGGAACAGCTCTTATAACTGTTATCGGAGTCATCTGGTTCAACGAAAGTATCAGTGCCATTAAACTTTGCTTTCTGCTGCTTATTATTATCGGAGTAGCAGGGTTGCATTTCAGTCAGGAACAGGTTCATTAAAGCATGAAAAATCCACATCCGATCTATAGAAAAATTGTTGTAAAAGTCGGCACGAATGTCATTACCGATAAAAACGGAGATCTTGACCTTGAAATTCTCCAGCAGCTCACCGCTCAGATAGCTGAACTGCAGAAGCAAGGGATCCAGATCATCCTTGTCTCATCTGGAGCCGTCGGCGCAGGACGTTCGGTGGTCAAACTCTCCGGCACCATCGCACCGGTTGCTGCCCGTCAGGTGCTTGCTTCAACGGGTCAGATCAAGCTCATCAGCACCTACAACGAACTCTTCAGTAAGCACGGACTGGTTACCGCACAGATTCTTGTAACCAAGAGCGATTTCAGCGACCGCCTGCACTACCTCAACATGCAGACCTGCTTCAGCTCTCTTCTGCAGCAGGACATTATTCCTGTTGTCAATGAAAACGATGCCGTTTCAGTCACCGAGCTGATGTTTACCGACAATGATGAACTCTCGGGACTCATCGCATCTATGATGGATGTCGAGGGCTATATCATTCTTTCACATGTTGACGGCCTCTTCGATATGAAAACAGGGAACGGCACCATCATCCCCGTCATTGACCCCTCGACTAAACATTTCCACCAGTATATCCATCCTGGAAAATCCGAATTCGGACGTGGGGGAATGCTGACCAAGTGCCATATAGCGCAGAAACTTTCACGGCTCGGCATCACTGTCCATATCGCCAACGGACGCACTCCCGGTATTCTCCTCTCAATTCTTGAGGGAGAACAAAATGGAACTAAATTTCTGCCGCAAAAGGCAACATACGGGCCAAAACGGTGGATTGCCAACAGCGAAGGGATGGAAAAAGGAGCAGTCACCGTCAACATTGGCGCTGAAAGGGCGCTGGTAGCCGGAGAGCGCGCCAACAGCCTGCTGCCGGTCGGCATCGAGTCGATTGAAGGGCCTTTCCTGAAGGGAGACATCATCAAGGTATGCTCCGTAGACGGCACCGTCATCGGCTACGGCATGGCGCAATACAGCTCAGAAAAAACAATGTCCATCATAGGCCTGAAGGATCAGAAACCCCTGATTCATTACGATTACCTCTATATAACCTCCTGAACTCCGTCCTACATGAAGGAAACGATAACAAAACAGCTCCGCGCCGTCCAGCAGGCAAGCAGAGAGATCATCACCCTCACCGATGAGACGATCAACCGACTGCTGCTCGCCCTTGCCGGCAGTATACCCGATCACAAGGATGCCATTCTCCAAGCCAACCAGAAGGATATCGAACGGATGGATCCGGCAGACCCAATGGTTGACCGACTGCTGCTCAACGCATCACGACTTGACGCGATTGCCGCCGACATCCGCAATGTCGCGTCACTCCCTTCTCCGCTCGATTCAGTGCTTGAAACACGAGTGCTGCCGAACGGCCTCAACCTGAAAAAGGTGACTGTTCCGATAGGAGTTATTGGCATTATCTATGAAGCACGGCCAAACGTCACCTTCGACGTCTTTGCCCTCTGCCTGAAATCGGGCAATGCCACCGTATTAAAGGGCGGAAGCGATGCCATGTATTCGAATATTGCCATTGTTGATCTTATTCATACTGTTTTAAAAGAGCACTCGATTAATCCTGATACGATCTACCTTTTACCTTCAGAGCGAGAGGCTGCAGCCGTCATGCTCAATGCTGTTGGCTTTATCGATATGATCATTCCACGGGGCAGTCAGAAACTTATCGACTTTGTCCGTCATAACGCAAAGGTTCCCGTCATTGAAACCGGCGCAGGCATTGTACACACCTATTTCGATAAAAGCGGCGATCTCAATCTTGGCCAGAAGATCATTTTCAACTCAAAAACCCGCCGTCCGAGTGTCTGCAATGCACTCGACACCCTGGTGATACACCGGGAACGTCTTGATGACCTTCCAGCACTCGTCAAGCCACTGCAGGACAAAGAGGTGGTGCTCTTTGCTGATGATGCGGCTTTTCAGAAGCTGCAAGGTTCTTACTCTGCCGCACTGCTGCATCATGCTGAACCTGAACATTTCGGCACCGAGTTCCTCTCTCTGAAAATGTCGGTAAAAACCGTTGCCTCCCTTGAAGAGGCACTGGAGCACATTGCGCACTTCAGTTCCCGGCACAGTGAGGCAATTATAGCAGACGACCCCGAGGCAAAAGAGATTTTTTTCAAGAGAGTTGATGCTGCAGTGGTCTATGCAAATACCTCAACGGCATTCACCGATGGCGCTCAATTCGGACTTGGGGCTGAGATCGGCATCAGCACACAGAAACTCCATGCAAGAGGTCCAATGGCCCTGAAAGAACTTACAACGTACAAGTGGATTATCGAGGGCAACGGCCAAACCAGACCTTAGTAAAAGATGCTTGAAGCAAAAAATATTAGTAAATCCTATACCCTTCCAGGGCAGCAAACCATTCCAATTCTGCGCGGGATCAATCTCTCTCTGCGTGAAGGAGAGATGGTGACCGTCATTGGTGCTTCGGGAAGCGGAAAAACAACACTGCTGAACATGCTCGGCACCCTCGATACACCGGACGGTGGAGAAATACTGTTTGATGGAGAACTCCTTTTCATGAACAAAAAATATACCCTGTCCCAAAAGAAACTGGCAAAATTCCGGAACAGGAAAATTGGCTTTGTCTTTCAGTTCCACCACCTTCTCTCTGACTTTAACGCTCTTGAAAATGTAGCAATGCCGGAGTTCATCGCCACAGGGAAACTCCAGCCGGCAAAAAATCATGCCGGCGAACTTCTTGCCGGACTTGGACTGAGTGAACGCTTCGATCACCTTCCCTCAGAACTTTCGGGTGGCGAACAACAGCGGGTCGCCATTGCCCGTGCCCTGATGAATAACCCGAAACTGGTTCTTGCGGATGAACCAAGCGGCAACCTCGACAGTAAAAACAGCCGCATGCTCTATGAGCTCATGGCAAAATTGAGCAAGGAGCACCGAACCTCTTTTATCATCGTCACCCATAACGAAGAGTATGCTTCCATGTCCGACCGATGCCTGCGCATGCAGGATGGGCAGTTGCAGAATTGCGGAGATTGATCTCTCTCTTCACAACCAGAAAACATACCGAAAAAGCAATGAAGGCAGGAAACACAGAGAGCCGCTTTATTGAGGTTAACGGGTTCAATGTTCATTACCGGATAGCTGGCAACGGAAAGCAGCTCATTGTGCTGCTGCATGGCAGTTTTCTGAGTCTCAGATCATGGAGGCTTGTTTTTGATAAGCTGGCTGAAACTTCAACCGTCATTGCATTCGACCGCCCTGCTTTTGGCATGACTTCACGTCCTCTACCCTCAAAGACGTCGAAGGTCAGTTATACTCCTGAAGCGCAGTGTGAGCTTGTTGTATCACTGGTAAAAAATCTTGGGTTCAACCATGCACTGCTGATTGGAAATTCTACGGGCGGCACTATAGCGCTCCTGACTGCGTTACGCCACCCGGAAAGTGTTGAGGGGCTGGTGCTTGCTGATGCCATGATATACAGCGGCTATGCTACCAGTGAGGTACCTGCATTTATAAAACCTGCGTTGAAAGCTTTGAGTCCGCTTTTTGCCGGTTTGATGAAGTTCCTCATCAGCAGGCTTTACATGCGATTAATTCGTGCCATGTGGTATAAGAAGGAACGGCTTGGCAACGATGTTCTGGCCGCGTTTCGCAGTGACCTGATGACTGGCAATTGGTCGAGAGCGTTCTGGGAGCTTTTTAGCGAAACACATCATCTCAGACTGGATGAACGATTGAAAACCATGTCGCGCCCATCCCTCGTCATAACCGGCGAACACGATTCAATGGTAAAAAAAGATGAGAGCATCCGGCTTGCCGGTGAACTTCCGTGTGCGGAACTGGTAGTTGTACCCGATTGTGGACATCTTCCGCAGGAAGAACAGCCAGAGGCCTTTGTTCAAGCTGTAAGAAAATTTCTTAAGAGCATTGCGGATAACAATAATCATAAAGTTCAGGGATCAGAATGATCAAATTTAAAAACAGTTATACGTTCAAACAGATGAAAAACATTGCGCTCTTTATTGCAGCTTTCATAACAGGGCTATGTCTGGCACAGACTGTACATGCTGCGGATTTTACCAAACATCTTCATTTTACCCACGGTAAAAACAGTGCGGTTGTCAGCGGTGCCGTCATCAGAGGCGACAGAGATACCTACCTCGTACATGCTCATTCAGGCCAGGTTATGACGGTCAATATTTCAGCACTCGAGGACAATGCCGTATTTTCCGTCTTTGAGCCGAAAGCACACCATGCAATCAGGGGCACAGAGGAGGGAAAAGATATCACAAAATGGTATGGTTCTCTCTCAAAAACAGGACTGTATCGAATCGTTGTAGGTGGAACAAGAGGAAATGCAAGTTATAAACTTCAGGTTACTGTGAAGTGAAGTCAGCCTTATCCAAGCTGTTTGATTTTTGGAGAAAATTTTTGAAGAGAACTTATTCAGGTATAAAAAATTCATTTTTGCGTTAAAATAGTTAGATTACAGCTAAATAGTCGCACTTTCTTACCAATAAATACACATAACGATGACACAAGTCCGCGTCAGAAAAAAACACCAGATAACCTTACCCGCCCGCATTGCTGAATCGGCCAACATCAAGTTGGACGATATGCTTGAGGTTGCATTCAACAACGGAGTTGTAACCCTGATACCTGTATCACGTAATCACAGAAAGAAATCTACCATGGCTTATGCAGGCATTGCACGAGGAATTTGGGGAAAAAACACTCGTGAAATTGAAGTTGAAGTAAACAAAACCCGTGATTCATGGGAACGATAGCGGATACACTCAACAGATTACACGGTAACAGGGTCTATCTTGACACCAATGTTTTTATCTACTTTCTGGACCGGAACCCTGACTACTTTCCACTGGTTGCCTCTATCATTGAAGCTGTCGAATCAGGATTAATCCTGGGTTGCACAGGTGATGCTGCCATTGCTGCAATATTGGTCAAACCTTATCAATCAGGGAACCTTGAGTTAGTGGCAAATATCAAAGCATTTTTCAGAATGGAAGATTTCCTGTCAATTTGTCCGCATGATGCAGAAACATTTGACTTGGCGTCCCAATTACGAGCAAAGTACAATCAGAAATTTATCGATGCACTGCATTATTCTACGGCAATACGTGCTGGGTGCAAGTTTATCATTACCAATGATAGTGGCATCAAATCAAATGACTTCCTTGAAGTTATCCTCCTGTCAGCTTTACTTGACAATGAATAACCCAACCACCTCTCAGAGAACTTGGATAGATTCCTCTCAGAAGTTCGGGATGAGATGGAGTTTGGATGCTTGTGAAAAGACAATCAGGAAAGCAGCACGTCACAGATTCGCTCAATCTCCTCTTCTTTTAAATATGGGTGCATCGGCAAAGCAAAAATTCTGCTGCTGAGATCCTCAGATACTGGAAAGTCGCTTTCCTTATACCCAAGAGAAGCATATGCTTTCTGTAAATGAAGCGGGATTTTGTAATAGATCATTGACGGGATACCCTCTTTTTGTAATGCCTGCATGAGTTGCTCCCGTTGTTCAAACGAAGCGGCAAGCACGGAATATTGAGCCCATGCTGAGGTATAGTGTTCCTGAATCCGGGGAACTGCAACTTTATGCTGCAACCTGTGGCTGTAGTAATCTGCAATACTTTGACGGACTTGAAGCTCTTCATCAAAGATGGTAAGCTTTTCAAGAAGAACGGCGGCCTGGATTGAATCGAGTCGACCGTTTATACCGATACGGTCATTACTGTACTTGTCAACTCCGCTGCCATGAACTCTTATGGATCGAAGCACAGTGTCCAACTCTTCATCGTCAGTAAATATCGCACCGCCATCGCCATAACAGCCAAGGGGTTTTGCCGGGAAAAATGAGGTGGCTCCTGCAAGGCCGAAACTTCCTGCTTTACGACCATTAACACTGCCCCCGAAACTCTGGGCTGCATCTTCAAGAATCCAGAGCTTGTATGCGTCTGCAACAGCTTCAATTCGCGCATAATCAGCCGGCTGGCCGAAGAGATCGACTGGAATAATTGCTTTGGGCTTCAACCCCTGTGATACCGCCTCTTCAACAGCTCGTCCTATAAGCTCAGGATTGATATTGAAGGTATCAGGACAGACATCAACAAACACTGGAGTTGCTCCGACAAGGTTGATGACTTCTGCAGTTGCAACAAAAGTAAAGGGAGTTGTTATGACACAATCTCCCGGACCAATGCCTTTTGCAAGCAGAGGCATAAGCAGTGCATCAGTTCCTGATGAACAGGATACGCAGTAGCGGGAACCAACATACGAGGCAAGACGTGACTCAAGTTCAGTCACTTCATGTCCCATAATAAAATGGCCACTGTCCAGAATGCTTTCGATACGATGAAGGAGTGCTGTCCGAATCCGGTCTTTCTGAGACAGAAGATCTATAAACTGCATAACTATAACGGTTGAAATCTATTAACAATAGTATCGGCTAAAATACAGATTCATTTTATTTCTTTTGCACTACCGCACTATTCTTTTCATAAAAAAAGAGATCATCTGAACTCATATTTCGTAACCATGATACCTCCGCTAACAGTATGAAAGTTGCGCTCTAAGCAATTTTTATGTATATAAATTACAGTATCCAACATCGGGTACAACAGCAATATGAAAATAATCTGCTCAAGATGAGTTCCCTCTACTTTCTCGGTATCGGCGGTACGGCAATGGCATCAGTAGCCGTAGCTCTTTCACATGCCGGTCATGCTATTTCCGGCTCTGATACACAGCTTTACCCCCCTATGAGCAGCTATCTCGATGACCATAATATCAGGTACTTCAATGGTTTTTCTACACATAACCTGCAACAAGCCTCACCGGATATGATTGTTGTCGGTAATGCGATAAGCAGGGGAAATCCGGAACTGGAATATGCCCTCAACCATCATATTGAGCTTGTATCCATGCCTGAACTGGTTCGACAGCAACTCATCGGCAACAACACCTCGTTGGTCGTGACCGGAACTCATGGAAAAACCACCACTACTTCGCTCTTAGCCTGGTTACTGGAACATGGAGGACTCAAGCCGGGATTTCTGGTAGGAGGTATTCCTGAAAATTTCACCATCGGGTGCAGGGCATCGGGTCGCAGCGAAGAGGGTTACTTTGTCTCGGAAGGTGATGAATACGATACGGCATTTTTTGATAAGCGAAGCAAATTCATCCTTTACCGTCCTGATATCGCCATTATCAATAATATTGAATTTGATCACGCTGATATTTTCAACACACTGGAAGATATCAAGCACAGTTTCAGAGTTTTTGTCAATCTTATCCCTGAAAACGGTGCTCTTTTTGTAAACGGGGATGATCCGGTCGCTTTTGAAATTGCCTCCAGGGCTTTCTGCAAGGCTGAGAGATTTGGACTGACAAAAGAGTCGGAATGGTGCGCCAGTAATATATCGATAGAGAAAGATGCCTCATCCTTTGATATCTCCTATAAAGACATTCTTCTAGGCAATATTTCCGTTCCGCTTTTTGGTAATCACAATATTATGAATGCCCTTGCAGCAGTAGCAGCGGCAACAAGCACAGGGCTCACCTTTGATGCCATTAAGAGGGGTATGGCACTCTTCCGACGTCCGAAACGTCGAATGGAAATCATCGGCACCTTTCCAGGAAACATAACTCTTATTGAGGATTTTGCTCACCATCCGACTGCGGTCAAGGTAACCCTTGAAGCTATCGGAAAGCTTTATCAGGGACGGCGTATTGTAACCTGTTTCGAGCCGCGTTCGAATACGACTACCAGAAACATTTTCCAGCAGGAACTTTCAGCGTGTTTTGGACCAGCCTCCATTGTTGTCATAGGAAAAGTTCACCGGCCTGACCGTTATCCTCCTGACGAAAGCCTGAATACCGAATTATTAAAGGACTCACTGCAAAAACAGGGGAAAACAGTTTTTTTAGCCGGCCAGAATCATGGCACGTATCCCGATGATATTGTTGCATTTCTGAACGGTCAACTTATTTACGGAGATGTTGTTATCGTCCTGAGCAACGGCAACTTCAACAATCTGAAAAACATGTTATCTGAAAATTTTCAAAAAAATTCCTGAATATTTCGAGTTTCATAGTATATCTTAAAAAACATTTTTCTTTTTGAAAAAGACATTTCTTACACAATAAACACGAACAGTAATTTCAATACTACACCAGGACGACATTATGGCAAAAGTGAAAGTCGGCATTAACGGATTCGGCCGCATCGGGCGTCTGGTTTTTCGCCAGGCATTGAATAACCCGAATTATGAAATTGTTGCTATCAACGATCTCTGTGATCCAAAAACCCTCGCACACCTTCTCAAGTACGATTCAACCCACAAAAAGTTCAATGGTGAAGTCAGTGTCGATGGCAGTAATCTTGTAGTCAATGGCAAGGTTATTACGATTCTAGCACAGCGTGACCCTGCATCACTTCCCTGGAAAGAGCTTGGCTGTGATCTTGTCGTTGAGTCTACAGGGTTGTTCACTTCAAGAGAAGCCGCAACGAAGCACATTACAGCAGGCGCAAAAAAAGTTATTATTTCAGCTCCGGCAAAAGATAAAATTGACGCCACGATTGTTC
>Ga0118677_10002326_pt1 | contig 20067 bp, 15 predicted proteins | sample AliMusrvi5mmetaG_FD_86154 | JGI IMG/M metagenome (GOLD analysis project Ga0118677, IMG submission 86154)
GCCATAAGGATAGATCCCAAAATAGCGCGAGAAATAGTTTTTAAACTTTCAGAAATAATGCGTTATATACTCAATGCAGAAAATGAATTTAAACCAGTAGTGGATGAAATAAATTTTATACAGAACTATCTTTCTATAGAGACTATGAGGTTTGGCGAGGATAGATTAAAAGTAATAATAGAGACAGAGGAAGAGGTTAAGGAAGAAGAAATTCCTACAATGTTAATACAACCTATTGTGGAGAATTCAATTAAACATGGGATAGCTCCTTTAACGGATCGCTGCGGAGAAATTAAAATAAAAACATACAAACAAAAAAATACTGGAGAGGAATATCTGGTAATAGATGTAATAGATAATGGTATCGGTATGGTCGTTAACGAGGATAGAATGTTCGAGAGGGGCATTGGACTTGCGAACGTTAGAGACAGACTAAGGCTTCTTTATGGCAACAAAGGTACTATGTCTTTTTCTTCTGTGTTGGGAACAGGCACCACCGTTACTATAAAAATGCCGGTCGTGAGGTAATATAAAAATGAGGCTTTCTGTTTTTATTGCAGAGGATGAACTTTTTGCTAGAGAAGAAATAAAACACCAACTTTCTGTTTATAACGAAGTTGTTCTTGTTGGCGAAGCTGCAAATGGAATAGAAGCTGTAAAGTCCATAAAAGAATTAAGACCAGACCTTATATTTTTGGATATAGAGATGCCAGGACTAAAAGGCATAGAAGTGATGGATTCAATTTCTACCATAGAAGATTACAAACCGTTCATAATCATAATAACGGCTTATGACCAATATGCACTAAAGGCCTTTGAACACGACGTTGTTGATTATTTGTTAAAGCCCATAGATACAAAAAGATTTTCAACCTCAATGTCCAGGGTACTTAGATACTTTGATGCAAAAAAAGTGAACAGAATAAGTGCAAAAAAAGGGAATAGAATATTCCTAATACCAATAGAAGATATTTCTTGTATCGCTGTGGAAGACACTATTGTTTATATTCATAGTAATGGCAATGCATACTCCACAACATACAGAACTTTGGAAGAGGTAGAAAAAGAATTGGACTCATCTGAGTTTTTTAGGACACATCGTGGTTTTATAGTTAACTTAAAAAAGATAAGAGAGATAAAACATACAGACAACGGCGGAATGAACTTAAAAGTTGACGGTGTAGAGAATATGGACGTGCCAGTATCCCGCACAAAGGCCAAAGACCTAAAGATGATTTTTAAGATTTAACTATAAAATGGTTTTATATTTTATAGTTACTTTCCAAAAGCATCATTGAGTACCCAAATAATATCTTTTTCATACATTGGGGCAGAGGCAGCAATGTATCCTTCTGAATTGGCACATGTCTCCAATGCAGCCTTTGCAACAGCCTCTATATCAACTTTTTCTACTCCACATTGCTTTAGGTCCCTTAACGCGCCTATTTTTTTGAACCAATCCTTTAAGTCGTTAACCGCTTTTTCTCCGTCGGTGTAGTGATAGAGGTTGCCATGAAGGGTGAAGCCTATCAGCTTTAACAATTTTTTCTTGTTATGTTCCATTCCGAACTTTATTATGGATGGCATTAACCAGGCTAATCCTAAACCGTGCGAGATATTATATATGGCGCTAAGAGAATGCTCTATTTCGTGCATTGGCCATCCCCCTGGTCTACCACTGTGCAATTTCATCATTGCCATACTGGATGCCCAAGAAAGTTCTTCTCTTGCACTAACGCTTTTAGGGTCTTCCAGCAATTCATCTACAGCCTCCTTTACGGAGCGGATAATGGCAAGAGTTACATAGTCGGGGACTTTTGTGTCCTTATTATTAGAAACATAAGTTTCTACGGTGTGTGCAATTATATCAACTGCACCGTCTATGATGTAATTCACAGGAACTGTTTTTGTAAGCTCAGGATCTATTATTGCGAACTTTGGGACTATTTTTTGATTGTGAATGCCTACTTTTCTTTTTATTTCAGCATTTGTTATAACGGCAGCTCTGCTAACTTCTGAACCTGTTGCAGCCAGAGTAGGAATACATATTATTGGAAGAGCGTCTAAAATAGGTTTTGCTTTTCTTGGAGCATAGTCGCAATAATCCCAGACGTCTTCTCCGCTTTTGGCAGATACTGCAATACCTTTTGCAGCATCCATAGCTGAACCACCACCCAGAGCTATCACCATATCTGCTTTAACTTCCCTTGCTATTTTTGCTGCTCTATTTACGGTTGAGCTAAGTGGATTTGGTTCTACTCCTTCAAAAACAGTATATTTAATATTTTCTTCCTTCAAATAATTTTGGAGTTTTTCTAGGTAGCCATTTTTTTTAACTGAACCTTGTCCAATTACAATGAATGCATTTTTGCCAGTTTCTCGTGCTGCTTTTTTAACTCTTTCGAATTCTCCGGTTCCAAAAAATATGGTCGTAGGCATTTGAAATTTAAAATTTTCCATTTTTGATCTCCTTTTATGACTTTAATACTACGGAAAGCATCTTTTTCCAATCTGTTCACTGCCAATAACCGACCGTTCACTGGAAACTTACTACTGATAGGTATTATTGGTATTGAACATGTCTATAACTATGCGAAAACCATTGGGAACTTAGGGGGATACTAGATATGTCGATTTACTTGGGAATAGATGTTGGCTCGATCACAGTTAAGCTTTCCGCTTTTGCGGATAAAGAGCACTGGAAGCAAATAGATAAATTAGTGGCACAGGACAAGGGCTACAAGTGGACCAATTACTATCTTGCAGAAAGACGCCTTTTTGTCCTTGATCCAATTAGGGTCTCTGGTCGTCCAAGGGAAGTTTGTAGGACTTTAATAGACACAATTAAAGCAGACCTTTCTGAATCCGCTGTAAAAGGTTTAACTCTTACAGGCTCGGGAGCAAGATTTGTTGGCGCTAACCTTGGTGTAAAGACAATTACAGAGTTCAAATCAATAGCAGAAGTTTTTAAGCATTTATATCCAGATACAAAATCAGTTTTCGAAATAGGTGGAGAGAACTCAAAATATTTAGGTCTAAGAGATGGTCTTATTGCAGATTACGAAACTAATGGCGATTGCGCAGCTGGAACAGGCTCGTTCTTGGATCAGCAAGCAAAGCGTTTAATGTACGAAATAGAGAATGTTGGTAGTGTTGCTATAGGTGCTTCAAGGTCCGCTGTAATTGCTGGTAGATGTTCTGTGTTCGCAAAATCAGACATGATACATGCCCAGCAAAAGGGATATACTCCTGCAGAAATATTAAAAGGTCTTTGCAATGCAATAGCGATAAATTTTAAAGGGAACTTGTTAAAAGGAAAAGAATTCTCCACTCCTGTTGCCTTTATAGGTGGTGTTGCTCTTAACGAGGCTGTAGTACATGCATTAAAAGATTCTTTTGGCCTTTCTAGCTCAGATTTTATGGTGCCAGATTTTCCTCAGTATATGGGGTCAATAGGTGCTACCATTTATGAAACCAATCATACAACTAACACTTTGGAGTTAAAGAACACAAATTTTGAAGACGTGTTCCCTACCTATGGTGCCTTGGATATGAAGCAAGTTGTTCTTTTAAGGAACGACGTGCCAAAATATAAAATGCCAAAGACCAAAGAAAAGCTAGATACATATTTGGGCATAGACATAGGTTCTGTTAGTACGAACCTTGTTCTTGTAGATAATGACGGTAATGTTGTTAAAGAAATATATTTAATGACTGCCGGGCGTCCTATCGACGTAGTGAGTGAAGGCTTAAAGGAAATAGATAAAGAACTTTCTGATAAAATAACCATAAAAGGTGTTGCAACAACTGGCTCTGGTAGAGAACTCATTGGAGAACTTGTTGGAGCGGACGTAATCAAGGACGAAATAACTGCACATAAGACCGGTGCCTCGTTCATAAGTCGTAAATATTTTAACGAAGATGTTGATACCATATTTGAGATCGGTGGACAGGACTCAAAGTTCATAAGTCTGGATAAAGGTATTGTCGTAGATTTTCATATGAACGAGGCTTGCTCTGCTGGTACAGGCTCGTTCTTACAAGAACAAGCAGAAAAGCTTGGTGTTCAAATAAAAGGTGAATTTGCAGAAAGAGGCTTGAAATCAAAAAAGCCAATTAACCTTGGAGAAAGGTGTACTGTTTTCATAGAAAAGGATCTTAACAACTATCAGCAAAAAGGTGCAGAGCTTAATGACCTTATCGCTGGGCTTGCATATTCTGTAGTCCATAATTATTTGAACAGAGTAGTTAGGGGAAGGCACATAGGTAAGATAGTTTATTTCCAAGGAGGAACGGCTTACAACGATGCAGTTGCCTCTGCTTTTTCCAAAGTGCTTAATAAACGAATCATAGTTCCACCACACAATGGAGTTATGGGTGCTGTAGGAATGGCACTTATAGCAAAAGATAATTTTGAAAGAACTCAAAAGCAAACAACTTTTAGAGGTTACGATATTGAAGCCGTTGATTATTCTCTAAGAGAGTTCGCTTGTAATGCCTGCTCTAACCAGTGCGACATTCAGGAATTCACTGTGGAAGGAAGAAAAACTTATTGGGGCGACAAATGTTCAGATAAGTTCAGAAAAGCAGTAAAGTCCGGGATGGCTCCAACAGTAAAAGATGTGTTCAAGGAAAGAGAGAATCTTTTGCACGAAGCTTTCAACAGATATCACAGCGGTGCTGATTCAAATAAAAAGACCATTGGTTTCCCAATGGCGATGTATTTTTATGACAGGCTTCCGTTTTGGGCTACTTTTTGGGGAGAGCTTGGTTTTAAGATGATACTTTCTGACCAGACCAACAAAAAAATAATAAAGCAGGGTATTGAATCAGTAATAGCAGAACCTTGTTTCCCAATAAAAATAGCTCATGGGCATGTTCTTGATCTTATGGAAAAGAACCCAGACTATATACTATTACCGTCGATGATGAACTCTGAATGTGCCGATTCTAATGACAAAAATAAAGCAGTTGGCAGAAGGCAAACTTATTTTTGTTTTTGGGGACAAACTTTACCAGAAATAATAAAGAGCAATCAAAAGTTCACAAGTTTTGAGAATAGATTCCTTGTTCCAAAAATAGAATTGCGAGAAGGCGATGAGTTCGTCATAAATGATCTAGAGGACTGTTTAAAGAAAAAATTCTCTTGGCTAAGTCACAGCGATATAGAAAAAGCATATTACATGGCGAAAGCAGAGCTGACTAAATTCAGGGTTGGCCTATATGAACTTTACGAGAACTCCATTGAAGCCGTTAACAAAAGTGGCAGAGAACTTGTTGTGCTTGTTGGAAGACCTTACAATGTTAACGACAGAGGCATGAACCTTAATCTTGCTTCAAAGCTAAGGGACCATTATGGAGTAAATGTTATTCCAATGGATGCCGTGGACCTTTTAAACGACGATATAAGTGACATACACGACAACATGTTCTGGGGTTATGGCAGAAGGATACTTGCAACCCTTAAACAATTAAGGAACAATAAACATCTCCACGTAATATATGTTACTAACTTCCAGTGTGGGCCGGACTCATACATAAAACATTTTGCACCAACGGCATTGGGTAAGTCATATTTAACCTTACAGTTCGATGGGCATGGTAACGACGCTGGAATGTTAACACGTTGTGAAGCTTATTTGGATAGTAAGGGAGTTTTTAGAAGAGCAAAAGTATCTGAGAATAAACCAGTTGGAGAGGCTAGGGCATGAAGCAAAAAATAAAGAAAGTGACGTTGGAAGGTAAAACGCTTCATGTTCCAGGAATGGATTATGCAGCTACAAGAATAATATGCGCTGTTTTTAAATCTGCTGGAATAAATGCAATAGCAGATGTTCATTCAGATGCAAAAACACTTGAGCTTGGTGCAAAATACACCAGCGGTGAAGAATGTTTGCCAGAAAAGGTCACTGTAGGCGAGTTTATGAAGGTTGTGCTTGCTCCTGATTTTGATGCAGAGAACACAGTGTTCTTTATGCCAATATCGAATGGACCATGCAGATTTGGTCAGTATGCCCCATATTTTAAACTCATACTTAAAAAGAATGGATACGGAAATGTAAATGTTTTTAGTCCTTCCGGTGAAGATGGTTATGGTGGCGTTGCAGAAGATATTACTAAATTGCTAAGGAAATCGTGGACGGCGTTAGTGTGTGGCGACATCCTAAGAAAAATGCTTCACAAGGTTCGCCCATACGAAACAATGAGCGGGACTACGGACAAAGTTTTTGAACGCGCAATAGAACGATTGGAATATATTTTAAGCCAAAAAAATTATTCTGCAGCAAAAGCACATTCTACAACGATTGCAGCACTTAAGGATATAAAAAGAGAATTTATGCATATCCCTGCTAACTACAGCAAGGATAAACCACTTATTGGTGTTGTTGGGGAAATATTCTGTAGATTAAATGAGTTCTCTAACAATGATCTTATTCGTCATGTAGAAGAACACGGTGGTGAGTGCTGGTTGAGCGATATGTGCGAATGGATGTGGTATACGAACTACGAAGAAAAAAAGAACCTTGTTTATGCTGGAAGGAAATATTCTACGAGCATGCTAATTGCAAAAGCAAAACATCTTATACAACATATGGATGAAAAAAGACTTTATAACGTATTTAAGAATGAATTTATTGGTGCAGAAGAACCAAAGAACAATGTTTATGATCTGTTCGAGCTTACTTCTCCTTATTTCCATAAGGATACTGTAATTGGAGAAGCGATATTGAGTGTTGGTAAGGCCATATATACATACGAAAAAGGTGGAGATGGCATAATAGACATTAGTCCTTTTTCTTGCATGAACGGCATTGTTAGTGAGGCTGTATACCCTTTGATAAGCAAAGATCATGACAACTTCCCAATTAAATCTTTATATTTTGATGGAGCATCCACTGCATCAATAGAAAGGGACCTTCCAATATTCATGGAAATGTCTCGTGGTTATATGAAACGTAAAACTAGGGCAAGAACATACCCATGGTACTTTAATATTAACTAATGGAACGATACATAAAACATATTAATTTTAGTAAGATCGGAGCAGAAGGGCAAAAAATACTTTGCAATTCCAGCGTCGTTATAATTGGAGCAGGTGGATTAGGTTCTAATTTTGCCAATCATTTTGTGCGAGCAGGATTTAAAAGAGTAAGGATAATAGATAAAGATAAAGTTGAACTTAGCAATTTGCAAAGACAGTGGTTATATGATGAGGAAGATATTGGACTTTATAAAGCCCAGGCTGCTGCAAAAAAACTTTCCAAGGTAAATTCAACTATAGAAATAGAAACTGTAGTCTCTGAATTCAACCGATCCAATGCAAAAGAACTAATAGACGGCTTTGATATAGTAATGGATGCTACGGACAATTTTAAGACCAGACACCTCATAGACGAAATATGTTTTGAACTTAAGAAGCCTTGGGTGTTTACGGGAATACTAGGAGCAGAAGCTCAAACGATGGCAATAGTGCCTGGTGTTACAAAAAAACTTAGCGACATAATACCAAGGGATGCTGACTTAAAAAGCGTGGAACCAAACGCCACGGCTAGTGTGCTTGCACCATCGGTATCCATAATATCCTCAATGGCATTCTTACTAGCAATAAAAGTTTTGCTAAAGCAAGACTACGAGCCTGGAACCATGCTGATATTTGACACTTGGAATAATAAACTCAAAAAAATAAATCTAAACTAGTCTGTTCTAATGATGCAGATGTATTACCGTTCCATTTGATGGTATTCCCGACCTTGGTATTACCCCTGGTTGTGCTGTTAATTGAGTCCCTGGTTGCCCTGTTGCAGACCTTTGTACTATTTCGTATGCGCCCATGTCCACAATAGAATTTTGAGGTCTTGCTGTCCCTATTATGTCGTCCACTGGAATTGTAATGCTCTGTCCGCCTATTGAAATGGCATTAGTACCAGTATCTACACACGGAGAACTTGGAGATATAGAATAGTTTTCTGAACCCTGAGGAGTTAAAATAGGAACTGGATTTATGAATAGTGGGTCTGAATTTATATTTCCTGCTAACCAAGTTGATGTTGTAAACGGGTATGGCATAGGTGTCGCGCCATTAAACGAGTAAGAAAATACTTCTGTTTGACTACCCTCTATATTGTTGTAGGAGGCTCTTAATGTGGAATTTGTTAGTCCTCCCCAACCAAAATTAACTAGTATCTGATTTAGGTATTCTGTGTAAAACCCTTGCCAACAAGATGTATTCCCCCAAAATATACTATTTACTGCATTAACGAAAGAGGACGTATTACTACTATCTATAGTAACTCCCAGCCCCCCCGTAGTAAATGCACCCTGTGTTTTATTAGTGGAGATTGTACTGTTGATAATGTTTACAGTTGAGTTGAAACTAGAATCAATATGTATATCTATACCTGCGGCACCTATCATTGCACCACAATCATCAGATTGCCCCTTTGCATACATGGTAGTGTTGTTTGCAATTACTACATTCTTAATATTCGTTATCGTATTTGGGACAATATTAGCAACATATATTCCTCCACCAAAACTGGCCGCATTACCATAAACGTATAATTTTTCTAAGTCACCAACTATCGTTACCCCATTTAAATATAGTCCACCACCTTCAGTTTGGCCATATGGGGTAAAGTTGTTAATCAATTTTATGTTGTTTATAGATGCATTTATATCGTTCAGACTTATTCCACCCCCCATTGCTCCACCATTGTTGTTTTCTATATCTAAGTTTTCTAAAATAATGGGTTGTGTGGATGTTGCAGAAGATGCAGATATGCCACCCCCATGATTCTCTGCGGAGTTGCGTATGATCCTTAAGTTGTTTATAGTTGGGGTTGAATTATAACACCATATTCCTCCTCCCTTTCCGGTAGAGTTCATGTCAGAAGCGTACCCATTTTGTATTGTGACTCCAATTAACTTTGCGTTATTATTTTCTCCGTTCGTCATTGTTACAGCTGGTCCAGCATGGTTCCCATCAATTGTCGTTCCGGTTATATCGCTTGCAAGTCCTGAATTTATAAATTCGGATGCTACAGTAATATTTTTCCCGTTAAAGTTTATGTTCTCTACGTATGTTCCCTGTTCTGCAATTACAGTTTGTCCACTTGAAACAGCATTTATGCATGTCTGAATATGTTGTTTTGCTAAGGAGATACTGGCTCCTGTATTGGTGTCAACGCCGGTGGGGCTTGCGTAGCAGTCTGCTGTTATAGATGAAGTCCTTGCGGTGTATCCTTGCGCGTACACAGGCTTTTCATTTTCTGCTAACGGTGTTCTAGAAGATTTACTGCACGACCCAACCAGAAGAACTAAGGACAAAATTAAAAGTTTTTTCATTATTGGACCCTCCAGAGGCTTTGCATATGTATATTATACCATATTGGTGTTCGTGGTTATATAGGTTTATTAATATTATTCTGAGGACAACCTCGGAAGACAAAAAAGCGAGTTAGGAGCTTTTTTCGTCTGAGAGTTAGGTGGCTTTTTATAGTGCCGAGTAGGCGCTATAAAAAGAACACCGTGTCCGAAGAATAATATTAATAAAACTATATAATTATTGAATTACTCCGCCACCGAGGACGATATCATTATCGTAAAAGACTACGGTTTGGCCGGGAGTTATGGCGCGCTGTGGTTCGTCGAATGTTGCTTTGACAGAGTTAGGCCCTGTTGGCGTAATCGTTACTGGAGCTTCTTTATGTTGCTGGCGTATTTTTGCTAGAGCTTTTATTGGAGCTGTTAATTCTGGAATTGCGATCCAATTGATATTAACTGCAGTAAGTTCTTTTGTTAATAAATGTTCTTCTGAACCAACGATCACAGTATTCGTTTTTGCATCTATTTTGAGGACATAAAGCACACCGGAGTTTCCACCACTAATTCCCAATCCTTTTCTTTGTCCTATTGTGTAATGAACTATTCCTTTATGAGTTCCAAGTTTTTTGCCGTTAACGTCCACAAAATTACCTGGTTTTATGTCGTTCTTATTAAACAGAACTGAGTAGTCATCTGTTTCTATAAAATCCTGGCTTTCTGTTTTATCAGCTACTTCTTTAAATCCAAGTTCTGTTGCTACTTTTTTTATGTCTGTTTTTGTTTTTTCGCCCAATGGGAAAATTAATTGTGAAAGTTGGTCTTGTCTTAAGTAAGAAAGAAAATATGACTGGTCCTTTTTGGGGTCTAAAGCTTTTTTAAGTAGGTATCTTTTAGTAGCTGGATCTTGTTCGACTCTTACATAGTGGCCGGTAGCAAAATTATCAAAGTTTATTCCAGCCTCTTTAGTTTTTTGTAAAAGCGCACCAAATTTTATTTTTTGATTGCACATTACACATGGGTTAGGAGTTTTTCCGCACACATATTCATTACAAAAATAGTTTAAAACATTTTCTTTATATTCTTTTTTAAGGTCCAGAACGTGATGTTCTATTCCAAGTTTTTTGCAGATGTTTTTTGCGAACTCAATGTCTTTTTCTTCTCCAGGCCCGAAGCAACCAGATTTTCCAAGGTCTGGAATATTAATGGAAGCATCCCATATTGCCATGGTTACACCAATAACGTTAAATCCCTGTTCCTTTAAAATATATGCTGCCATGGTGGAATCTACGCCACCGCTCATGCCTACCGCAACTGTTCTTTTAGACATCGTCTTTGTCCGACAGTCCAAGCCTTGATACGTCAAAGACGCCTGCGATCTTACGGAGACTGCTCATTATTTTTGTAAGTTGGTCTATGTTCTTAATGGAAATATCAAATATACATACAGCCCTATGGGTCTCTTGAGTTTTAATATCTGCTGCAATAACATTGGCGCTGTGCTCTGCAAAGATCTTACTCATTTTTGCAAGCAAGCCGGAAACGTTTTCTGTTTCTACTCGTATTATAGTTGTTCTATCTTCTCCAGTTCCTTTTTCCCACTCAACTTCTATTAGTCTTTCTTTGTCCATTTCCACCAGTTTTAGGCAGTTCCTTCTATGTACAGTTATTCCTCTGCCTCTGGTGATGAAACCAATGATTGGTTCTCCCTGAACAGGAGTGCAACATTTTGCAAATCTTACCAGCATGTCCTCTATGCCACGAACCTTGACGACGTTCTTACCTGAACGAACTGATTGGGCAGCTTTATGTACTATTTCTTGGAAGATGGAACTCTTTTTATCTTTGTCCTTGGTTTCATCAACAAAGTTAGGGTCTATTACGTGAACAACTTCTTTTGCTGTAATTTTTCCATAGCCTATGTTTATTAAAAGTTCTTCTATGCTCTTACATTTAAAAGCAGTAGCAGCGGTTGTTATTTTGCCATCTTTGTTCAAACTTTGGAAAGAGAGGCCATGCTTTTTGCACTCTTTTTCCATCAGCTCCATACCCATTTCTTTTGATTTTTCTTTTTCTATTGTTTTTAAATATGCTTTTATTTTTGTTCTTGCCCTTGCTGTATGAGCATATTTGAGCCAATCTTTTTTAGGTGTTTGGGTCTTTGAGGTTATTATCTCTACCTTGTCGCCTGATTTTAAAGTGTACTTTAATGGAACTATTACATCGTTAACTTTGGCGCCAACGCAGGTGTGTCCAAGATTAGTATGGATACTATATGCAAAATCTATTGGAGTACTCCCGGAAGATAATTCTTTAACTTCACCATTAGGAGTAAAAACAAAAACCTCACCAGAAAATAGATCCAGTTTCACCGAATCCATAAATTCGCCAGGGTCGGTTACGTCCTTTTGTGTCTCTAAAAGTTCTGCCAGCCACGTAAATTTACCTGACTCATCTTTAGGGATGTGTCCTTCTTTATATATCCAGTGCGCTGCGATACCATATTCTGCTATTTTGTGCATTTCTGCTGTTCTAATTTGTATTTCTACTCTTTCACCATACAACCCCATAACTGTTGTATGCAGCGACTGATAATTGTTTGGCTTTGGCATTGCAATATAATCTTTGAACCTTCCTGGAACTGGTTTCCAGAATGAATGTATAATGCCAAGCACTTCGTAACATTGAGTTACGTCTTCTACGATTATCCTGAACGCAACCAGATCATATATCTGTTCAAACTCGAGGTTCCTTTTTTTCATTTTGTTAGCAATGCTGTAAAAGTTCTTAAGTCGCCCAGAAATATGAGCCTTTATTTGAAATTCCCCGAGCCTATCTTCCATTATCTTAATGACTTCTTTTATGTATTTTTCTTTTTCTGTACGTTGTTTTTGGACTTTATTCACCAACGAAGAAAAGGCTTCTGGGTCTAGATACATAAAAGAAAGATCTTCTAACTCTATCTTCAACCAAGAAATACCTAGCCTGTGTGCTATAGGAGCGTATATGTCTAAGGTCTCTTGCGCTATCCTTTGTTGCTTTTCTTCTGTTAGGTGGTTCAGCGTCCTCATGTTGTGAAGCCTATCTGCGAGTTTTATCATTATGACCCTGATGTCTTTGGCCATAGCGATTATCATTTTACGGAAGTTCTCTGCCTGTGCTTCTTGTGTGGATTTAAAATTATATTTAGATAATTTTGTAAGACCATCAACAAGACTTTTTACTTCTGGTCCAAAATTCTTTTCTATTTCCTCTATGCTAACTTCGGTGTCTTCTACAGTGTCATGTAAAAGTGCAGCTGTTATAGTTGGGATATCCAACCTTAACTTTGTAAGTGTTTGTGCCACTTCTACTGGATGAAGGTAATATGGTTCTCCTGATTTTCTGGTCTGGCCTTTGTGTTTTTCTATGGCGAATTCGTATGCTTTGTCTACAGGTGCAAGATCTGCTTCTGGATAATATTCCTGTATAGACTTGTGGAGTTCTTCCAGGTTCTTTTTTAGATCGGAGTCTTTATTTCCAAAAATTATCATGCGATCATGTATCCACTTATTATCTTTTTTAGACCACTAACGGCCTCGTTTAAGTTATCGTTTATTATAACATGGTCATACTTTGAGGACTCAGACATTTCTTTTTTAGCGTTGTCCAGCCTGGTCTGTATTTGAGCTTCAGAATCGCAGGCCCTTTGGCGTATCCTTGTCTCCAGATCCTTTATGGATGGGGGATTCACAAATATTAGCACTGCCTCTTTACCTAACTTATTTTTCAGTTCTAGGGCTCCCTGGGTGTCTATATCTTTTATCAAAAAAGTTCCACCCGCCAAAGCTGTTTGGACCGTAGCAATGGCTGTTGCATAAAGATTTCCATAAACCACTGCCGATTCAAGGAACATATCCTGTTTTTTCATTTTTTCGAACGTTTCTACGTCAACAAAATTGTAGTCTATACCGTTCTGTTCGCCTTGTCTTGGCGGTCTTGTTGTATAGGAAACTGGTTTTTTAAGTGCAGGCATTTCTTTTATTACAGCTTCTATTACCGTGCTTTTTCCGGTTGCGGATGGTGCACTTACTACAAAAAATTTTGCTCTATTTGACATTTTGTACCTGTTCTCTTATTTTTTCTGTAAGCGTTTTGTTTTCAACGGCGGTGTAAACAACATTGGTGTCTTCTGCTTTTGAGGCGATGGTATTTATTTCTCTGTTTATTTCTTGAACTATAAAGTCCAATTTTTTGCCAACAGGCTCGCCGTGCTTATTGTTTAGTGTTTCTCTGAACTGTCCAAAGTGGCTGGCAAGTCTTTCTACTTCTTCCGAAATATCCAGCCTTTCTGCCATCAAACCTGCTTCTGCAGTTATTCTTTCTGTAGGGATATTAGAATCGGCCAGAAGTTCTTTTAATCTTTCTTTTATTTTGTTGAAAGAAATATTAAAAAGGTCGTGAGATTTTTTTTCTATCTCGTTAGTATTCTTTTCTATATTTATTAGATGCTGCTCCATTGCTGTTCTTAACTTGCCACCTTCTTTTTTCTGCATTTCTTTTACAAGATCTGCACAATTTTCTGCGGACGCTACAATTTCCTTTTCTGCTATTTCGCTGACCACATCAGGCTCTTTAGTAGCAAAAATGTTCGGTAACTTCATTATGTCTGCTAACTCTATTTTGCCTTCGAGTTTGAATTTTTTTTGTGCTTCATTCAAGGATTTAATGTATTCGCCCATCAACTCATAATCTACGTCAATGTCAGGAGAACTTGTTTTGTCACTTTTTACGTAACACTCAACGCTTCCTCGTTGTAGTCTGGATTTAATAGTGTCCCTTATTAAGGACTCAAATTTATAAAGGTATGATGGTGCTCTTAATTTAAATTCAAAAAAGCGATGATTTACGGAGCGTATCTCCATTGTATATTTATGTCCGCTAAGTTCAAAATCCAATGTTCCATATGCGGTCATACTTTCTAACATACTTTTGTAACCTCTTGTATTTTAACTAGGTCCTTAACAGGGTGTAACCAAATGGTGTTCTTTTGTTTCTTGAACCACGTTAGTTGCCTTTTTGCAAGCGCTGCTGTTTGTTTTATAATGTCTTCGCTTAAGGTATCCATGTTTATTTTGCCCTGGATGAAGCTAACTGCCTGAAGATACCCTATACTTTTAAAAGGCTTTAGGGCAGGGCTATAGCCTCTACAAAGTAGGTCTTTTACTTCGTCTATTAATCCGGCCTTTATCATTTGAGCTGTTCTGCTTTTGATGTTTCGCAGAAGCTCTTCTTTGTCTGGGTTTAATACCACCATTAAAGAGTTACTCTCTTGCTTTGTCGAGTTGTGTGCGTCCCTATAATGGCTCATTGTGTTGCCTGTGATGTAATAAACTTCCAGCGCCCTTATTATCCTATATTTGTCGTTAGGATGAATTCTTGCTGCTGTTACAGGGTCTAATTTTGTTAGTTCTTGGTGCATTTTGTATAACTCGGTTTTGTCTTCTGCCCTTGGTTCTAACTTTTGCCTAACGGTTGGGTCAGAAGGTGGAGTATTAAAAGTCCCATTTATTAAAGCATTAAGATAAAAGCCAGTTCCCCCACAGATTAAGGGAAGTTTTTTATTCTTTTCTATTTGCGCTATTGCTGCAGAAGAGTCATCGCAAAAATCAGATACTGTATAATCAACGTCGGGCTCAACGACATCTATCATGTGATGTTTAACTTTTTCCCTTTCTTCGGCACTTGGTTTTGCTGTGCCTATGTCCATATATTTATAGACCTGCATGGAATCAGCGGACACTATTTCCATTTTATTGCTTAGTGCAACGTCTATTGCTATCTTTGTTTTTCCAGAGGCTGTAGGTCCGGCTATTATTAATAATCTTTTCGCTTCCAAACTCATTTCCTTTTAAACATTTTTTCTATTTCATTCATGCTAATTTCTACTTTTACAGGTCTGCCATGGGGACACGTGTATGGGAATTCACATTTTTCTAGTTCACTCAAAAGCATTATTATTTCTTGAGTGCTGAGTTCGTGAATACCCCTAACGGAAGCATGGCAACTTAATCTTGCTGCTATTAACGCTATCTTTTCTTTTATACCTTGCGTTGCGTTTAGGTCTGTTTTTTCTTCTAGAACTTCTTTTATTAGAGTTTTAACGTCTACATTTGAAAGTACCTTAGGAACGCTCCTGATGGAAAAAGCGATTGTGTTAACTTTTTGATCAGAGAATTCTTCTATATCGAACCCAATTGTTTTAAATTCGCTCAATGCATCCTTTAGGACCACAGCATCTTTTGCATTCAGGTCCAGCATTTCTGGGAGCAGTAATTCTTGCGATTCAATATTACTGTTAAGGGCTCTTTTTATTTTTTCATAATTTATTCTTTCGTGGGCAGCGTGCTGATCAATAAGTATGAGCTTTTGATCCTCTTCTATTATTACATATTGTTTGTTGAACTGGCCTATAACCCTAAAAGGAGTTTGGCTAATGTCTTCGAACAGCGACTGTGGCACGGCAGGATCAATTTGCGTTGCTTGTGTTGTAAGAGGACTATATAAAACCGCTGAGCCGGAAGCTTGTACGGAGCTAGGTCTGTTATAAAAATTATTTGTATTTGTTTTTCTACTTATGTTTAAGGCCTGTTCTAGTAAAGTTTGGACAAAAGAATAAACGGTGTTCGATTCCCTAAAGCGAACTTCGTTCTTTGTTGGAGAAACATTTACGTCAACAAATGAGGGGTCAATGTTCAAAAATAGAATAGTAAGTGGATGGTCGCCAGAAGAAAGATTATGGTCGTAAAAACTGGAGATCGCATGAGTTACCATTCTGTCACGGACGTTCCTGCCGTTGACGAAGATCTTAATTTCGTTCGGAGATTCCATTTTTTGTGGATCGCCCACAAAAATTTCACCACTTATATATTCATATGCACTTTGGGCAGTCATCCATTTTGATTTGTGCCCTGTAACGGAACTAAGCCTAGATTCAAAGCTGTCTACAGGCGGAAGAAAAAAGATGCTTCTTCCATTATGCAATAACCTAAAAGATACAGTTGGGTATGCCATGGCATAATTGTTTACGACGCTTATACAATGAGACAATTCTGTTGATGATTTCTTTAAGAATTTTAATCTTGCAGGAGTATTTGAATAAAGGTCGTCCACTATGATTATGGTGCCAGAGGCCACTGCCTTTTTTTGTTTGCTTTTTATGCTTCCGTACTCCGCGTAAACTTTTGTTCCAGAGCTTGCTTCTCTGGATTTGGATATCATAGTGAGCTTAGAAACGCTTGCTATTGCAGGTAGCGCTTCTCCTCTAAAACCTAAGGTATTTATGTTGAAAAGATCTTCTGGATTTTCTATTTTACTTGTTGCGTGTCTTGTTAGAGCGAGCTCTATATCGTCGTCGTGTATTCCACTACCGTTGTCTTTTATTAGTATTTGCTTTTTTCCTGCATCTACAAGTTCTACTACTATATCATTAGCTTCAGCGTCTATTGAATTCTCTATTAATTCTTTAATTACAGAGGCAGGTCGCTCTACAACTTCGCCGGCTGCGATCTGGTTAACTACGTCAATGGGTAGCTCTTTTATTCTTGTTCCCATTTCTGCATAAATAGCAGCAATAAACTTCTTAGTCAAATCAATATGTTATGGCAGACATCCCCTGTAACCTTTATTGGAGTTGACTTTGCGCTTTTTTGAATTATTATCTCTTTGTTTTACAGCGGTCCCAAGGGACTGCGAAAATTTTTAGGAGGGGTCATAATGAACAAAGCTGATCTTATCGAAAGAGTATCAAAGGACACAAACCTTACAAAGACTCAGGTAGAGAACGTATTGAATTGCATTACAGATTGGATTAAGAAAGCTATTAAGAAGGATGAAGATGTTAAACTTGTTGGTTTTGGTACATTCACAAAGTCTAAAAGAAAAGCAAGAACGGGCAGAAACCCTCAGACTGGCGCAGAGATCAAGATACCTGCAAGCAACATACCTAAATTTAAACCTGGAAAAGAATTCAAGGAACTTATCAACTAAAGATCTAAGTTCGATAATTGATTAAATCAAGAGGGGCGGGTTATTTTACCCGCCCCTTATTTTTGGAGAACATTAAATGGAACTTTTAAACGTACTGAATGGGATGGAAATAGAAAAGCTTAATACGGAACAGCTTGATAAAGTTCCTGCCCTTGACCTGCACGCGATGTTGCTGGTGGAGGATGCAGAGCATATTCCTCAATTAATTAAAAAACTATCCAACGAAAAATTACAAGCGTTGGTAGACATATCATCATGGGATAAAGATAGTTTTAATCCAATAAATTTTTCTACTTGGATGAATGTGTTACTAACTTTTCCTCCAGAAGAAGCTGCACAACAAATAAAGAGAATAAACCGTCAGGAACTACGAATGTTCCTTTCCAGCGTGTTCGACATACAATGGCTTAACCAGGAGGAGGAATATGATGGTAATCCATTCATAACTCCAGATAATGTTTTTGTTATATTCCCAAAGAACGAAGAAAATACAGAGGTTCAAACAGCGATTGAACTTATAAATATATCTTACCTTGCAGGCATGGATTTTGGCAGGGCTCTTTGTCTTGATGCAATGACGACAAGTTATTCCATCGTAGAAGAAGAGGCCAGACGTTTTAAGGAAGCAAGACTCTCTGACGAGGGTATTCCGTCGTACATGGATGCGCTTGAACTCTTCCACTTTGAAGATCCAACCCGACTGTTAAAAAGTATCCTTAAAATGGTGGGTGATGATAAGTTCAAAAAGAGTGCTCAGGATAAAGAGTATTTGATTTCGCAGTTCGCAGTAGTGCCAAAATCGTATTGGGATAACTCTTTTAAAATAGATCCGAGCCTTGTGGACGATGTAAGACTTGAGCTTAGTTCACTCTTGACGGCCTCAATCGTACTTAACAACGTTGCTAATCAGGATGCAAAACATATAAGTGAAGTCGCTAATCGCAGCAGAAGTTATTTTAATATTGGTTTGGAATTAATTAAGGAAAATACCTCAAAAAGTTTAAGTGAGGTCGTACAATTCGTTAAATTAAGACATATTTTTAGACTTGGATTCTCTTTGTTAGTAGATCTAAAGAACAATGCAACAAAAGTTAAGGCGGCAATTGATGTCTTAAAAAGACCGGATGTTATTAACGCTGATGAGGAAGTTTTTTTAAAAGCGTTACTGTTACCTATACCGATGTATCAAGCTGGACTTAATGACAGTCCAAAGCAATTCGAAACAGTGAAACAGTTAAAAGAAGCAAGGAAAAAACTATCAAGTATAGCCGCTAGGTTTGCTGGTTAACCGTTAATACCCACAAGTACCTATAGCATTCAGGTTAGGGTTCTTGTAAGGAGAACCACCAGGGACAGTTATGAAATTTGCACTACAAGAGTGTCCACCGCTAATAGGAATCAAGCAAGGTACTATCTGCGTAAGATCAGTTTGAAATTCATTCACGCAAACGGCTCCATCGAACTGTGCGCAAACTACTAGACATTGATGCTGGCTATTCTGGCCAAATATACAACCTAAACCACTCTCGTATCCTGTGACCGCACCTGATTTGCAACTGTCAGCACAATTGTTGCCATAACCCGTACAAAAATGCCCTGAGCGCATCCCACAAGTGCTATATGAAGTTTTAGCTAAAGTGCCATCGTTTTTAAAGTCAGGTTCGCAAACTTGTGAGAAACATTGTGTAGAGTCAATACAATGTGCATTGCTTGGAAGATCAAGTGCACCCCCGTTTCCCTTATCTTTGCAATATCCCAATTCAGTTAAAGACGCTGGAGGTCCAGCTAAGGGATCGATAGTTTGCGAATCATAGCACCAACCATTGACACAATCCTCATTCCTTTTACAAACAGAGGCTGGGTCTGATGTCATTTTTAGTCTACAAATGTTAGGAGGCCTTGTGTCACAGAAATAATCACAAACGCTTCCATTGCAACCAGAGAATGTATCATTGCACAACTGGTCACTGGTGCATGCACTTTGCGGTGGTGCTTCACAAGTTTTATATTGCGCTCTACAGAAAGGAGTAGCCGAAGGACATTCACTTGTGTTGTTGCATTCACATGTGCCTGTTGTCGTATTACAATGTAGAGGCCCTGGAGCAAGGCACTGGGCGTCTGATGTGCAAGCAGTTGGTTGTGTATTGAATATCTGCTGACAAAAATTAATGCCTGTTCGTGAACCCATATTGCAGATATAGTGGTAGTTAGCACCTGCAGGAGGGCAACCGCCACTTCCTGTGCAAGCCTGAGATTTGCAACTATATGGATGGCTATTGAAAACATCGCAGTATTGTGCAAATCCGCAAGAACCTCTCTGACAAGTATCTCCATTAATGTTGACGCACTGATGAGGGCTTGCAGTTAGGTTACATGTCATTGTCCCCCATATTTCACTACTTGTGCAATCCGTGTTACTCATACAGGGCTGAGAAACACATTGGTACGGCGGAGTTACTTTTTGGCAGTAATCCGTAGTGCCACAATCAGAGTCGTTACTACAAGATGATGTTTCTGTGCTAACACACACAGTTGTCCCCGACACAACTGTTGCGGTCTGACCAGCGGGACAATTACCAGAGGATGTTGACATATCTCCAGACGGTGTAGCTCTACCACCGCCGCTGCTGAATAAACTACAACCAGAGAAACAAACTACAAACAAAAAAGATAAAACTAATATTTTTGTTTTTTTCATCCAACGTACCTCCTAGAAAG
>Ga0118677_10006347_pt1 | contig 20067 bp, 19 predicted proteins | sample AliMusrvi5mmetaG_FD_86154 | JGI IMG/M metagenome (GOLD analysis project Ga0118677, IMG submission 86154)
CTGAATATCCTGTACATCCATGTTTGAATCTCTTTCTCTTCGTGTATTTGGCGTGTTTCGTAGTTCAACTGCTCTTTGCAGGTTTATCGTTCAATGCGGGTTATGGGAAGGAATGCGGCAATGGAAAAAACGTTAACAATAACTCGATATCCGCGTGCTTTAGGGGAAGTGTCTTCGCAAGTTGCCGGGCAGCAATGGGTTTATCAGCTGACCCGGGCGTTTCAATTGAGTCCGACCGAGTTTGGACTGCTCGTCAATATCCGGCTTTGTGCGATCCGGCCGGTTGATATTGAGACGGGAAACGATCTGGTGATTCTGGATCGGCTGGATCAGGTTGAGCCGAAGGCGACGATTCCCCTGAACCGGGGGGAGTTCGGGATCCATCCCCGCACAGTGCAGCGGCTCCTGTTGAGCCGGTATCCGTTGGCTGGCGGGTTTATTCCGGTGGGCGCGTGTCGCGCAGATGGTTCACCGCATCCTCATGCCGGAACCGGGTTTGCTGTGTCGCATGTACTTGGCTACCCGGTCGATGACGCGGGCAATGTTGCCGTCTATGGGCTCTGGGAAATTCCGGAGGCGGATCGGCATGTCATGTTTGAGCTCCAGCAGTACCGGTACGATGGGGCGACCTTCACGGTGGAGCATTCGGAGATGCTGAATCCGGAGGCCGTATTGCCGGGCTGGGTCTTCACCAGTAGTCCGTTAAGCAATAGTATTGCCGATGGAGATGATCTGATTGGCGGGTTCGTGGGGTATCGGGTCGGGAGTGCGGCGGCGACGGCTGGCTCCGGGATGACCCGCTGGAAGTGGCGTGACGGGCGGTGGCGTCTGATGGAATTTACGCCGGTGCCTGAGGCTGAAGGGGCCTTTGAACCGAGCATGGTGCGGGACGGGGACAACAGTTTGCTGTTTGCGGTCAGGGGAAGCAGTCGGAGTGTGCTGGGCGAAAAAGAAGATCCTCAAAAAAAATCCTATCTCAACGATGTGCGGGTCTGGCGGTCAATCGATTGCGGTGCGACGTGGACATTGGTTCTGCATGCGCCCATGGTACGGGCCGCCTCGCCGGTCTCGATCAACAAGGCGGCGGATGGCACCATCTATGTCGCAGGCAATCCGCATTGCGCGACCGATCACCGTGGGAAAGGGATTTCCATTTCAATTGCAATGCGGGAGATTTTACAGTTATGGCCGCTCTCCCAGGAGCGGAACCGGTTGCTGGGGCCGGTACTGGTTTGTGATGGCAATCGTGAATTCGGGAGCCCGCCGTTTGATTCAATCTGGTGGGAGGATCATCCGGTCGGCCTGACCGTGCGCCTGGGGGATGGCCAGTGGCATCATATGCTCACGTTTCGAGTTCTTGAGCAGAGTGAATGTGCAAGTGATTCACCGGCGACTCCCTTTACGGGCACCTATCTGTATGAGGTGCTATCGACAGGACCAGTCAAGCCGGAGTGGGTGTTTTAGGTGTTGGAGGGATAGATCCCCTGCTAATCCAACCTCATGGCTAGGATACAAGACGCAGGACTGTCCGGTGAAGGCTTGGCGGCGCAGAGGAAGAGGTCTTCCTCCGGCAGGACGGACGGTCGCTCCAGGCGGAATATCTCCTCTTTTCGGCCATCCAGATGGTCCACATTCCGGCTTGGGGTCAGTCCATAGTATTGCGCTTTTCTATTTGAGAGGCGTGTTGTTTCCGATGACGCCAGTAGAGCAAGTGCGTCAGATAGCTTCGCGTGCCCATCTGCAAACGATCCGCAAGCCAGGCCACCGTCACCGTCGTTTCCTCGCGTAATCGCGCGGCCAAGGCCACTTTCGCCGGATCGCCCTTCCGTTTCTTCGCCAAATCAGCCGACTTCCATCCCAACCGCTTCAGTTCCTTCGTCACGAGCCGTTCCCCCTTGGCCTCGGCTGATTCCCGCAACTCTTCCCCATAATGATTCGCTCCGGCCTTCGCCCCGACCCGTTCCAGTAGTTCCTTCTGAAACTCCCCGTCCCCGAAACACCATCCCCGCCGAATCCGTGCAAACTCCGGTTCCGTCTCCTCCCCGCGTCGCCGCTCCATTAACCGCTCAAACTCTCGCCGGCCTGCCGCGCTGTCCTTCCGAATCCCGCTCTCGCCCAACACGCGGTCCACCCGCAACCACGCCGGCCGCTGCTTTGGAGTCTGCAGGTATCCCGGGAAACTGCTCCACCGATAACTCCGCACCGCCGCCTCCGCGGCGACCAACTTCGCCCGCACCGGATTCAGATGGACATACTCGCAGACCGTTCGTAGATAATCGCCTTCCCCGTCCACCACCAACGCCTTGTACCGCCCGCTGAACAAATGTCCGAACACCCGGTGTCGCCGGTTGAACCGGCTCGTGTACGTCCCCAAAAACCATTTCATCCCCGTCACTAAATTCGGTTGTGGCGTCTCCACTACCAGGTGAAAATGATTCCCCATCAAACAATACGCATGCACCTGCCACCCCGTCTTCAAGCACGTCTCCGCCAACGTCGCCAAGAACCGCTCCCGGTCCCGCTCATCGTGAAAGATCGCTTCCTGCCGATCCCCGCGATTGAGGATGTGATAAATTGCCCCAGCAAACTCAACTCGAATTTTTCGTGCCATGCCCTTGAGAATGCGCCACCGAGTCGGAGTTGTCAATACTATGGACTGACCCCTTTACAATCTCACCAGCGACTTGGGCTCCGCGATGCCAAGTCCCGTCCATTCCCCGCCCGCTTCGACCAATCTGTCTGAAAGCTAATCTTTCTGATACAGGTCGAGTGTTTTCGTCGCCGTTTTAATGGTCAGCTTATTATTGACCAGCACATGGTACTTATAGCGCATCGTCGTTGTGCCGATAAAGGTACAACCCGCTGGCGCAACCGCGTTGGTCGGCGCCAACACCCACAGGCCGGGGGCGATCGCACCGGCCGCGGCGAGCACCGTCCAGTGTGCGCCGCTATCCGTCCCTGGATTATGGCCGAGATTTGCATTCGTCACCGACAACCAGGTCGAGCCACCCAAAGTCACGGTGTCATTCATCACATACGTCGTGATGTTTGTCCAAACTCCGCGAAACGTCAGGCCCGTTGCGCCGGTCGCTCCAGTCAAACCAATCGGCCCTTGTGAGCCAATCCCCGTCGCCCCTGTTGCACCGGCCAAGCCTTGAATGCCTTGCGCGCCCGTGGCACCGACCGAGCCTGTGACACCCGTCGCGCCGGTCAACCCCTGAATCCCTTGCGCGCCGGTCGCACCCGTCGCGCCGGTCAAACCAACTAAACCGGTCGCACCGGTCGAGCCGGTGGAACCGGTCACGCCAGTTGCGCCAACGGCACCCGTGGCGCCAGTCGCTCCGGCGGGGCCGGCGGCAAGGTTGGTGGTGCCAAGCTGGCCGGTGGCGGTGACGACGACCACCGCGCCGCCCGTCAGATTCGTGCCATAAATTCCCGCCACGTAGGTCGCCTTCTGGAGGTTTTGAGTGCCGAGGTAGATGGTGTTGGATTCAACGCGACTGATATTGCCGACATTGCCAATGTAAATATTGTTATCCCCGGTGAGTAGGTAGTAACCGGCTTCTTCGCCGACGGCAATGTTGTTGTTGCCGTCGGCATTCGGCAGTGCGTTGGCACCGTCGACGGTGTTGTTGTTGCCGGTCGCGTTGGAGAAGAGCGCGCCGGAGCCGTTGGCGACGTTGTTGTTGCCGGTCGTGTTGGCGTTGAGCGCATCGATGCCGTTAGCGGTGTTGTTGGCGCCGGTGGTGTTGCCGATGAGCGCGCCGGAGCCGTTGGCGGCATTGTTGTAGCCGGCCGTGTTGGACCAGAGCGCATCGAAGCCGTTGGCGACGTTGTTGTAGCCGGTCGTGTTGGAGAAGAGCGCGCCGGAGCCGTTGGCGACGTTGTTGTAGCCGGTCGTGTTGGCGTTGAGTGCGTAGGAGCCGTTGGCGACGTTGTCGTTGCCGGTCGTGTTGGAGTAGAGCGCTTGGGAGCCGTTGGCGACGTTCTCGAAGCCGGTCGTGTTGTAGAAGAGCGCGCTGGAGCCGTTGGCGACGTTGTCGTTGCCGGTCGTGTTGGAGTTGAGCGCTTGGTTGCCGTTGGCGACGTTCTCGAAGCCGGTCGTATTGAAGTAGAGCGCTGCGTAGCCGTTGGCGACGTTCTCGAAGCCGGTCGTGTTGTAGAAGAGCGCGAAGCTGCCGTTGGCGACGTTGTTGTTGCCGGTCGTGTTGGAGAAGAGCGCTCGGGAGCCGAAGGCGGAGTTATTCGCACCGGTCGTGAGGTTGGTGAGGGCATGGTCGCCGGTGGCGGTGTTAGCATTAGGCAGAATGCTGCTGGGAGCGGCGGCACCCGTTGCACCGGTTGCGCCGGCGACTCCAGTGGCACCGCTGTTACCTTGAATCCCTTGCGGGCCGGTCGCGCCGGTGGCTCCTGCCACACCTTGAATCCCTTGCGCGCCGTCAGAACCAGCGGAGCCGGTCGGGCCGGTCGCGCCAGTTGCGCCGCCGCCGGTCAGGTTGGTGGTGCCGAGTTGGCCGGTGGCGGTGACGACAACGACCGCGCCGCCCGTTAGATTCGTGCCATAAATTCCCGCCACGTAGGTCGCGGTCTGTTGGCCTTGCGTGCCGAGGTAGATGGTGTTGGATTCAACGCTAGAGACATTGCCGAAATTGCCAATGTAAATGTTGTTGTCCCCGTTGGTCAGGTTGACACCGGCCCCTTCGCCGACGGCAAGGTTGTTGTTGCCGGTGGCATTCGCCAGTGCGTTGGCACCGTCGGCGGTGTTATTCGTGCCGGTCGTGTTGGAGTAGAGCGCTTCGTAGCCGTTGGCGACGTTGTAGCTGCCGGTCGTGTTGGAGTAGAGCGCGCCGGGGCCGTTGGCGCTGTTGCCGCTGCCGGTTATGTTAGAGTAGAGCGCGCCGGAGCCGTTGGCCACATCGTTAGCGCCGGTCGTGTTTTGGATGAGCGCTTGGAAGCCGTTGGCCACATTATTGTTGCCGGTCGTGTTGACGTTGAGCGCTCCGAAGCCGGTGGCGGTGTTTCGGGTGCCGGTCGTGTTGGTTTGGAGCGCTCCGAAGCCGAGGGCCACGTTGTAGAAGCCGGTCGTGTTCCAGTAGAGCGCTTGGAAGCCGAGGGCGACGTTGTCCACGCCGGAGGTATTGTTGCTGAGCGCGCCGTAGCCGTAGCCGGTGTTGCCGGTACCACTCATGGTGCCGTTGCCGGCACCGGTGCCAAACTCATTTGGGTTAGGCCCGGCCTTCACAGAGCCGATGACGGCCAGGAGGGCGATAACGATGGTGAATAACCCCCGCTTGAGCAGCGCGGCGGTGGCGCTGACTGCTTGGCGGCGGACGGACGGACGGCTGCGGAATGTGTTCATAGTTTTTCTCCGATTGAATTGGTGATTGACTGGGCGAGATCTGAACCGCTCACGGGTTGTCTGGAACAACGAAGACAGACAAGTTGGCCGATCGCGGCTTGGCAGATCGGATGAAATTTCCCCCTGTAGAATTGCCCATGACCGTAGGCGAGGGTGCGAAATTTATCTGCCAATATATTAGTTAACCGACGGAGGTGTGCAAGCAATTTTTCCATTCCCAGTCCGGACGGACGTATTTTGACACTGCCACCACGGAACGCCGCCGTCCCGGCGGCTTTTCCCACGCCAACTCCGACCTCGATTCGGAGTCGAGACGTTCCTGTCCCTGATGGTTTGATGACCCGGTAGGCGCGGTGTCCCGCCTGCGTGGCCGTAGTCACTCCCGCCTGCGCGGACGAAGCCGCTCCGTCGTGGCGAAGGCCCGACTGCGCCAGAGCGCTCCGTCGCGGCAGCGAGTCGGCGTGGCGTAGGCCTGACCGCGCCGTCTGGGGCAATCTGACCCACCGGGAGTTATCGACACACTGTAGTTTTGGCACAGAACATGGGGTCGTCATTTTATTGGGGAAATCAACCGGTTTGAAAAATTAGCCGCACATTTGGGCGGCGCTTGTCGCAGCGGTGTATTTCACACTGGTGCGCGGTTCGGCCATCATGCCGGCCACGGTGTCGCGCCAGATGGCATAGTGCGCGGTCGCCTTGTGCGCAGTGGTCGCTTCGACGCTCCGGTAAATCTCAATGAGCAGGAATCGGGTGGGGTCCGCTTGCTGTTGCAGCAAATCAAAGGTGGCAATGCCGGGTTCTTGAATGCTGAGCCGCGCATTCGCAAGGCTGGCCTGGCGAAACGCTTCAACGCATTCGAGTTTAACGTGGACATGGACATGAACGATCAGCATACCGGGCAGCTTAGCAATCCGGCGGCTGAGGGACAAGAGCAGTGTGGAATAGTTCGGTGAAAATTCAGCGCATCTGTGCACTGCCCAGTAGGAGCGCCCTTCCGGGCGCGATGCCGATGGTTCACGCTTGTCGGTCGCGCCCGGAAGGGTGCCTACCAGCCACGACACTGGAATGGCGGCAGTGTCCGAATGCATGCGGTCAGACCCGCCGGAAATTCACGACTGGAAGTGGACCGAAAAATAAGCGAGAGTTCCCCCAGTCTTGTGAATCCGCAGGGGACAAATATTGATTTTATGAAACCAACCAACTCTGACTCCGTCGCCGCCCACAGCCAACGGCCCCACAGTCAATCAGGTCAATCGAGTGATCGGGCCACTCTGGCGGCGATCGCCCGCCGGGCGATGGTGGAAGGTGGCTTGGAGCCGGACTTCCCGGCGCCGGCGCAGCACGAGCTGGCCGCCATCGGTGGACCGGCGGTGGTTGCCGAAGGTGTACGCGACCTTCGCGACCGGCTTTGGGCCTCCATCGATAATGACGACTCCCGCGATCTTGATCAGTTGACGGTTGCGGAATCACTCCCGGGTGGGCAGGTGCGGATTCTCGTGGCAGTTGCGGACGTGGATGCGGTAGTGCACAAAGGATCGGCACTGGATGGCCATGCGGCGCGCAATACGACTTCCGTTTACACGCCGGCGGCGATTTTCCCCATGCTGCCCGAGCGGCTCTCCACCGATCTGACATCCTTGAACGAAGACCGGGATCGGATCGCCATCGTCGCGGACCTGGTGTTTGCGGCGGATGGCACGCTGGTGACGACGGATCTCGACCGGGCCTGTGTCCGCAACCGTGCCAAGCTCGCCTATCGCAGTGTCGCGGCCTGGCTGGCGGGGGTGGGTCCGGCCCCGCAGCGGATTCAGGAAACCCCGGGGTTGGATGCCAATCTTCGCCTCCAAGACCGCGTCGCGCAACAACTCGTTACAATCCGGTCCCAGCGCGGGGCGCTCCGCTTGGAGACGCTCGAAGCGCGCGCAGTCTTCCACGGCGACAATCTGGCGGATCTCGATTTGGAACAACAGAACCGCGCCCAGCAATTGATCGAAGAATTTATGATTGCGGCCAACACCGCCACGGCGACCTATCTCGCGGCAAAGAACCTGCCCTCGCTCCGCCGGGTCCTGCGGTCCCCGGAACGCTGGAGTCGGATCGTGCAACTCGCTGTTGGACTTGGCGACCGGCTCCCGGAGGCGCCGGACGCGGCTGCGCTCGAAGCCTTTCTGGTTCGCCGGCGGACGGCCGCTCCCGAGAAGTTTCCCGACCTTTCCCTTGCCGTCGTTAAACTGATTGGCCGCGGCGAGTATGTGCTCGATCTCCCCGGCGGTACAGCGCCAGGACACTTTGGTTTGGCAGTGAAAGACTATGCCCATTCGACCGCACCGAACCGGCGTTTCCCTGATCTGATCACGCAGCGGCTTCTGAAGACGGCAATGGTGGGGACGCCGCTGCCCTACACCCTTCCGGAACTGACGGACCTTGCGCAGCACTGTACCGCGCAAGAGGATGCGGCGAACAAAATCGAGCGCCGGGTCCGCAAGTCTGCGGCGGCGCTGCTGTTGGCGGTCCGGATTGGTGAATCATTCGACGCCATTGTGACCGGGGCCGCGGATAAAGGCACCTGGGTCCGGGTCTTCCGTCCGCCGATCGAAGGTCGGCTGGAGCGCGGGTATCAAGGGCTCAATGTGGGCGATCGTGTTCGTGTCAAACTGATCCACACCGATGTCGAACGTGGGTTCATCGATTTCACCTGCGACTAATGGCTGGGAACAGATCGGCATTCCGTCTTGACGTTGGGCAAGGTGATGATCATCTGGCCGGTTATGAACTCCGGCATTTTGCGACCCTTGCGTTTTTGTGGAAAACGATGATTTTTCGACCGGCTGCTATTTATTTGACGGTCAAACCTTTGAGGTTGAAGACGCCTTGGGTGGCATTGACGATGCTCGCGCCGGCGGATGCCACGAAGGTGAACGTACCAATGAGTTTATGGCTGTTCAGATTGAAGGTGGTAATCGTCAACTGGCCACTGGTTACGAAGTACAGGAGAGCCGGCGAAAAGGTAGCGTAGTTGCCCGCGATGCGCGCCGTGTAGGTGCCTGGGCCTGTCACACCGGTCATGATGAGGGTGACAAAAGAACCGTTGTTGTCCTGGGCCCCCGTAAGAACCAGGATTTTTGTGCTCTGGGTGTAGGCCCCGCCGGTGGATCCGGTGGCCGCCGCCCACGGCGTCGCATTGACCGTCATCGCCAGACTATCGGTTCCATTGCCGCCTCCCATGCAGGCGTTGGATGCGGCCAGTGCCTCGGTGCGGAGCGTGGCTTTCAAGGCGACACTGAGCGATTTGGCAAAACTTGCGAGATCGGTGACGCCCGGCGCCGCCAGCGCCGTGATGGCTTGGTTGAGAAATATCTGGGCTTTGTCATGGCAACTGCCGGCCGCCAAGCCATCGACTGTCGTTTGCGCGGTCGCCACCAGATTGTTAATGTCCCCAGTGAAACTCATAAACAGCTGGATCAGGAGCGTCTCAAGAACTGGCTCCGCTGGTAACGCCGTCGTGCGCGGGGAGGTAAAGTTACCCGGGAATGCTTTGACCAATGTTTTCGTGATGGCGATGGCGTTGTTTAGATCGCGAATTTCCGCAGTGGAAACCGTGCGGTCGAGTAGGGCGATTGCCCGGTCAACTGCTTGTTTCTGCTGGCGCTCAACTTTGCTCAGCCGATTGGAAAGCGTTGCGGACCGGAGTTGAAGTTCCGCAATCAACGGGGTGAAATGATGGGTATAGGGCGTCGCCTCTGACGAGGCGGAAGCGAACAGGTTGAGGCCAATGATCGCCGCGAGGATCCAGACATTTCGGTTCCACTGATGGGTTTGAGAATTTTTCATATTGATAAAGTCCGCGATTGAATCTGAGATTTTCGAAAGTGTGCCGGCCGCCGGTTCAAGGCGGTCGGAGGTCCCATCAATGAGTGCACCGGTGATGCAACAGTGCCAACGCGTGGTGCTCTTCACGGAACACGACCACGTGGTCCGCCATGGCCCGGCGGATGATTGCGCTCGCCCGCCGCTGGCCGTAGACGCTGCAAACACTTTCGATCAGTTTGCCAAGGGTTAATGTCTGCTGCTGATGTTTTGCTTTCATGACAACAAGGTAGGTCGGCTGAAGCCGGGATGCTATGGGGTGTTCGACCCATCCAATGAACTGCACTCAAAGCACCGACAAGCTCGCGTTGATTTGGCTGAAGCAATCAATCAAGAAACTCCGAGGCTCGGTAACGTAACGTGGGGTATTCACCCTATTGTGATGTTTTCCCTTTCGTTTAATTATTCTGGTGACATGAGCACTGACCCAATTTCGAAGGAGGCGTGATGTATGACTTTAAAAGTTCGTTTCCCCACACTTGGTGAAATCCGAACCCAAGCGTACCAAATCTATCTGGCGCGAGGTTCTCAGCCTGGCCGTGACCTTGATGATTGGTTGCAAGCAGAGTACGAACTGATGCAGCTACCTCTGCACAAGATTGCGGATGTGGAGGCAAACGAGATTGAGAGTCATAATCTCAAGCTGTTCAGTCTGGCTCGGGTGTCGCAGACTTTGGAAAAGCGGGCGCGGAAGTTGCTTCAAACACTCGGCGGTCATCTAACGGCTGCCAGTTCTGCGGAAATATCATCTCCTGCCTAGCCATGCTCACCGAATCATCAGCACCCACCACAGTCGCGACCGAACCATCGTATGCACCAGCCTGTCGTGCCAAGATGCTCAGGGAAACGCCTGGAAGGCCGATCGGGTTTGCCATGTGTCTGACTCCGAAGACTTCCTTCTGCCAGTTTGTTCATAATTTCGGTTATGGTATCCGCATTTGTCGGCATCCGCTACACCAGGAAATCGCAACCCAAACAGTCACCGCAGATCAAACTGCTTAATCCGTTAGTAACCCCAATTCTTGCTGTGCGGCCAAGTGGGCCAAACACCCCCAAGAAAGAAAATGACCATTATTAAAAGAATTAATCCCATCCGGTTGGGCCTTGATTGATTGTCTGTCACTAGCAAATAAAGGCCAACCAACGAAAAATATAAATGTCTGAAATATCGTTTGCGTTCGGTGGAATCAGGCTTACGTTGCAGTGGAGAGTCGAGGGCGAGTTGAAGTTGCAGTTGAGTGCCGAGCAGTTGGTGCAGTTAAGTGCAGTTGCAGATCAGCCTCGACTCTCCAATTTTTTACCACCCCCCTCCGCTGGTGTTACCTGAAGATCTTCCATGGCACCACGCCGGAAGCAGGCCTTGATTGTCATTGGTGGGAAATCGATCTCGCAATCCGCCGTGAACTCCGAGAACTCATTACTGTTGTTCAGCTGGCTTGCGAAGTCCTTCGGGCACTGCGGATGTCTGTCCGCGCTGAATCAATTTCTATGGCTGTTCCCCACAGTGCGCAACACCGCCATGATGGCGGAGGGGCGTGCTCTGACAACCACACCGCGCTGCATTAGGTCAGCAACTGCGGACCACACTTCGTGATCATTGCGGGAACACCCCGATACCACGCGAATCAGTTCTCCAAGTGTCAATGTTTGTTGTCGATGATCCATGATCTTTCCTTTTGTTGTTCGATCTAACCATCTCCTGCATCAACGAATCCACCAGTGGGGTAAACACCCCATAGCACCCCTGCAGCTTGCCACCTTATCTTGCGCTCGTGAACTGCCAACAACAATGGAAACTGCTGACTACTAAAATCACCTTGCTCACTTTCGCCTTGGGCGCGGGCGTGCTGGGTAGCGCTTGTGCCACGAGGCCCGCAATTCCTCCCCGCGCGCCCGAAGCGCAGATAATTGCCCCTGATTCTGCCACTCCATTACCGACTCCGACGGCTACCGGGGATGTGCCTTACGCCTATTACTACGATGTGGAAGTCTATTACCAACCCGTCACAAAGATCTACTGGTGGTATAGTGGCGGTGGCTGGGTTTCAGGTCCGCGCCTGCCGTTGACCTTTGTCCTACGAGAGGATGCGCGGGTGATGGTGAATCTCAATGACACGGAGCCATGGAAACAGCACGAATTCATTCGCAACCAACATCCGCACGGGGAAAAATAATGTAACCCACCTGTGAATTTCGGTTGCTTGCGATCCCCAACCCTAGCGACTACCAACCTCACCTAGCACCTTCACCCGTGCTCTCACCCAGGTAACTGCTACAAATCGCAGGCAACCGAAGTTCATTCGGCAGTGATGTTCTTATCTGCGGGAGTTATCACGATGGGCAGGTGCATCCGATCATCCATGGTAGGATTGTGCTGAAGTCGCGTGAGTCATTTGGATTGGCTGGGCTGACCGAATATTTAGCGTTGCGACCGCCCTCCCTTCTCTCAATGGCCGCCAGCCCCAATGGGTCGTGACTTTTCTCAATCTTGAATCTTTGCGATGAGGGTTTTACCCCATAGCACAGGTGCAGACCACGGGCGTACGTTGCTGCCAACAAGAAACCCAACCGCAGTAACCGAAAGAAGAAAGCCGAATGAAAGTCACAGACACAGCAGCCCTCATCCTGGCGGTCGCCGCCTTCGCCGTCAGTAACACACCGTTGCGCGCCTCCGAGACCGATGACCGCATCGAAACCTCGTTCAAGACGACCTACGTTTATAAGACGTATCTCAAGGACGAACACATCCAGATCAAGGCCAGGGACGGAGTCGTCACCTTGTCCGGTTCCGTCGCTGACGAGAACCATAAACCCATGGCCGTCAACACGGCCGAAGCATTGCCGGGGGTCAAGAGTGTGGATAACCGCATCGAAATTACCGGGGATCGCCCCGCCGTAAACTCGGATAAGTGGGTCAGCATGAAAGTGAAAACCGCACTGGTTTTTCATCGCAACGTGAACGCCCATCGCACCGAGGTTTATGTGCAGGAGGGAGTCCTGACACTGAAAGGCGAAGCCGCGACCCAAGCCCAAAAAGAACTGACCGCTGAATTCGCCAAAGACGTGGAAGGTGTCAAAGAAGTCAAAAATGAGATGACGGTGTCAACCACTGAAAAGTTGGACTCAGCGGTGGGTGAAACCATTGATGACGCTTCCATTACTGCCGAGGTCAAAGGGGCGTTGGTATCGCATCGCTCAACGAGCGTGTTGAACACCAAGGTCACAACGGTGGAAGGGATTGTCACACTCGGTGGCCGGGCCCGGAATGCCGCCGAGAAGGACTTGGTTACCAAATTGGTTGCTGACATCAACGGCGTGAAAAGCGTGGTCAACAAGATGACCATCGACTAAGCGGCGTCCAAAAATAATTAAGCAAATGGATCGTGCTGGCTGGTGCCGGCTGCACCAGCCAGCAGCGAATCGACGCAGACAAAAACAAACGAAAGGCGATCAGATGAACCAGCAACACAAAATGAATCATTACAAAACATTCGTAGCCGGATTGACTCTGGCGGGTCTATTGACCGTGGTCAGCAATCCGCTTTGGGCCCAATCCTCACAAGGGGGTGGGGTGCCAATCACCCTGAACATCACCGCCACTGCCAGCGTCCAAGGCGCTGACAATGGCGGGGAGCCGGTTGACAAAGTCACTTCGAGCAAGCTGAAGATCAATACCCTGTGGTTTCTGCAAAAAGTTGCCGCCGCCGAAGGAGCGACCTTGCCGATTGGCGCCAAACTGGTGCTGCAGCCCGATACCTCCGTGATCGTCACGGACAACAAGGGAATCATGGTGATTGATGCATCCGTATATTTCTTTATTGTTTTCGATCAGAACAGCCAAGCCGTGTGGCAAGGGCAGAAAAATACCACGACCGGCCAGGAGAACTTCACGGGGACCTACCTCTCATCCATCAGTTTTGACGATGGCGTGGGAAATTCAATCATGATCCAAGGTTTGACAACGGAGAAGTACTCGTTGACCGCGACTGACCAGAACAGCAATCAGACCGGGTCAGAATCGATGATCATTAGCGGTGCTGGTGATGGAACAGTTCTCGATAATCTGGGGAATACGCCTTCCGTGGCCATCACGGCCAAGATCACCGCCAGCGGCAAGGGGCTGGCCAACCAATAATCACCGGCGAACTCTGTGAAAACGATCCGGAGCCCGATGCCCCGGATCGTTCCAAAGGTGGGCGCAGTGATCCACTGACCACAAGATCAGCCGATGAAACCGAGTGTTAGCGCAGCGGTCCTGGCGGCCCTATTGGGCTTGTTGGCCGGGATCGCTTTGATCCGAATGTTAATGTGAGCGAAGGATTCGCCAGCGCCAGAGAGTCGATTCAGCAAACGGAGCGAATCACCCCTGACCAGACACGCGCAGCTGCCCCGTGACGACAGCGGGGATCCATGGGCAATTCCGACCGGTCGTTGATCCCGCGTCTCCAACAGAGTGCAGCGCAAACTGCCGACGCTGACTGGGCCGGAACCAAGCAGTTGCCCCGGTAGCAAGGGCTGTCCCGAGCCCGCCGTTCCGCGGTTTTCTGTCATCCCCCGCCGGCGGAACTATCTCACCGTTCAGTGTGAGGTGAAGTTTCATCGTTGCACTGGCGAATCTACCGCAACGGCGCGGTAGTGACACCGCGCCCGATCCAAGACCAGGTTCAATTGCATCGTTCCGGCTGAGTATTTCGCCAGACGCGGACAGAATGCTGCCGGCAAATTAAGTACCCAGTCGCACCTTCGGAAAACTCCCGGTCGCGTGCGGCTCAACCACGCAAGCCTTGCGCCGCCCTCAATGACTGCCGAAACAGATTGCCAATCGAGAGCCGCAATTACCCGTGCTGTCTGGCTGTTTGCCGGTTGTCTGTTTGAGATTCTCTGATCGTAGTAGGGTTCTACCCCATAGCGAAAGGTGCGGCCGCTAGCGTAGGTTGCTGCCAACAAGAAACCCAACCCGCAGTAACCGAAAGAAGAAAGCCGAATGAAAGTTACATACACAGCAGCCCTCGTCCTGGCGGTCGCCGCCCTCGCCATCAGTAATACGCCGTTGCGCGCCTCCGAGACGGACGACCGCATCGAGTCCGCGTTTACCAAAAGCTACGTCTATAAGACCTATCTGAAAGACGAACATATCAAGATCAGTTCCAAGGATGGTGTCGTCACTTTGTCAGGGGAAGTGTTTGTCGACACGCACAAACCGATGGCCGCCGACACCGCCGGGGCATTGCCCGGGGTGACAAGTGTGGACAATCGGATTGAACTCAAAGGGGAACAGGCCGCCGCGAACTCGGATACATGGATCAGCGTGAAGGTCAAAGGTGCCCTCGTGTACCATCGCAATGTCAACGCTCACAAAACCGATGTGTTTGTGAAAGACGGCATCGTGACGTTAAAAGGGGAAGCCGCGAGTCAGGCCCAAAAGGAACTGACCACGGAATTCGCCAAGGATGTCACCGGCGTCAAAGAGGTCAAGAATGAGATGACCGTGGCCGCCAGCACAGAAAAGCCGGCGACCCTTGGTGAAACCATTGATGATGCTTCCATCACCGCCCAGGTGAAGGGGTCTTTGCTGTCCCATCGCTCCACCAGCATGCTGAACACGAAGGTTACCACGACGGACGGGATTGTCACCTTGGGCGGCAATGCCAAGAACGCCGCCGAGAAGGACCTGGTCACCAAGCTCGTCACCGACATTAATGGTGTCAAGAGCGTGGTCAACAACATGATCATCGATAAGATCGTTTCACAAAAATAAGTAAGCCCATGAATCGTGGCTGGCGGGTGCTGGAGCACCCGCCGGCAACGGGCCGGAGTCCAACCGGCAGGAGAAAAATATGCTGTATACATTTGCCGTCGTTCTTCTCGTTCTCTGGTTGTTGGGATTGGTGACCAGCACCACCATGGGCGGGTTTGTCCACATCTTGCTCGTCATGGCCATTGTGATGGTGTTGGTGCGGATCATCCAGGGTCGAAGAATCGTGTGAGCGGTCGTTAACCAAGCCAAACAAAGAAAAGATATACAATGAATACAAAAACAATTGCCGTCATTTTGATTAGTCTCGGTCTGGTGGTTCTCGCGTACTCGGGGATCACGTTCCGGACCCCCGGTAAGCCGGTGGATTTCCTCGGGATGCACTTTGAAACCACCCGCAGCCATTTTATTCCGCCTGTGGCCGGCGCGCTCGCGCTGGTCGGTGGGATTGTGTTGCTGGTGGCGATTCCGAAGCGGGATTGACCCGCGTCTCGACCCAGCGGCGCAGCCAGGAAGGAGTCGCCCTGAAGGCGAAAACGTAAAGGAGAATCAAGCGATGACGTATGTATTGGTCCGCCACAAAGTCGTGGATTTTATCAAATGGAAGCTGGTGTATGACCGGGATCTGCCGGCGCGCCAGCGGGCGGGGCTGAAAGAGACTCACCTGTTGCACAACGTTCAGAACCACGAAGAAGTGGTGCTGTTGTTTGAGGCGAACGACCTCCAGAAAGCGCTCGAGTATTGCAACTCGGTCGATTTGCGTGACACCCTGAAGCAGGCCGGAGTCAGCGCCAATCCGGACATTATCTTCCTCAGCCAGTAGAAGCTCAGAAATAATCTGAGTGATGAAACACGAACACCGAAATACCCCCATCAAACTCATCCAAATGTTCAACAAGTTTTTCATTCTCTTCGCCATCGTGGCGGTTGGCGGATTGTCCCCGCAAACAATAGCCAATTCAGACGCCGTGTTCGTGACCCTTCGCCCGCCCCTCAACCCGCCTGTCGGGCAGGTTACCCAGCAGTTCAACGTCGGCGCCAACCTGCACGGGTTGATGTTTGCCGATCAAAATGCGCTTTGGGGGCCGACCTTGTTTTATTCCATCCGCAATGACACTGGCGGTAATTCCACCTTCACGACCATCTCGACTTTGACCCTGGCCGCGACTGCGCAGCTGCCGGTTGGCCACCATGCTTTTGATGCGGTAACGTTTGCCGCCCCGGATGTGGGGTATGGTCCCACGATTTTTTACACCCTCAGTCATGACACCGCCGGCAATTCCACTTTCGGCACGATCAATCCCACCGGGGTGCCGTATACGGCGCTGTTTGGGGTCGGCCAGAATTTCAATGCGTTGACGTTTTCGGCCACGGACGTCGGGTATGGCGCCAATCTGTTCTATGCCCTCAGTCAGGACCCTGCCGGTGTTTCCACTTTGGAGGGCATCAATCCCACCCCGGGTGGAATCGTGGCGCCGCTATTAACTCTGGGCAATAATTTTACGGCGCTGGCTTTTACCGCTACCGACGTTGGCTATGGTGCCGATCTGTTCTACTACCTCCGCACGGATGGGAGTGGAAATTCCGTATTTGGGACCATTGACGCCACGCCCAGTTTTCAAGGAACCCGGGTTGTCGATCGCGTCCATCTCGGGGCGCCCTTCCAGGAACTGACCTTTACCCCGACCGACGTGGGGTATGGTCCGAATCTATTTTACTCACTCGCGAGCGATCCCACTGGCGAGCCGGTACTGGCGGTGCCGGAGCCGGCTGGGCTAATGCCGCTGGGCATTCTCGCGGTGGTGGGGGTTGCGTGGTACCGGAAGGCCACGGGTCGCGCAGCGAGGTTGCAGAGCTGAGTTGGAATTAGCGGCCGAGTTGCTCCCATTCCAAAAGGTAGGGTTTTACCCCATCGACAGATTCCGGTAATCAGCAGAGATTCATGCTGATTGTGACATTCGAATTCTGTCAAAAATATGAAACAACGATTGCCCATGGCGGCACAGCGAATTTGTGACGGTCAGAATTTTGACACTGCCACCATTCCATTGCCGGGGCCGGTAGGCGCCCTTCCGGGCGCGACCACGCGTGGCGCGTGGCGAGCCGGCCGGTATGAATTACCGGCATCGCCCCCGGAAGGGCGCTCCTGCGGTGGCAGTGCCCAAATGCGTCCGCCGGTCGGCATCGGCCAGATCGACAGTCGCTTCCGAGGCAGGAATAGTGTATGTTTTATCAGCCGCCAGATTCGACGGGCGCAGGTAACACGATTATTAAAATAAAATCCATACCTGAACGCCGACCGAAAAAAAAACCGGTCGCCATTGCGCGTGTGACAAGTCCGAGCTTGCCGAAGGATGGAGCATTCCCGATTGTTGGCATTGGTGCTTCCGCCGGCGGACTCGAAGCGTTGGAGCAGTTCCTTGGACACGTGCCAGCGGGCAGTGGCCTGGCGTTTGTCATCGTCCAACATTTGGATCCGACGCACAAGGGGGTTATGCCCGAACTGCTGCAACGCGCCACCGGCATGCGCGTTACCCAGGTCAAGGACCGCACCCGGGTGCAGCCGGATTGTGTCTATGTGATCCCACCAAACAAGGACATGTCCATCCTGCATGGAGTTCTGCACCTGCTCGCGCCCGCCGCGCCCCGCGGACTGCGCCTGCCGATTGATTTCTTTCTCCGTTCGCTGGCACTGGACCAGCAGGCGCACAGCATTGGCGTGATTCTTTCCGGCATGGGCTCCGACGGCACGCTGGGCCTGCGCGCCATCAAGGAAAAAGCGGGCATCGTGCTGGTGCAGGAGCCGACGACAGCCAAATTCGACGGGATGCCGCGCAGCGCGATTGACGCCGGGTTGGCGGACATCGTGGCCCTGGTGGACGAACTGCCGGGGAAAATTCTTGCCTACCTGCAACACACCCCGCTGATTGCCCGACCGGAAGTGGCGCTGGAAGACAAAACGCAGAGTGCCCTGGAAAAAGTGGTCATCCTGCTGCGCGCCCACACTGGCAACGATTTTTCCCTCTACAAGCGGAACACCCTCCAGCGCCGGATTGAGCGCCGCATGGGCATTCACCAGATCCACAAACTGGCGGCGTATGTCCGTTACTTGCAGGAGAACACGCAGGAGCTGGATCTCCTCTTCAAAGAGTTGTTGATTGGGGTGACGAACTTCTTCCGCGATCCGGCCGTCTGGGAACAGTTGCGCACGCAAGCCATTCCGACGTTGCTCGCCGGCCGGTCGCCCAGCCACATGCTGCGGGCGTGGGTGCCCGGCTGCTCCACCGGGGAAGAGGCCTATTCCCTGGCGATGGTGTTCAAGGAGTCCGTCGCGCAGGCCAAACCCAAGGGGAATTACGCCTTGCAGATCTTCGCCACTGACCTGGACCGGGACGCGATTGACAAGGCCCGCCAGGGCGTTTTCCCGGCCAATATCGCCGCCGACGTGTCGCCGGAACGACTGAGCCGGTTCTTCGCCAAAGAAGACCGCAGTTACCGGGTGTGCAAAGAGATTCGCGAGATGGTGATTTTTGCCCCGCAGAATCTCATCATGGATCCACCCTTTACCAAGCTGGACCTGCTGAGCTGCCGCAACCTGCTGATCTATCTGACCACGGAGGTGCAAAAGAAATTGATGCCGCTGTTTCACTACAGTCTCAGTCCCGGCGGCATTTTGTTGCTCGGCAGTGCGGAGACGATTGGCAGTGGCACCGACCTGTTTGCCCCGCTCAGCGGCAAAGCGCGGATCTTTCGGCGGAAGGAGTCCCCGCCCGAGCCAATCGAGTTTCCACCGTCCTTCAGCGCCCGCCCGCCCGGCGGGGCCGCGGCGCGGCCAGCGCCCAAACCACCGGCGAGTCTCCAATCTCTGGCAGAACAGTTGGTCCTGCAGCGGTACGCCCCGCCGGCCGTGCTCGCCAATGACAAAGGGGACATCCTTTACATCAGCGGCCGGACCGGCAAATACCTCGAACCGGCCGCCGGCAAGGCCAACTGGAACCTCTTTGCCATGGCCCGTGAAGGCCTGCGCTACGAACTGGCCGACGCCTTCCAAAAAGCGCTTCGGCAAAAAGAAATCGTCGCGCTCCACGGACTCAAGGTCGAGACCAACGGTAGCGCGCAGGGCGTGGCTGTCACCGTCCAGCGACTCGAGGAACCCGGGCCGCTCCAGGGATTGGTGATGATTGTGTTCACGGACGTGGCCGCGCCCCTGACCGCCCCGGCGGCGGGTCGGTCGCCAAAGCCGCCCGCCCGCAGCGCGCGGCTCGCGGAATCGGAGCAGGAACTTTTGCAGGTCCGCGCCGAGGCGCGCGTCACCCAGGAAGAAATGCAGTCCTCGCAGGAAGAAGTCCGGTCCGCCAACGAGGAAATGCAATCCACCAATGAAGAGCTGCAGTCCACCAACGAGGAACTCACCACCTCAAAGGAGGAAATGCAATCATTGAACGAGGAGCTCCAGACGGTCAATACCGAGTTGCAGGCCAAGGTGGACGAGCTGTCGCGGGCCAGCAACGATATGAAGAACCTGCTCAACAGCACGGACATCGCCACCCTCTTTTTGGATAATGATCTCAACGTGCGGCGGTTTACCCCCCAAGCGACGAAAATCATCAAGCTCATCCCGGCCGACGCGGGCCGGCCCATCACCGATCTGGCCTCGGATCTGAACTACCCGGACCTGGCCGATGACGCGCGGGAGATCCTGCGGACACTGACCTCGGCGGAAAAACCGGTCAGCGCGCGTGATGGCCGCTGGTTTACCGTGCGCATCATGCCGTATCGCACGCTGGACGACCGGATTGACGGCGTCGTGATCACCTTTGCGGACATCACCGTCGCCAAGACGCTGGAGGCAAAATTGCGCGGCCAGCACGCCAGTCTGGAAAAGAGCGGTGCGGAACAATCCGCGAAACGGACGGTGGCGCCGGCCAGCGTCAACCGCCGAACCAAGGCCGCCGGGAAAAGGCGGCGATCCAGCGAATCATGAGGCACCCCGCCATGCCAACGAAACCAATCTCAGCCAGAATCATGCGGCGGACGACGCCCCCTCACCCGGCGCCAACGCCACAAACGACGGTGGCCTTGGCAC
>Ga0118677_10004135_pt1 | contig 20066 bp, 14 predicted proteins | sample AliMusrvi5mmetaG_FD_86154 | JGI IMG/M metagenome (GOLD analysis project Ga0118677, IMG submission 86154)
GGTGGCGGGATCGAGCGGCTTGCCGTCGACGGTGGCGACCGCCTGGCGCCGGCTGATCTCCAGATCGATGCGATGGCCGCGCACGACCAGGCCGGTGAGCTTCGCAGTCCCTTCGGGGCGCGGCGCCGGGCGCCAGTGCACGGCGCCATCGGTCTGGAAGCGGAGACCGAAGAGCCCGCCCAGAATCGCCTCCACGCCGGTCAATCCGGAGATGATGTTGGCACGCTTGTGGGCGGCCACGGCCGGGCGGTCGCAATAGTGTTCCTGCGGCGCATAGAGCAGGTGCTTGCCCATCCAGAAGTGGCGTTGCAGGACATCCCAAGCCAGGTCAGCCTCGCCCGCCTCCCAGAGGGTCAGGGCCAGGGCCGGGCCGTCGCCGCTGTAGGCGCCGCCGCCGGACCAGTCGGGATCATTGAGTTCATAGTGCCGTTCGTCCTCGGCCGAGACGCTGCTGACGCCGTAATCACCGAGGAAGGCGCCGTCGCGCACGTGGCTGAAGACGCGCGCCGCCATGGCCGCACGGTCCAACTCGCCCTCCGGGGTGAAGTATTCCGGCCCAAAGGTCTCGCTAAGCCGCTGCCAGGCAGGGGAACCGGGGGTTACCACCTGCCTGGCCAGCACATCCGTATCGATCACCGGGATACCGAGTTCCAGGAAGAACGACGCGACCAGCGTTTTTCCGCTGGCGATTCCTCCTGTCAACCCGATAATCATGCCTTGTCCTGCTCCTCGGTCGCGGCGACGGGCTCTTCAGCAAGCGCCTCGACCGGTTCGTCGATCAACTCGTCTTCCACGATGACTTCGTCCGCAATGACTTCTTCGACGACGACATCTTCCACCGGCTCTTCATCGGCGGCAAAGACATCACCGAGCATTTCACCAATGGTCATGCTGGACGGGGCGCGACGGTTGACAAACCCGGACGTCTCTTCCTCTTCCAGGTCGTAATCGCTCTTGCGGAGGCTGAGCGTCATACGACGTTCGCCCGGACGAATATTGATGATCTTGACTTTCACCTTCTGGCTGTTGGCGACCACATCTTCCGGCTTGCGCACGCGCTGTTCAGCCAGTTCGCTGTTGGGGATGATCCCCTCGATGCCATGGTCCAGGGCCACAAAAGCGCCGAAGGGCACCAGACGCGTGACGGTGCCTTCTACCTCATCGCCCACATTATAGAACTGGTCGATGTGTTGCCAGGGATCCGGCAGGATCTGTTTCAAGCCGAGGGAGATCTTCTCGTTCTCCGGATCATACTTGAGCACCATGACGTCAATTTTTTGCCCGGGTTTCACGATGTCGGAGGGGTGGTTCACCCGGCCCCAGGACATTTCCGTAACGTGGAGCAGCCCATCGATGCCGCCCAGGTCCACAAACGCGCCGTAATCGGTGACGCGGCGCACCACGCCGCGGCGAATCTGTCCTTCTTCCAGCGTGGTGATGGTCAGATCGCGCCGGACCTTCTTCTCCTCGTCCACGGCTTTCTTCTGGGAGACGACCACGCGTTTGCGATGGCGGTCCACCTCGATCACCTTCAGGCGAATGGATTGCCCGACGAAGCGGTCGAGGGCATTCACGTTTTTCGTGGCCACATGGGAGGCGGGCAAGAAGCCGCGCATGCCCAGATCCACTACCAGGCCGCCCTTGACCCGATCGATCACCATGGCGGAAAGCGTCTCGTTATTTTCAAACGCGGCAATAATGCTATTCCATGCGCGTTCGTAATCAGCTTTCTTCTTGGAGAGCACGATATTGCCGTCGCGTGCGCCGTTGTCCACGACATACACGGCAATCTCATCGCCCACATTGAGGGTTTCGCGATGGCGCACCCCGAGTTCCTCGGGGGGAATGTGTCCTTCGGACTTTGCGCCGACGTTCACCAGCGCGCCGTGCTCATCGATGCGCTCAACAGTACCGGTGACGATGTCACCCGTACGCAAGCCGCGAAAGCTTGCTTCTTGCTCTAACAATTCTTCCATGCTCTGGTAGGCGGGATCCGCCTCCTGAGCGTCGACTGTGCCGAATTGGTCGTCGGCAGCGGTCTGCGTCACACCGTCCTGATCTGTCATGGCCTTTTGTCCTCTCACAAAGTAGTCGTTGTGCGGGTAGCGCCCGCGCCAGGATTGCCCTGGGGTGCGTGTTCACCTTCCCGCCATCCAGATCAGCGGCCGTGCGAGGATAACACTCCTGTCCGGCAGACGCGTGCCTGCCACCCTCGCCGGGGATGTCGAAGGCGTGATGCTGCCTCACAGGATCTTTCGCCGGTGAGACTGAGATCTCCGCCCCGAGATAAACACCTCATTCCACCCTAAATGGTACTCGAAAATGGCCCACTCTGGCAAGTCTCCGCGACGATTATTTCGTAAAATCTCGGGTTGTTCTCGCAGCCGACTCGCTATAATTGACAATTCAGTCGTGTCATCTACTTTATTTAGAGCTTGTCCAAAAGTCCGACATCTTGCCTCGTGGCATCTTCTTGCGCCAGGCTTTATCGTGATTTTTGGAAAACGCCAAGATATTCCGTATCGGCGCGAGCAACGGCAGGGAGCGGAAGCCGTCATGGCGAACAGTAGGCCTATGGTTCGACTAGATGGACGACAAACAAATCAATTGCGGGAGATCCTGATGGATCGCCGCCTGAACAAATTCGCCGAAGGATCGTGCATGATCTGGCTGGGCGATACGCAGGTACTCTGCACGGCAAGCGTGGAAGACCGGGTGCCGCCCTTCCTGAAGGGTTCGGGTACCGGGTGGATCACCGCGGAATACAGTATGCTGCCGCGCGCGACCCTCACCCGCCAACAACGTGAGGTGGCAAAAGGACATCCCTCCGGGCGCAGCATGGAAATCCAACGCCTGATCGGCCGCGCCTTGCGCGCGGTGGTAGACACGCGCGCCCTGGGCGAACGCACCATTACCATTGACTGCGATGTGATCCAGGCGGACGGTGGGACGCGCACCGCCTCCATCACCGGTGGCTTCGTGGCGCTCTATGACGCCTTGCGCTGGCTGCAACAGCGCAACGTGCTCGCCCGCATCCCCATCATCGACACGATCGCCGCGGTGAGCGTGGGTATCGTGGACGGTTACGAGATGCTCGATCTCTGCTATGAAGAAGATTCCCGTGCCGCGGTCGATATGAACGTGGTGATGACCGGCAAAGGGCAATTGGTAGAAATTCAAGGAACCGCGGAGGGATTGCCCTTCACCCGACCGCAAATGAACGCGCTGGTGGATCAGGCAGAAACAGGTATCGAACACCTGGCGGCGGAACAACGGCGCGTGCTGGAAATCTGAGGAATACCCGGGGAGCGCCATAAACCCTGGTTTCTGAATCGCCCTCTGTGGGACAGGCTCTATGTACTGGCCATTTTCACGACGCGTGTTGTCCCGGCAGGAGTTGGGGGCACTGGGGGAGCGCCATGCCGCGCGTGCCTTGCGCAGCCGCGGGCTACGCGTGCTCGAGGCGAATTTTCGCACGAAATATGGCGAACTGGATTTAGTGGCGCGCGACGGCGACACCCTGGTATATGTGGAAGTGCGCACCCGTACACGTCAGGATGACTTTCGCACCCCGCTGGAATCGGTAGACGCGGAAAAACAACGTCGCCTCATCCGTCTGGCCCGCGCGTATCGCGCCGCACGCCGCATTCCCGACTGCCCCGGCCGTTACGATGTGGTGGAGGTAATCGCCACCCCGCAGGGGCGTATCCTCGATCTCCGGCATATTGAAGGGGCGTTCATCGAGGGTATGTAGAGCGTATCCCAAAGTCCGTGATACGCTCTATGTAGCGGGCAAGACAACTCAAGCAGCGTCAGGACAGCACCGCGCTGATCGATTTTGAAAACAGTTTGCGTTCCGCGCCGACAAGTAAGGCCAGACTGGCCAGCATCCCCAGGGTCACCCCGATATAGGGGAACGCCACCGACTGCGGGCCGGATACGAGCGATTGTGTGCCGAAGAGCAACGTGAGGAATTCGAGAATTACGGCCTGGAAGAGCACCAGCGCCACAGCGACGAACACTTGGCTCCACTTTTTGCGCAATAACACGCCCAGCGCACCCGCGGCACTGAGCGGCGCCAGCAGGAGACACACGGTACGGGTCAGCGCCAGGTAGTGCACGCCCCGTTCTACACCGGAAATCGCAACTCCCTGCACATGTAACGGCAGTTCAGCAACCGCGACGAACATGGCGATAAAGGCCAGCCCCAATAATCCCGCCAGCAACCCGTGCAGATCCTCCTGCACCTGCGTGTTCTCCGGGTTATCTCCACGCGGATGCGCAGCACCCAGCGGTGCGTGTTCCATAACCATGATTCCTCCTGAAGAGATCAATGTCTCCCCATGTGTTATAGCCCGGATTCTTCGAAATGTTATGAATGATGCAGGATAGAGTCGTGGGGTACAGTTCCTGCGTTTTCGTATCACACGTCGATATCAAATGGATTGCGGATGTCGTCCGCGTCGTCGTCCGGATTGTGGTGTTCCACCGGGCGCGCACCCGTGACCGAAGAGGGGGGAGCAAAAATGACTTCACGGGGTTTGCTGCCTTGCCCGGGACCTACATAACCACGCTCCTCGAACAGGTCCATCAAGCGGGCGGCACGCGTATAGCCGATGCGGAATTTCCGTTGCAGCATGGACGTCGACGCATATTTGGTGGTGCGCACATAGTCCAACGCTTTCTCATAGAATTCATCCTCCGGTTCATTACAGGACGGGCCGTCGCCCTCTTCGCGCAGCGCTTCTTCCTCGATAGCCACGATATCGTCGGAGAAATTCGGTTTATCCTGGCTTCGCACAAACTCCACGAGGCGATTAATGTCTTTTTCCGACACATAGGCGCCCTGGATGCGCGTGGGTTTGTTGGCATCGACCGGCAGGAACAACATGTCGCCTTGCCCGACCAGCCGTTCTGCGCCATTCATATCCAGAATCGTGCGGGAGTCCACCTGCGACGCGACGGCGAAGGCGATACGCGAGGGGATATTCGCTTTGATCGTGCCGGTAATGACATTCACCGAGGGGCGTTGGGTCGCCACCACTAGATGAATACCGGTGGCGCGCGCCAATTGGGCGATGCGGCAGATGGAGGATTCGAATTCCGCGGCGGCTTGCATCATCAGGTCGGCCAACTCGTCAATGATGATCACGATATAAGGGAGTTCTTCCAACAACTCCAGGCGCGACTGTTCGTTAAAACTGATGATATTGCGCACGCCTTTTTCCGCGAACATCTGATAGCGTTCTTCCATCTCGCGGATCGCCCAGCGCAGTAATCCGGCGGCGTGCTTGGCATCGTAGGCCACCGGCGCGATGAGGTGGGGGATATTCTGATACAGACTGAGCTCCACGCGCTTGGGGTCCACCATGAGAAATTTCACCTGACGCGGGGTGGCGCGCATGAGAATGCTGGCGATGAGACTGTTGATACACACGGATTTACCGGAGTTGGTCGCGCCGGCAATGAGCAAGTGCGGCATACGCGCCAGGTCCGCCACGCACGGCTCACCGGTAATGTCGCGACCGAGGGCGAAGGCCAGGGGTGATTTGCTCTTTCTGCAGATCGGCGATTCCAGTACTTCGCGCAAGTCGACGATGACCGATTCCTTATTCGGGATCTCGATGCCCACCACGCCCTTGCCCGGCACCGGCGCTTCCACACGCACGTCCAATGCCGAGAGGGAAAGGGCGATGTCATCCGCCAGGTTGGTGATGCGATTGATGCGGATGCCCGGCGGTGGGACAATTTCAAAACGCGTCACACGTGGACCGCGCTCCACACCTTTGACCTCGGCATCGATGCCAAAGTTGCGCAGGGTGCCGATAAGCAAAGCAATCTGGTCCTGGGTGTCGTCGATGGCCTGTTTGGGTTTTGGCGGGGTCACCGTCAACAACGCCATATCCGGCAGGTTATATGGTCGGTGGTCCTTCGGGGCAATCGCGCCATCCTCGAACTGCAGTTGCTCCGGGTTGTCCTTTGATGGCACGCCGACCACCGGTGGGGCAATCTCCGGCGCGGCGGCCGCGGGCGCCGAAGCGCCAGACGCCGCGGGAGTGAGCGATTCGAAAATCAACGGATCCTCCTGTTCCAGGGGTTTCCGCGACGGAAGGCGTAGAGGAACAGGACGGGGAGTTGGAATGATGTCGTCTTCTTTACCAGTCAGTCGATGACGACCATGCAACTCCTCGGCCTGCAAGTCCGCCACCTTGGCCGCCAACGCCGCTTCTCGTTTTACGCGAAACGCGACAACCAGCGGTCGCGCGGCCCAGCAGCCGGCGTGGTACAAACCGCGAAACGGCGCCGCCACTACCAACCACAAGGGCACGTCGGACATCACCGACAGGCCCACCAATCCCAACGCCGCCAACACGATCCAGGCAATGCTGCCCAGGTAGCATGACAGAAGACCGGCGATCGCGCCGCCGAGGAATCCACCGGGGGTTTCGGCGAAATGCAAGGGGTTCCAGACTATCTCTTCGCGGAGTTGCACCAGACTGATGGCGACAAGGAAAAGAATCGTCATCCCCAGCGTCGTCCAGGTGACTTCCACCTGGGCCAGGTGCACCAGATAGAGAACACCAAGAATGAGGCAAGCAATGGCCACGCCCCACGCGCCGTAGGTGCCGAAGAGCCATTGCACGCCGCGTAATAAAGCATCCGGCACGGTCCCGTGCAGGCGCGTCGTCGCCAACAGCACTACGCCCAGGGTCAGGAAAGCCAGGCCAATCAGTTCGAAGTGGATCGGCTTGCGCCGCGTCTCCGATGCAGGAGGCGCTTCCCGTTTCTGCTGCGCCTTCCGCCGGGCGGCAGTAATGGAACTCATGAATCCTCCGATGACAGCGAAAACCCAAGCTGCAACAGTCACCGTTGTGTTGCGGGATGAGCAACAACCCACCATATCTTATCACTCACCGGCAGGCTGCGCAATGGCGGCGACAGTCACCCCTTGACATATGAGTTATCGTCCGGATATGATAAATCATACTTTTCACACAACTGTGAGTACCGCCATGCCACCTGGATTTCCAAGTATCGACGACATGTTCTACGGCACCGCGACGATCGGCGATCGTGGGCAAGTCGTCATTCCCGCGGATGCGCGCAAAGACTGCGATATCCACGCCGGCGACAAGCTGCTGGTCTTTCGCCATCCGCTCCATCCCCGCATGCTCATATTGGCCAAAGTCAGTGAGATGGAGAGCATGCTCAAACAGTGGTCAGAGACGCTGACGGTCTTTGACACGCATCTGCGCACGGTCGAGCAAGAGTCGACCGAGACTCTTGAAGAATAGCCCGGACCTGGGGACAGGCGCACATTTCGGGTACGGAGACGATTACAACACCATGCTCCCGCTTCGGGTAGCCAGCGCGTATTCGCTTCGCGTCTGAAACGGGTTATGGACCACCGGGCGTGTTATGGCACACGTCACATTGTCATGAATTACGCAGGATAGGAGTTTGCCATGGGCAAGGCACAGATACCGCTCATTCTCTTTGGCCTTGTTGGCCTGGGAGCACTCATTATGTTGGTGCGCCCGCATACTAACGGGACGCAACCCGAAAAGACCAAACCGCGAGGGACATCGACCACCGTGGCGCATAGCACGGACACCGCCGTCGCGGTGTCCGTGTTGACCGTCGCGCCGACGAATCTCGATGAACGCGTAGAGGTGACGGGGTCGTTGCAGGCGGTCACGGAAGTGAGCGTAGGGGCGCGCATCGCCGGTCGTATCGTCTGGGTCATCGGCGACGAAGGTACGCCGGTCCATCGTGGTCAAGTCGTAGTACGCCTTGATGATACCGATGCCCAAACGCAGTTGCGCGTGGCTACCGCCGCGGTGAGTGCGGCACAGGCGCGTTATGAGCAGGCAGTCGCCGCCGCTACACAGCAGAATACGGCTACCGACTCCAATATCCTCACTGCAAAAGCGGCACTGGCCGCGGCACAGGCGCGGCTGAAACAGTCGCAAACCTCCGCGGACGCCACAGAAGCGACCACCAATGCGCAAATTAAATCCGCGGAAGCCAACCTGGATGCTGCCCAAAGTCGGCTGACCGCGTTAAAGAATGGTGCGCGTACGCAAGAACGCGCCATCGCGGAAAATGCGGTCGAGTTGGCCAAAGTCACGTATGAGTCGAGTAAAGATGATTACGATCGCTACAATAAACTGTATGGTCAAGGAGCGATTTCGCGCTCGGTGCTCGATAAATACGAATCCACCATGAAGATCGCTAAAGCGCAATATGATTCGGCAAAGCAACAACTCTCGCTGGTGCAGGATGGCGCGCGCCACGAAGACCTTGACACGGCAGAGGCGACGGTGCGGCAGGCGCAGGAAGGCGTGACGTTGGCAAAAGCCGGACTCAAGCAGATTGATGTCGCCCATGCCAATGTCGAGATCGCCGTCACCGGCGTCAGCCAGGCGGAAGCCGGGTTGGAAGCGGCCAAATCCGCGCGTCAGACGAATATCATGCGCGATAAAGACGTCCTGGCGGCGCGCATCGCCATCCAGCAGGCCATCGACGCCAAGCATCTTTCGAAACAGAATACGGGTTATACGCAGGTCCTTTCACCGGTTGACGGCGTCGTGACGCAGCGTGTTGCCGCGACCGGACAAAGCCTGGGCACGAATGAGCCCGTCCTGAAGATCTCCACCAATCAGGCGCTGTATTTGGAAGCGCGGGTCTCCGAGTTGGAGGCGCCACGCCTGGTACTCGGTCAACGCGCGTTGGTCGCTGTCGACGCGCTGCAGGGGAACCGAGCGGACGTTTACAATTCTTCCTTGGGCTCTACTATTACCGGCATGGTCGATCGGGTGGTACCGGTGGTGGATGCGCACTCACGAGAGTTTGTCGTGCGTGTCGTGGTTCCGCGCACCAAGTTTCTCTACCCCGGCATGTTCGCACGCGGGTCGATCCTGGTCGCGCAACACGCTAACGTCCTTACGGTACCGAAGGATGCGCTGGTGGAACGCGGCGATCACCAGGTGCTCTTCGTAGCGAATAATGGGGTGGTGCATCAACGTGAAGTCACGTTGGGCGCCTCCAATGAGACGCGCGTGGAAGTACGCAGCGGGCTGCAACCTGGCGAACAAGTGGTCATGGTCGGCCAGCAATCGCTGCAGGATGGCGATAAGGTCAAAATTTCGACCACCAACACGGCGGACTCTACTGCCGCGGGACAATAATGACGTCTGCCGTCTCCGGCGCGGAGCGTCGGAGACCGTGTCACACGATAGGATAAACGGCTATGTGGTTAACTCGTCTAGCGATCACCCGTCCGGTGACGATCCTCATGCTGGTCTTGGCTCTGGTGGTACTCGGGCTGCAATCGCGCAGCAAGCTCCCCGTGGAGTTATACCCGAACGTTGAGTTTCCCGTGGTGGTGATCACCACGGCCTATCCGGGCACTGGTCCTGAAGAAATCGAAACCCTCGTCACGAAACCGATCGAGGACTCGGTGAGCGCCATCGGCGGGCTCAAGAAGATGACGTCCACCTCATCGGAAGGCATCTCCACGGTCGTGATGCAGTTTGAATTGGGCACCAGTTTGGAAGGCGCCGCTTCCGACGTACGCAGCAAGCTGGATGCCTTGCGCAACACGCTCCCACAGGACGCCAAATCCCCGGTGGTCATCAAAGCTGACGTCGGCGCCATTCCGGTCATCAAGCTGAGTCTCTCAAGTAAACGGCGCAGTTCACAGGAAATACGCCGCCTGGCCGACGATGTAGTGAAGGACCGGTTAAGCCAGATCAGCGGGGTGGCGGCGGTGGCGGTCACCGGCGGTGATGTTCGTGAAATCCGCGTCGAAGTGGATAAAGCGCGCCTGGAAGCCTATGGGGTGAGTATTCCACAGATAGTGGCCGCATTGCAGGCGGAGAACCTGAACTTCCCCTCCGGCTCGATTGAAGAAGCACGACAGGTCTCCGCCATCCGCGTGATGGGCGAGTTCACCAACCCCGAGCAGATCCGTCACGTGCGCATTCAGAATGCCGCCGGCAACCCTAACCTGACGATCGGTGATATCGCCGACGTCCGCGATACCGTGGCCAAACCCGATTCCTATACCCGTGTGGACCGTGGGTCCAGCGTGGCGCTTTCCGTCCAAAAGCAATCCGATGCCAATACCGTGCAGGTGGCGGATGGGGTGCGCAAGCAATTGGAACTCCTCACCGGGCGCGGGTATACCGAAGCCGGCGAAAAGTTGCAGAAAGCCGGAACATTTACCCTTCCGCCCGGGACCAGCGCGCTACTCCCTTCAGACATCGATTTTAACGTGGCGATGGATCAGTCAACGTTCGTCAAGGACATGCAGCGCGACGTCTATCAATCCCTGTTCGAAGGCGCACTGTTGGCGGTGCTCATCGTTTTCCTCTTCCTCCACAGCTTCCGTGGCACCTTCATCGTCGCGCTGGCGATACCCACCTCGATTATCACCACTTTCATCATGATGAATGCCGTACATTTCTCGATGAACATGATGTCGATGATGGGGTTGTCGCTCTCGGTGGGAATTCTTGTCGATGACTCGATTGTGGTCATCGAGAATATTCACCGCCACTTGAAGATGGGCAAACCGCCTCGACAGGCAGCCATCGATGGGCGAAGCGAAATCGGGTTGGCGGCCATGGCCATCACCCTGGTAGACGTGATGGTCTTTGTGCCCGTCGCGTTTATGGGCGGCATCGTGGGGCAATTCTTCCGCCAATTCGGCATCGTGGTGGCCACCGCCACGTTGTGCTCCCTGTTTATCTCCTTTACCCTGACGCCGATGCTCGCCTCGCGCTGGCTCAAGGCCCACGACGAGGAAGAAGCCGACGAGGCGCGTCAACGTGAACACCCTGGCCTCTTCCATCTGTTCGTCAATGCCTGGGAGACCGGCTACCTTGCGCTCTCACGACTCTATCGGCGTATTCTGGAATGGGCGTTGGCGCACCGTCCCGCCGTGATCACGCTGGGCGTGATGACGTTGATCTCCAGTATTGCCGTGTCGATGAGCAAACCGGATGCGACCACCTGGGGCACAGTCTTGCCGGTGATGATAGTCACCGCGCTGGTCTTCGCCGGTCTTTGGTCACTCATGCCACTGGCCAAGCGTTGGCTGTGGCGCTTCTTCCTCTTCCTCCTCCTGTTCGCGGGCAGCGTGGTGACCCTGAGTTTGGTGCATAAAGTCCTGGCGGCGCTCTTGAAGCCGGAGATGCAGCGTGTGTTGCCGTTCGTTACCGCGCTGCTATTAGTAGTCATGCTGGCGTTTATCGGGTATTTCCTGCATCCACCGGTGACGCGCGCCGAGATGCCGAAACCGCCGGGCATCCCGCTGGCGATCGCCGTGGCCGTCTTCTACACGATCTGTATCTTCGTGCCCGGGCATTTCGGTTTCGAATTCACGCCGAAAGTCGACCAACGCCAGTTTTCCGTGAAGATCGAGCGTGCCGTCGGCACCTCGCTGGCCGCAACCGATGTCACCGCGGTGAAGGTGGAGAACGCCCTCTTCGACCGTGAGCTCTATCCGGAGACCAAGACCGTCGTCACGTCAGTGGGCCAGACCAGTTCGAGTCTCTTCGGTGGCGGCGGCGGTGGATCGGATATCGCGGAGTTAAGCGTAGAGTTGAAGGACCGGAAAAATACGTTGATGGAACGTGTCTTCGGTATTTCTACACTGGTGATGGGTAATCGCTCCACGGACCAGGTCGTGCAGGATATCAACAAACGCTTCGGCAATGTACCAGGCGCCAAGATTACCGCCACCATCGCCTCAGGAATGGGCGGCAGTGAATCGCCCATCAGCATTGAGGTCAGCGGCGTACAGATGGCGCGTATTCAGCAAGTGGCAGATCAGGTACTGCAGGTGGTGAAATCCACGCCGGGTACCTATAGTGCGGAACTGTCCTGGCGCGCGGGCCGTCCGGAAATGCAGGCGAAAATTGACCGCGACCGCGCGGCCCAATACGGCATCAGCGTCGCGCAGATCTCCAGTGCCTTGCGCACCAGCCTGCAAGGCGATACCTCGGTAAAATATCGCGAAGAAGGCCGGGAGTATGACATCCGCGTGATGCTGCCAGAGTCGCAACGCAATGTGGTGAGTAAATTGCCCAATATGGTGGTGGGCATCTCCACGGCGGGCCGACCGGTCTACCTCTTTGAGGTGGTACGTCTACAATCCGCCGCCGGGCCGACGAAATTAGAACGCACCAACCGCCAACGTACCGTGACAGTGAATGGACAAATCGCGGAAGGATATACGCTGGGAGTCATGCAACCGGATATTGCACAACGTATCTCCGCATTGGATACACACGGGGTGAACATCGTGTGGGCCGGCCAGGCACAGCAGCAGTCGGAATCCTTCGGCGATATGGGCGGCGCCTTGCTGCTCTCCGTCATATTGGTCTTCATGCTCATGGCGGCGCTCTTTGAATCCGTCCTTGCGCCGTTCATCATCATGCTGGCAGTCCCGCAAGCAATGGCCGGCGCGCTGTTCCTGCTCACCTTTACCAATAAATCCCTGAATATTATCACCATGATCGGGATCATCATGCTCGTGGGGTTGGTGACCAAAAACGCGATTCTGCTGGTCGACTTCACCAACACCTTGCGGCGGGAGCACGGGCTGGATCGTCACGCGGCCCTGCTGCAGGCCGGACCGACCCGGTTGCGTCCGATTCTGATGACCACCCTGGCCATGATTTCCGGCATGCTGCCTACCGCTCTGGCGTTGGCCAAGGGGTCCGAAATGCGCCAGCCACTGGCCATCGCGGTGATCGGCGGGTTAGCTTTATCCATGTTTTTAACATTGCTGATGGTGCCGGTGTTTTACGAGATCGTTGATTCTACCGGCGAGGCGATCCTTAGCAAAATCGGCAGGCTCTTCGGTGTGAAGAGCACGGAGTCGGAGCACACGATGGAGCAGGAACTCGCGGGAGTAATCACGAAAGATTAGCATAAATTCATGGGTCACCCGCATTCGTCCTGAGCAATATCGGTTCGTATTTCAATTTGCTGAACGAAGTGGCGCAACCGTCTCATCCGTTCAGCGTGGAGCAAACGATGGTGCAAATCGGAATCATTGGCGTCGGGGGCATTGCCGGCGCGCATCTGGCCGGATATGCCCGGTTGCCGCAGGCGTCGATTGTCGCATTATGCGACAAGATTCCGGAGCGCGCGGCGGGTAAAGCCGGTGAGATCGCGTTGAATATCGGCACCACCAGCACCGCACAGGTGCAGGCGCGCCCATATACGGATTACCGGGAGTTGCTGGCGGACCCCGCAGTGGAGGCCGTCGACATTTGCCTGCCGACCGACCTCCACGCCGAGGTGGCCATCGCTGCGTTGGAAGCCGGTAAAGATGTACTCAGTGAAAAGCCCATGGCCTTGCAGGTGGCGGATTGCGATCGCATGATCGCCGCCGCACAGCGCACCGGGCGTATCCTGATGATCGCTCAGTGCATCCGCTTTTGCCCCGAATATGTCTTTGTGAAGCAGATGCTGGACGCCGGCGCCGACGGGCGGGTGCTCAGCGCCACCTTCCGCCGGTTGTCCGGCATGCCGCGCTGGACCTCCGAACACTGGATGGAAGACCCGGCGCGCTGCGGCGGGGCGATTCTGGACCTGCACATTCACGATGTCGACTATATCGCCTACCTGTTGGGCCTTCCGCGGCAAGTCGTAGCCTATGGAGTGGAAGACCAGTATGGCATAAGTCAGGTGCTGGCGACCTACCTCTACGATACGACATCCGCGGTGCATGCCGAAGGCGGATGGCACTATCACGATGGCTATCCTTTCCGCATGACCTTCACCATTTGTCTGGAAGGGGCCACTATTGAAATGGAACCGGGACGCCCATTAACCGTGTATCGTAACGGCCAGGAGCCGTGGACGCCGGAACTGCCAGCGACTGATCTATACATGAACGAGATTGCTTACTTCCTGGACTGCGTCGCCGCGGGTACGCCACCCACCATCGTCACCCCCTTCGACGCGCGTGAGACTGTCCGTCTGGTTCATGCGGAAATTGCTTCCATGCGGCGCGGGGGACCGGTAACACTCTAACCCGCATTACTCATAACATTTCGAATTATGCCGCCGTTGGCCCGCTTTATTCGCGAAGAAAATAAAGCTTCGGCTAACCAAAGCATTATTTATGTGTTCTTGAATACTACAAGTTAGCATTTCATGAGTTCAACGCGGACGCGGGTTGCGCAAATAGAGCGGAATGGTTACAATGCAGGCGTCCGGAAGGTGTGCACGAGTTTGCACAGCCTGCCGGATGCTAGGTGAGCGTGTCTCGCCGCGATCACGGCCCGACTGTCGTGTGACAGGGGCCCGGTGAAGGAGGCCAGGGGAATGCTCCAAGTCTCCCCAATTCGGATTGGGGTTGTCGGTACGGGAGCGATGGGTGGTACACACACGCGTGTGGCATCAGCGCATCCCGGGTGCACGCTCCTTGGCATTTTTGATACCGATCTCGCTTGCGCCGAGCAGGTGGGGCGGCAGTACGAGGTCAATGTCTACAGTGCGCTGGATGAATTGTGTGCGCAAGTAGATGCGGTGATCATTGCTACGCCGGCAGCGACACACGGAGAGGTAGCCGCAGCTTGTTTGCAGGCTGGGCGCCACGTGTTGCTGGAAAAACCCATGACCGCCACCGTGGATGAAGCCCGGACATTAGCCGCCCTCAGCCGACAGATGGACCGCGTGTTCATGGTGGGTCATGTCGAGCGGTATAATCCCGCGGTGACAGTTTTGCTGTCCTTGCTGGATCCATCTGCGCTCTTCTCCTGCGATATTCAGCGCCTGAGTCCCGCACCCGGTCATGATCTGTCGGTAAATATCATCTTCGACTTGATGATCCATGACCTCGACCTTGTGCTGGCATATACGCGGTCACCGGTAGTCGCCGTAACCGCCGTGGGACAGAGCATCCGGTCGACAACGATGGACCATGTCAGTGCGCTCGTACGCTTCGCTAACGGCGCCACCGCAACGCTTATCACCTCCTGGGTGAGTCATGAGCGCCTGCGCGCAGGGCGTTTATTCACCCGCGATGTCCAATACCTTATTGATTACGCCAACCGCGAGTTGCGGGTGCTGACCCATGATGGGTCGACACTCACCACGCGCGACGGTCACACGGTGCGCGCCAATCGGCTGGAGCAGGTACAAGTGCCGTACCGCGAGCCGCTGGCCGCTGAACTCGACCATTTTTGCCAGGCCATACATACCGGCACGCCACCGCTGACCGGAGCTGACAGCAGTGTGCGTGCCGTTGAATTGGCATACGCCGTGCATACTGCCGCCAGTACGCATGAAACCGTGTGCTGCAACATCTAACCTGCGACCGCTGGGCACGGACACCCCCGACGGTCAACAAGAGGATACAAACGAGTGATTCCCATAGCCAAACCTTTTATCGGCGCTGAAGAGCAAGCCGCCGTCGCCGACGTGCTAGCCTCTGGTATATTGGCCTCAGGCCCGCGAGTTCGTGAGTTTGAACGCGCCTTCGCGGAGTACTGCCAGTCTGCCGCCGGCGCCGTCGCCTGTACCTCCGGCACCGCGGGTCTTTGTACCACGGTGGCCGCGTTGGAGTTGCCTGCCGGTAGTAAAATTCTCACCACGCCGTTCTCATTCATCGCCACCGCGAATTGCATTTTGTATGGCGGATACCTGCCGGTCTTCGTCGATGTCGACCCGACCACCTTCATGATTACCGCCGATCAGGTGCGCGAAGCGTTGGACGACGACCCCGCCATCCGGGCGCTCATTCTGGTGCACCTTTACGGTCAGGCGTGCGAAATTCACGAAATCGTGGAGATCGCCCACGCCCGCGGCGTGGTGGTCATCGAGGACTGTGCGCAGGCACATGGTGCGGAAGAATTTGATGTACCGGTGGGCGGCATCGGCGATTTGGGCGTCTTCAGTTTTTATCCGACTAAAAATATGATGACCGGCGAAGGCGGTATGATTACCGGCAGCAACCCGACGCTGATCGATCGCTGCCGTCTCTTCATCGATCATGGGGCGCCGGTGCGTTACCACCATACCTCGCTGGGCTTCAACTATCGCATGACGAGCATGGCGGCGGCGATCGGGCTCTGCCAGTTGCAACGACTACCCGCGTGGAACGCCCAGCGCCGAAAAAATGCCCGCGCCCTTACCGCGGCGTTCACCGGCATCTCCTGGCTGACCACCCCCTTTGAGCGTCCGCAGTGCACCCATGTCTACCACCAGTACGTCTTGAAAGTGCAGGATCGTGCGCGTTTCCAGGCGCATATGGACGCCGCCGGCGTGGGCACCGCGGTGCACTACCCGCGCACCATTCTCGATCAACCCTATTACCAGCAGCAGGGGTTCTCCAGCGCCTCCTGCCCCACCGCGCGCCGTCTGGCCGACGAAGTGATCTCCCTGCCGGTACATCCGGCCGTGAGCGCCCAGGATCTGCAGACGATCATTACTGCCGTGCAGACCTTCGTACCCGCCGAAGACGCGCTCACGGTGGCTGCGCGCTGAGCAACGGGGATGGCGCTATCAGGTATCGAAGGAGGCATCGCCTTTTCGTTACCCCCGGCGAGCACCGGAAACTTCGGGTAGGCCCTTGTCGAGATTCCCTACTCCAGGGTATACAATCACACCGTGGGCTCGCGCGCATCATCACGCGAGCCCACGGTATTCATGCCGTCGACCACCCCGATTCCCCTACTCCTTCACGCGGTTTCCTGCTAGAATATCTTCGCTATGAACGAGAACACCATCCGCGTACGTATTGCCCCTTCACCGACTGGCGACCCCCATGTGGGTACGGCCTACATCGGGCTCTTCAACTACGCCTTTGCCCATCATGCCGGCGGGCAATTTATCGTGCGTATAGAAGATACCGACCGCGAGCGCTTCCGTGAAGCCTCTTCCCGCGCCATATTGGAAGCGTTGGAGTGGCTGGCACTTACCCCGGATGAAGGGCCGGAAATCGGTGGCCCGTGCGGACCGTATATCCAGAGTGAGCGCGTGGCGCTGTATCAAGAATATGCCGAACAACTGGTGTCCGCGGGACACGCCTACCATTGCTTCTGCGCTAAGGAGCGGCTAGCGGAGATGCGTCTACGACAGGAGGAAGCGAAAAGCCCGTTAATGTACGACCGTCATTGCCTCTGCCAATATGACGACGCGCAACGACGGCAACTGGTACGCGACGGCGTGCCCCACGTGGTACGTATGCGCATGCCGCAAGACGGAAAGACCTGTTGGGTGGACCTGGTACGAGATGCGGTGACCTTCGACAACGCCCTCATCGACGATCAGGTGCTGCTGAAAGCCGATGGGTACCCGACTTATCACCTGGCCAATGTCGTGGACGATCACCTGATGGGCATTACCCATGTCATCCGCGCCGAAGAGTGGATCTCCAGCACCCCCAAGCATCTGGTGCTCTATGCGATGTTCGGATGGGAGCCGCCGTGCTTTGCCCATCTTCCCCTGCTGCGCAACCCGGATCGCAGTAAAATATCCAAACGGCATAGCCACACCTCGCTGCACTGGTATCGCGACGAGGGGTTCCTGCCCCAGGCATTGCTCAACTTCCTGGCACTCCTTGGTTGGTCGCACCCCGAGGAAAAAGAACTCTTTTCGCTGGGGGAGCTGGTGGAAAAATTCTCCTTCGACCGCTTCAATACCACCGGGCCGATCTTCGACCTGGATAAGCTGCGCTGGATGAACGGCATGTATATCCGCACCTTGACCATCGATGAATTGTACCCGCAAGTTGAGCCCTTCCTGCAACGCGCGGGGTTGGTGCCGATGGACCCGTCGCCCACGGTGCGCGCCTTTGCCCGGCAGTGTGTGGAGTTGGAACGCGAGAAGGTTCATACGCTCAAGGAGTTCCCCGCGCTGGTCTCCTTTATGTTCGACGCCGATTTCCCTTTTGAAGAGGAGGCACAGAGCAAATGGCTGTGCCCGGCGCCGGAACACGTGCGCCCGGCTTTCGACGCCTTGCTCGCCCACCTCACCGCGCTGGCGCCGGAGGACTTCACCGCGGAACGCCTGGAAGCGGTCGTGCGCACGGTCGCCGAGGAATTGGGTATCGGCGCCGGCAAAGTCATCCATCCCACCCGGGTGGCCATGAGCGGTCGCACCAAAGGCCCTTCCCTCTTCCACCTGATGGAAGTCCTGGGCAACACCGAAGTCTGCAACCGCCTCAACCGCGCCATCACCCTCATCCGCGATGGTGACCACGTGTAGTTTGTATGCACAGGAATAGTCAGGTTGAACAAGCCTGATCGCTCAGTCGCCAGCTCCGCTGACGATGCATCCCGGTGAAAGGTGACATATGAACAGCAGAGAGCGTGTGTACGCGACATTGGATTTTACGGGGCCGGATCGGTTGCCGACGGACTTTTGGCCGGTGCCAGCGGCATGGGCCGGGCGCGAAGACGCATTTCGAGCGATCACGGCGCGCTATCCCGGTGATTTTGGGGGCATTCCGTTCACCAATATCTTCGATATCTGCTGCTACACGCGCGGTGTGACGATCGACAACTGGGGATGTGAGTGGCTGACACTGATCGACGGCATGGTGGGCGAGGTGAAACGCGCCCCGCTGGCGGATTATGCGCGCCTGCGGGATTACACCTGGCCGAGTACGGCGCAGGCGCCCGGGTGGGAGGATGCGGCGCATACCGCGCGCGCCGCCCAAGCGGATCGATTTCTCCTTGGCAATGCCGGTGATCCGTTCGAACGCATGCAATGCCTGCGTGGCCCGGAAGCCTTATTCACCGACCTGGCAGACGATGAATGCGGCGAAGTCTATGTGTTGCGCGACCGCGTCTTTGCGCTGGTGCGCGAAAATGTCGAATTGCTGTTGCGTACCGGCGTCGACGCCATCTCTTTCAGTGACGACTGGGGCAGCCAGCAGCGTTTGCTCATCCACCCCCGGCGGTGGCGTGAGTTTTTCAAACCGAAATACCAGGAACTCTTCGACCTGGTGCGGGATGCCGGCAAGCGCATCTTCTTTCACAGTGATGGATATATCCTGGACATTTATCCCGACTTGATCGCGCTGGGTGTAGAAGCCCTCAACTCCCAGGTCTGGTGCATGGGACTGGACGCCCTGGCGCCGTTTGCGGGCACGTTGACCTTCTGGGGTGAACTGGATCGGCAACACGTCTTGCCGCATGGCGCCCCGGCGGAGATTAAACGCGATGCCCGGCGCATGGTCGAGGCGTTCTACCGCAACGGAGGGCTCATCGGCCAATCCTCCGTCGATGGGATGTCCTCGCTGGAGAATATCGAAGCCGCGCTGTCTGCGTGGTGGGAGATCCCTTTGCCGGCACAGACCGGGGCATGAGTGCCGTAAGGATAATCACCAGGCATTAATCCCTGTAATAATAGGGTGCGAGGGGACGGTGATTACACGCGGCGATGAAGGTCATGGATGCAAATTATCTCCTTCGCACATTGGAAAGGATCAACTATGCACGTATTGGTGACGGGCGGCGCAGGATTCATCGGATCGCATCTGGTTGAGGCGTTGGTGGCGCAAGGGCGCAAGGTACGCGTGTTGGACAACCTCTTTTCCGGGTCATGGGCGAATCTGTCGCATCTGGCGGAGCATGTCACGCTACTGGAAGGCGATGTGCGCGATTTAGCCACTTGCCGGCAGGCATGCGCCGGGGTCGACCGGGTGTGGCATCTGGCAGCAATCGGATCGGTCCCGCTGTCCGTCGACGATCCGCTGACGGCGCATGACGTGAATATCACCGGTACGCTGCACATGTTGCTCGCCGCGCGTGATGCCGGCGTGGGACGCTTCCTCTTCGCCTCGTCCAGCGCGGTTTATGGCGCCAATCCCGCGTTGCCGCGTGAAGAAACCCAGTTGCCGCTGCCGATCTCCCCGTATGCCATCGGGAAACTGGCGGCGGAAGCCTATACCCGTCAATTTTACGAATTATACCGTCTGGAGACGGTGGCATTTCGTTTCTTCAACGTCTATGGCCCGCGCCAGGATCCGCAGAGCCAGTATGCCGCTGCTGTCCCCAACTTTTTTACGGCGTTGTTGGATGGCCACGCGCCCA
>Ga0118677_10006348_pt1 | contig 20066 bp, 11 predicted proteins | sample AliMusrvi5mmetaG_FD_86154 | JGI IMG/M metagenome (GOLD analysis project Ga0118677, IMG submission 86154)
CTGTGGTCCTCCGTCAGGAGGATGGCAGCGCCGTCCCGTACCAGGTAGGCGCGGCTGTCGCCGACGTGGGCCACGAATGCCCGGTCCCCCGCGAACAGCACGACGACGACCGTGGAACCCATCCCCTGCAGCTCGGGGGTCTGCTCGGCGGAAAGGACGATGCGGTCGTTGGCGGATCGGACGGCCTCGGTCAGCAACTGGAGGACCTGGCGGCGGCGCGTGGGAACCGGTTCGGCGTTGAAGCCCTGAACCAGGAAGGCCTTCGTGCGGATGTGTTCCTCGATGGCCGCGCAGGCATGCCGGCTGGCCTCGTCGCCGCCCTGGTGGCCGCCCATGCCGTCGGCCACCACGTACAGGTCAAGGTCGGGCGCGCAGGCGACGGTGTCCTCGTTGCGGCTGCGGACCCGTCCAACATCCGTGCGGCTGGCCGATTCGACGATCACGTGGTTCCTCCCACCCCGGCTCGCCGGGGTCGTCACAGGCTCAGGGTCGCTTCGATCCAGACCCGGTGCGCCAGGTCGCTGCCCATGCGGTATTCGCGCTTCCAGTACGGCGTCGTGACGTCCGCCCCGTTGACGGTTTCCGTCCGCTCGCTGACCGACAGCACCTGCCCGCGCTGCGTCGCCGCGCCCGGCTTGAAGAAGGAGTATCCCAGCCCGATGGCCAGGACGTCCACAGGTTTGTAGTTGAGCTCGAGGTCCATTTCCTGCCCCAGGAAGCGGCTGCCCCCGGACGGGACGTTGAAGACGCGGTTCATCAAGGATGTCGCGTAGGGATCGGAGGCGCGGCTGGCTTGCGCGTCGAAGCCGGCAAGGCTGCCGCCGTTGCTGGTCAACGAATACACGTGATAGTCGAACGACATGCGTACGTTCGCGGCGGGGAACAGGCCGACGGTGGGGCCGATGTCCCAGACGCCCTGCCAGCGGAACAGCTCCATGTTGCCCATGTTGCCCTTCCCCGCCGGGAACAGCGGCCTGAACGCCACGTCCTTGCCGTCCCACGGGTTCGCGTCGCCCGACGCGCTGTAGAAGAACAGGCCGATCCACGGGTCCGTCTTGACCGGCGCGCTGTACTTCGCCTGCAGGAAGTAGGCGGTGGCCAGGTGTGACGCCTCCTTCAGCACGGCGTTCTCGTCGCGGACCGTGACGCGCCCCACCTGCACCGCGGCCTCGGCTTCCAGTGTCAGCCCCTTCGCGGGCCGGACCAGCAGGCGGGCGCCGATCGTGCCGATGCGTTCCTTCTGCGCCACGAAGCCGTTGTCCTGGTAGAAGCCGTACAACTCGGCGTCCAGCCACGACAGCGCGTCGGTGGACAGGTACAGGCCGGAAAACACCGCGTAGTGATCCTGGCCCTGGGGCTGGAACACCGGGGCGAACCCGTTGCGATAGATCGTCACGAAGCCGTCCGCCGCCATCACGTGGGCGCGCCGCCACCCGACGCGAACGCCGTCGAACGACTGCCCGACGTTGTTGAAGTCCTTCAGCGCGACCTGCCGCCCTGCGCCGTACTTCATCGTGAAGCGGCCCGCCTGCACCCATGCGCCGGACCCCTGGATGTCGTCGAACAGGAGGTAGCCCTGGTACAGGTCCAGGCTGTGCTGGTTGGCCGTGGTGGATTTCTCCTCGCCCCACTCGCGCGAGTCCTGCAGCACCAGGACGCCCTGCACGCCCTTCCACGGCGTCAGGGTCAGGCCCAGCCGGATGCGCTGCAGATAGTAGAGGTCCGAATCGCCGCGGCCGGAATTCGAGTCGGTGCGGTTCTTGTCGTACATGGGACGCAGTCGAATCTCCAGCATCGGCACCAGCCAGGGCAGCGTGCGGCCGTTGTATACCTGCCGCGACTCCAGCGACGTCAGCCTGGCCTCGGCGGCCTCGAGCGCCTTGTGCGACGCATCGAGGTTGGCGGCGACCATCGCCAGGGTATCGTCCGACGCCTTCTTGAGGAGGGCGTCCATGTCGGCGATGCGCTTCTTGAGGTCGGCGATTTCCTGGGTGTTGCCGGCGTTGACCGTGTTGACCGCGTCCAGTTCCTCCATGAGGACGTTCATGGCGGCGTCCTGGGCGGGAGGCACCTTGACCTTCGCCACGGCGGGCGCGGCGACGACGAGGGTCCATGCGGCCAGGATGATGGTGGACGACAGGCGACCCATTCTTCCCTCCCCAGCGTTCCCGACGAGCGGCATCCGACCATACCAGTGTTGAGCCGAAGGGAAAAGCACCCCGGCACGGCCGACGGAACCCGGAATCGGCTAGGGGTCCGTGCGGAACGGGATGCCATCGGGCGCGGTCGTGAACGTATCCGGCTCGGATATGAAAGCCTTCAGCCCCGACGGCGCCTTGACCCCCAGCCGGATCCGGACCTCCTGCGCCCGGTCGAGCAGGCCCAACTGCTCGTAGACCTGCACCGCGTTGAACCGCTGCTGCAACGCGGCGCCCACCTCCCCGTGCTGGTCCATGAGGTCCGCCAGGATCTCGTGAGCCGAGCCGATGGACTGCGAAAGCGACTTGTCCAGGCGCGTCGTCGCCAGGCATTCATGGAGGCGCTTCCGGGCCTCGTCGTCCTGGCCCAGGCCGCGGAACGCCCGCGCGAGGTTCACCAGCGCGACCCGCTCGCCCAGAACGTACTGGGCGGTGTGGCACAGCGCCCGGGATTTCTGGGACAGCTCGCGCACCGTGTCCCACTCCTTGCGCGCCAGGGCGAGGTCTGCCAGCGCGGTCAGGGCGTGGGCGATCCCCCGGCGGTCGTCCATTGTTTCGCGGATCGCCAGCGAACGCTGGATCGCAGCCCTCCCCTCCTCCTCGCGCCCCACCCGCGCGAGGCTGGCGCCCAGGTTCGTCAGGTGCGCCGCCAGCCCCCGGGCGAACCCGTAGGACTCGCAGAGGCTGACGCCCTCCCGGCAGACCTCGATGGCCTCGATGCGACGATCCTGCGATGCCAGTTGCGCGCCCTTGAAGAACAGCGCTTCGGCCCGCTCGGCGAAGTCGCGCGGGCCGGTCAGCAGGGACAGGGCCTGGTCGAAGCGTTGGCTGGCCATGTCGGGAGTCCCGGTCTTGTACAGGAGGCGTCCCCAGGCCAGGTGCACCAGGCCCATGGTCCGCGTGCTGCCATCCGACTGGATCAGTGCTTCGGCGTCCCTGACCAGGCTTGCCGCCGCAGGGTTGTCCCCCTTGTCCATGTGGATTTCGGCAAGGCGCACCAAGGCGGCGGCCGCCCGGTGGCGATCCCCGCCGGATTTCGCGTCCGCGATGAGGCGCCCCAGCACGATCACGGCGCGATCGATGTCGCGTCGCGACTCGGCGACCCGGGCCTCCAGCTCGTCCAGCCGGATGGCCAGGGCCGACCCCGCCTGCACGATGTGCCGTGCGGTCAGCGCCTTCAGCCCTTCGGCCGCGGCATCGTAGCGCCCCTGGCACCAGTCCAGCTCGATCAGCGAGGCCAGCACGCGTCCCAGGCGCGGGTCCGCAGGGAGGCCGATGCGCGAAAAAGCGATCTCGGCCTTCGCGAACAGGTCCCGGGCCTCCACCAGGCGCGCCGCTTCCAGGGCGCGTTCCGCCGCGATCAGGAGGTAGTCGATGGCCCGGTCGAAGAACCCGGCGTCGAAGTAGTGCTCGCCGACGTCCTGGGCCATCGCCGGAATGTCGTCCGCGTACGCGCCCTCCAGAATGCGCGCCGCCATCAGGTGCAGGCGCGCCAGGGCCGAGGGCGGGCCCCGCTGGAGGATCGCTTCCCGCATCAGCGGGTGGGGGAACGTGACGAAGTCGTCGGAGGCCCAGGGCATGCGCTGGACGTACCCTTCCGCGGCCAGCCGATCCACCAGCCGATCCAGGCCCTCCCGGAGATCCAGGCGCCCCTCGGCCTCGCACAGGGACCAGAGGTTCGACATCGACGAGCGGGAGGACAGCATCGCCACGCGATCCAGCAGGTCCATCAGCAGCAGGCCGTCGGACAGCCCGCGCAGCCCTTCGACACGCTGGGCCAGCAGCTCGATCAGCGCGCCGGGGACGGACACGTCGGCCGATTCGGCGAGCACGACGCCACTGTCGGTTCGGACCAGGGCGCCCTGGGTGGCCAGGTGCCTGCACATCTGCATCGCGAACATCGGGTTGCCGCCGGCCGCCCGCCGCACCGCCCTTTGCACGTCGGGATCGCAGCGTCCGGGGCACATCGAGTCCACCAGGGCCCCGATCTGCCGCTCGTTCATGCGGGTGATCTGCTGCAGGGCGCCGCGCTCGCGGAAGGATGCCCGCACCTTGAAGAACTCGGAGCGGCCGGGACCGGTGTCCTCCTCCAGCGGGCGGCGGGCGGTCACCAGCACGAACAGGGGGACCGGGCGCAGTTCCAGGGAGCGGACCAGGGCGTCCAGGAATTCCGCGCTGAGCGGGTCCGCAAGGTGGAAATCGTCGAGGTGGACGAAAAGGCCCGTGCGTTCGGCGGCCGACCGCAGCACCCGCTCGATCCCGGACGCCACGTACGACAGGAAGGCGGTGCGGTCGCGCCGCAGAAGGTCCATCGCCGCCGGTCCCGCGAAGAAGAGGTCGACCAGCGGCTCGAAGGCGGGATCCCCATCCGCCAGGGTTTCCATGCCCACGGAAGGGAGGGCTTCGCGCAACGAGTCGCGCGAGGTGATGTCGTTTCCCAGGAGGTTGAACAGGGCCAGCCGCCACGCACCCAGCACGGGCATGCGGGCCTGGGCCACGCACGCCGCTGTGGCGAACGGGCGCTCGGCCGCGACCTCCAGCGCCCTGGAAGCCAGCGTGGTCTTGCCGGCTCCCGGCTCGCCCTCGACCCACAGCAGCGCGCGTCGACCCTGCTCGATGTTCGCCAGTTCGGATTCGATCCAGGACATTTCGCGGGGGCGATCGATCCAGTCGGGCGCCTTCAGCACAACGCGAGGACGGACCGCTTCGAACCAGCCCGGGTCCGCGCCCACCGGAACGCGGGCCGTGGCGGCCTCGGCAGCGGAGTGGGATGCCGAGGGCAGCAACTGGCGCAGGCGTTCCAGCACCTCGCGGGCGTCCCGGGGACGCTGGGCGGGGTCCTTGGCCATCAGCCGCAGCAGGAAGTCGTCGAGCCCGCGCGGGATGCGTCCCTGGGGCCAGGCGATGGCGAGGGGAAGCGGAACCGATTTGAGGGTGTCGATGAACGGATCCGGCCCCCGGAACACCACCTTGCCGGTCAGCATCTCGTGCGCGGTCAACCCCAGGGAATACAGGTCCGATCGGGGATCGACATGCCGCCCCTGGATCTGTTCGGGACTCATGTACTGGGGCGTCCCCATGGTTTCGATCGGCGTTCCTCCGAACAGGCGGAACGGCGTCCTGGGCGCCGGCGCGCAGATCCCGAAATCCAGCAGCTTGACGAAGTCCGGCCCCCCCTGGTTCTCGACCAGGAAGATGTTCGATGGCTTCAGGTCGCGGTAGACGAGCCCCGTTTCGTGCACCTTCGAAAGCGCCTCGCAGACCTGGATCAGGATGCGCAGCGCCCGGACGTAGTCCATGGGCCCCGAATGGAACAGGGTTTCGGCCAGCGACGCGCCGTGCAGCAGCTCCATCGCCAGGTACAGGATGCCCCCCTCGGCCTCGCCGTGGTCGACCACGGACACGATATGCGGATGCTGCACGCGGCCGGCGAGGAAGGCTTCGTTGCGCAGCGCTTCCACGGAAACGGTGTCGGATGGGTCCAGGAACACGACCTTCAGGGCGATCTCCCGCTCCAGCGATTTCTGGCGAGCCAGGTAGACCTGGGACATGCCTCCGGACGCCAGAAGGTGTTGGACGACGTACTTGCCGGCGATGTCGGACTGGGGCACGAGCTGCAGGCGCAGGCCGCACGCAGGGCAGCGGAAGAGGGTCGAAGCGCAGGTGTGGTCGCACGACGCGCATCGCTTGTTCACGGAAAGACCGTTCGTCCCAGGTCGGCTGATGGTACGGTCCGGCGCGAGTCCTTGTCAACGCGCGCGTGATATCCTAGAAGGGCCTTTTGGCCCGGAGGACGCGTGCCCAAGCCGCCCCTGAGATTGCAGACCACGACCCTGTGGGACTACCCGTCGCAGAACTACGGGCCGGGCCGGCAAGGGGACACCGCGTATGTCGGCGCCACGCCTTCGTACGTCATCTGGAACCTGTTGCAGCGCTACACCCGTCCGGGCGACCTGGTCGTCGATCCCATGGCCGGAAGCGGCACGACGCTGGACGTGGCCAGGGACTGCAAGCGCCGGGCGCTGGGGTACGACCTGCAGCCCCCCCGGAAGGACGTGTTCCGCGCCGACGCGCGCAAGCTGCCGCTGGAGGACGCGAAGGCGGACTTCGTGTTCGTCGATCCGCCCTACTCCGACCACATCGAGTATTCGGGCAGGCCCGAGTGCATCGGCGAGCTGAAGGCCGACTCGGACGCCTACTACGAGGAAATGGGAAAGGTCATCGCCGAAATGGATCGCATCCTGCGTCCCGAGCGATACATGGCGCTGTACGTGTGCGACTCGTGGAACAAGGGGAAGCCCCTGATGCCCATCGGGCTGCGGCTGTTCGGCATGCTGTCGCAGCGGTTCACCCCCGTGGACGTCGTCGCCGTGGCGCGGCACAACGCGTCGCTGAAGCGCAACCACTGGCACACCTCCGCGATCGAGGGCAACTACTTCCTGCGGGGATTCAACTACTGCTTCGTGCTGTTCAAGGAAGGGCGCCACCGGGACGGGCCGTTCCCGGACCGACGGGACCCGGAGGAGGTCCACGAGCACGTCGCGGAGCGCACGCCGGGAGGTCCGGATTGAAACACATGACGCGCATCCTGGCCCTCGCCTTCGGGGGGGTGATCCTGGTGTTCTGCGCCTTGCACCTCTTCCTGCAGCCGCGATGGTTCCGAACGGTCGAGGGGGACGGCTGGCGCACCGACATGCCCATGCTCGCGCTGTCGCCCACCCGTTCGACGGAGGGCCCCTGGACCTTCGTGGGGACGGACGGTTCCGCCTCGTTCCGGGTCGGGACGCTTCCGATGTCGGGGGAGCCGGGGCCGGCCCTCGACGCTGCCGAGGCGGCGCTCCATCCCCGCCCGGTCGAGCGCATCGACGTCCCGTCCCTGGGGGGACGCTTCCTGCTGTCGGGCCGGGGGAAGTCCTGGCGCGCGTCGCTGCTCTTCCCCGCCGGTGGCCGCGTGTTCGACGTGGAATCGCTGGAAGGCAGGGGCAACGCCGCCGAACCGTTGTTCGCGGTGGCCCGAATGGCGGCGTCACTGCAGATCGACGGTTCCGGGGCGTCCTTTGCGGCCCCGCCCCAGGAGGCCCTGGACGACGTGATCCGGCCCGCCGTGGCCCGTCACCTGGCCGGGATGGACACGATGCTGCCCGTCCTGGTCCCGATCCTGCTGCTGGCGTTCGCGGTGGCGTTCGCGACGATCTGGTTTTCGGGGCGAGTCCCCGAACGGGATTCCGGCGCGCCGCCCCCCCTGCGGGTCGAAGGCAACGTGTTCATCACGCTGCGCCGCAGCCGGTGGATGTTTCGCAAGACCATGGGCGCGCTGGTGCTGGGTCCCGACGGCCTTCGCGTCTTCTCGATGGGGCGGGAGCTGGCGTTCGTCCCGACGTCCGGGCTCGGCTCCATCCGCCGCCTCCCGGGGACCGGGCGCAATCGGCCTTTCCGCATCGAGCGGAACGGGCTGGAGGTCCGCTTCCTGCCCGACGATCCGGAAGCCTGGCAGCGCATGTTCGGCAGCCCCCAGGCACCGATCTGACGCGGGACCGGGGGTCGCCCGCTTTCGGAACATCGAGGGTGGGGGTAAAGTACCTCGTCAAACAGTCGACCGGGCGGCATGGACGCGCACCCGACCCCCCCGCGGAACCTGGACTCCGGTCGCTTCCGAACCCTGCCCGCCCTCTACCACCGCAGGGTCCCGGTGGTCCTGTTCATCGCGATCGCCGTGGTGCTGATCGCCGTGTTCGGTACCCTGGCCCACCGCATGGCTTCGCGCCGCTCGATGGAAATCGAAGGCGTCCGGGCCCGCCTGTCCTCCATGACCCAGGTCCGGCAGGAGCGGCTGGTCGCCTGGCTGCAATCCTGCACGTCGGATGCGGAAATGGTGGCCCTGTTCCCTTCGGTCCTCGAACTGCTCGACCCCCCGGGTCCCGGGACGCCGGAGGACCCTCGGTTCGAGGGCGATTCCTCCCATGCGGGCCACGTCGGCAAGGTGCTGGACCTGGTCATCCGCACCCACGGCTACGGCGCGATCCTGGTGGCCGATCGCACGGGGGCGATCCTGGGCAGCACCGCTGATCCGCCGTCGATCGCGCCCGAGCTGGTCCATGGCGCCCTGCGTGCCGGAGGCGAAGGCTCGCCGTTCTTCCGCGATGTGCACGTGGACGGGAAGCGTCCGCTGCTGCTGTTTTCGGCCCCCGTCCGGCGCATCGTCGCCCCGTCCCCCGGCGACGACGGCCTCCTGGGGGTGCTTTTGTTCCTGGTGGACCCGGTCGCGGCCGTCTACCCGATGATGACCAACCGGGTCCTGATCGGGGCGACGGACGAACTGGTGCTCGCGCACATCGGTGAACCCGGGCTGCGGCCCATGACGCCCGTGCGATTCCACCAGCCGGACTCGGACGACACGCCCTTCCTGGGCGGCCCGCTTCCCGTTCTGGACGACGACGCCAGCGATGCCTTCCTGGAGGCCAGGGACTATCGCGGGGTCGATGTCTTCGCGTCGATCCGGCCGGTGGTCGGGACCCCGTGGATGGTCATCGGCAAGATCGATCGCGTCGAGGCGCTGGAAAAGGTATCGGGCGAGTGGCTCTGGCTGTTGACCACCGCGATCGTCTCGCTGCTGGCGTTCGCGGTGGCCTTCGTTGCCCTGTCGCGGCACTACCGGGCGCGCCACTTCCAGGCGCTGGCCGACCAGGAAACGCGCTACCGGGCGCTGGCGGAAAACGCGCGCGACATCATCCTGATCATCGATGCCGATTCGCGGATCGTGGAAGCCAACCGCGCCGCGTCGAAGTCGTACGGCTATACCATCGACGAGCTGCAGGGCATGCGCCTGGATGCGCTGCGGGCGCCGGACACGCTGCCTTCCGCCTCCGAGCGGATGCGACAGGCCCTATCCGGCGACATCTCGTACGAGACCGAGCACCGCCGGCGCGACGGCACCACGTTCGCGGTCGAGGTCAGCGCGCGCGGCATCCGGATCGGCCAGCAGGAACTGGTGCTGGCGATCATCCGGGACATCGCCGAGCGCAAGCGCCTGGAGAAGCAGTCCGTGATCGCCCAGCGCATGGAGGCGCTGGGGCAGCTTGCCGGCGGTGTGGCGCACGATTTCAACAACCTGCTGACGGCGATCCGGGGCTACGCGGTGCTTGTTCAGGAAAGCCTGGAACCCGAGGACCGTCGCCGGTCCGAGCTGGACGAGGTGGTCAAGGCCTCGGACCGTGCCGCCGCGCTGACGCAGCAGTTGCTGGCGTTCTCCCGGCGCCAGGCGACCGAGCGCCGGGTCGTGGACCTGAACGGGATCGTGAAGGGGCTCGAAGGGATGCTGCCGCGGCTGATCGGTGAAAACATCCGCTTCAGGACCGACCTGGATGGGCGTGCCCTGTGGATTCGTGCCGACGCCAGCCAGATCGAAAACCTGCTGGTGAACCTGGTCGTCAACGCCCGGGATGCCATGTCCCAGGGGGGCACGCTGACCCTGTCGACGCGCGGGGCGATGCTTTCGGTGGCGGGCCACCGGGCGCGGGAGCATGCCTGCCTGGAGGTGACGGACACCGGCATCGGCATGGACGACGAGACCCGCGCGCGGGCTTTCGAACCGTTCTTCACGACGAAGGAGCCGGGGCGGGGGACCGGGCTGGGACTGGCGACCTGCTATGGCATCGTGCAGCAGCACGAGGGGTTCATCACCCTGGAAAGCGCTCCGGGCCAGGGTACGACGGTCCGCATCGACCTGCCGATGGCGGCGCGCACCCTGACCGACGAGATGCCCGTGCTGACCGAGGGCCCGGTGCCGCGGGGGGACGAATCGATCCTGCTGGCCGAGGACGACGAGGGAGTGCGGGCCTACACGGCCCAGGTGCTGCGCAGCCTGGGGTACAACGTGGTCGCCGCGGCCAGCGGCTCCGAGGCGCTCGAAACGGTCCGTGCACAGGCCGCCATGCCGATCGATCTGCTGGTCACGGACGTCGTGATGCCGGGGATGAGCGGCGTCCAGTTGCAGGGCTGCCTGCGCGAGCTGCGCCCCGATCTGAAGACACTGTTCGTGTCGGGGTACGCCGAGTCCTCGATGTTCGAGATGGGGGGCGTCGAACGCGGCGCGTCGGTGCTCCGGAAGCCCTTCAGCCCGGCCGAGATGGGACGCAAGATCCGCGAGGTGCTGGACCGGAAGCCCCGAAGGTCATCGCCGGTCGTTTCGCCGGTCCGATGAACGCCCTATTTCGAAGTCGTCACCCCAGCATGCCCGAAACGACCGACGCCCCCGCGCTGCGGGCCAGCAGGGCCGCCAGTCGCTCGGTGGCGTCCCGGACCGCGCCGCGCAGGGACGCCGGGCCGTACACGATGCCCAGCGCGCGGCGCGTGGACGCATCGGTCTTGGTCGCCTGGCTGTCCTTCACCGGGGTGGCGCACGGCGCGTCCGACGGCAGGCAGGCGACCAGCAGCAGATCACGCAGGCCCAGCTCCTGGCCTGACGGGTTGAAGACGTAGGTCTCGCCCTCGCGGCCCCAGCGCACCACGAAACGGTTCGCACCCGCCTTGTCGAGGTCGACGATCGATATCGGGAACAGCGTCTCGATTGACACGACGTTGTTTGCATCCGCCAGCACGTTGATGACGGGGACGTCGCCCTCGACCGCGGTCCGCACCAGGTATTCGCTGGCGGGCTTGGCACGGCCCGTGGGCTTGTAGGTGCCGTGGCGCAGCAGGTCGCGCACGGCGGCCTTGCGCTCGATCGCCCAGGGGGATTCGGAGTCCTGCACGCGGGCGGCTGCCGCGGCGTGCAGGGCGGCGACCAGGTCCGCGGGCGACTCGCCGTTGGTGCAATCCTCTGCCAACAGCCAGCCTGCCGCGACACCCTCGGCGGCGAGATCGACGGAAACGTCGGACATGAAAGCCTCCACGACCTGTCGTGGCGATTGTATCCGGGAACGCAACGCGTATGTCCGTGCCCAATCGCGCGACGAGTTCTGCTACGCTCGGGGCGCGCCCGGGGAGGAGGCCCATGCTTGCCACCGATGTCGATCGCGCGTTCTTGCCCCTTGGGGAACCGTTCACGCTGGACCCGACATGGGCCTTCCTGAACCACGGGTCGTTCGGTGCCTGTCCCCGCGCGGTGCAGCAGGTGCAGGGCGGCCTGCGGGACCGGATGGAGGCCCAGCCCGTCCGGTTCCTGGCGAACGACTACGAGGGCCTCCTGGACGGTGCCCGGGACGCGCTGGCGGCATTCCTGCATGCCGATCCGCAGGGCCTCGTCTTCGTCCCGAACGCGACGACGGGGGTCAACGCCGTCCTGCAGTCCTTCGACCTGCATCCGGGCGACGAGGTGCTGGTCACGGACCATGCCTACAACGCGTGCCGGAACGCGCTGGACGCGGTCGCAGGGCAGGCCGGGGGACGGGTCCGCGTGGCGGCGGTGCCCTTTCCGCTGTCGGATGACACCGCCGTCATCGAGGCCCTCCGTGCCGCGATCACGGCCCGCACCCGCATCGCGATGATCGACCACGTCACCAGCCCCACGGGCCTCGTGCTGCCTATCGAGGCGATCGTCGCCGACCTCCAGGGACGGGGCATCGACGTGCTGGTGGACGGGGCGCACGCGCCCGGGATGGTGCCCCTGGACCTGGATCGCCTGGGTGCGGCGTTCTACACGGGCAACTGCCACAAGTGGCTGTGCGCCCCGAAGGGCGCCGGCTTCCTCTGGGTCCGCGAGGATCGGCGCGCCGGCGTGCGTCCCGTCGTGACCAGCCACGGCGCCAATTCGAAGCGGGCGGACCGGTCGCAGTTCCGCCTCGCCTTCGACTGGACGGGCACCGCGGACCCGACGCCCTACCTGTCCGTTCCGGCCGCGCTTGACCTGCTCGGCGGCCTGCTCCCGGGCGGATGGCCGGCGCTGATGCAGCGCAATCGCGCGCTGGCCCTCCATGGCCGCGACGTCCTGTGCGAGGCGCTGGGCGTGCCCCGGCCGTGCCCCGATTCCATGATCGGTTCGCTGGCCGCCGTGCCGCTTCCGGACCGGGATGCGCGGTTCGTGCCCCGCCCTCCCCTGCTGCTCGATCCGCTGCAGATCGCGCTGCAGGATCGCGCGCGGATCGAGGTCCCCATCCTGTCCTGGCCCCGGGCCCCGCAGCGCCTGGTCCGGGTGTCCGCGCAGGCCTACAATCACCCCGCGCAATACCGCAGCCTGGCTGCGCACCTGCGCGCCTTCCTGGCCGAGGGTATCTGACGGGAGGTCGTGCGTTGCCTTCCGTGCGACGAGGAATCCCCTGGCTCGCCTTGGGATTGATCCTCCTGGGGGCGCTGGCCGGTTTCGGCCACCTGCTGAGCCCCGGGGAATTCCCGTACAGCCGGTTTTCGGACTTCCTGGCCTATCACCTGGCGGGCAAGACCGTGCTGTTCGATTCGGTGCGGGACGGCCTGGGCATCCCGTTCTGGCGCGGCGACCAGCTGGGCGGATTCCCGGCGCTGACGAACCCGCAGGCGGCCTACACCTACCCGCTCCACTTCCTGTTCTACGTCCTCGATCCGGTCGCCGCGCTGGGCCCGACGGACTTCCTGCACTTCCTGGCCGCCGGCCTGATGTTCTTCCTGCTGGGCGTCGCCTTGCGGGTCGGGTTCTGGCCGCGGCTGCTGATCGCCTTCGCGGGGATGTTCGGATTCAAGCTGCTGATGGCGACCTTCGCCGGCTGGCTGGCGATGGTTCCCAGCCTCGTCTTCATCCCCGGGCTGCTGGCGGCCGTGCTGTGGACCCTGGAAACCCCGGGCCCGGCCGGCGCGATCGCCGTGGCGCTGGCGGGCGCGCTGTGCCTGCATGCGGGCCAGGTTCAGCTGCTGGCCTATGCGGCCGGGTTCATCGTCCCCTACGTGCTGGTCGTGACGGGCAGGCTGGCGTGGGCTCGGCAGGGGCGGGCCGCATGCGCGGCGGCGGGATGGTGCGGGCTGGGCGCCGTGCTCGCCGCGGGTCTGTCCATGCTGCTGCTGCTGCCCCTGGCCGCCGACGGGCGGCTGGCGACCCGGGCCCAGGGCAACTACGAATTCCTGGGGGCCGGCCGGGAGCAGCCGGCACACCTGGCGACCTTCCTGGATCCCGAGGCGCTGGGGACACCTCTGGACGACACCTACGTCGGCTCCGAGATATGGGAGGAAACGGCCTATTTCGGCATCGTGCCCCTGGTGCTAGCGGTGCTCGCCGTGCTGTTCGCCCGGCGTCGGCGGGCGACGGTCTTCCTGGGCGTCGCCTTCGCGGTTTCCGTCCTGCTGGCCTTCGACACGCCCCTGCTGCGGCTGATCTGGCAGGTCGTGCCCGGGTTCAGGCTGTTCCGCATCCCGGCCCGGTTCCTGTTCCTCGGCTCGATCTTCGGCGTGGCGCTGTCGGGCATCGGCCTGGACGAGTTCCTGGCGCGCGCCCGGCAGTCCGGGCCGGCGGCCCGGCGGATCGCGACCGGCGTGGCGATCGCGGCCGTGCTGGCGACCGTCGCGGAGGGGACATGGCACGCCCGTCGCTACCTCGTGATGGCCCCGAACGACACGGCCCTGCCGTCGCCCGCCCTGAAGGATTTCTTCGCGCAGGACCGCTCGCTGTTCCGGGTCGCGCCGGTGGGGCGATCGACGATCAACGCGGGCTGGGCCGCGCCGCTGGGCGTCCAGCTGGTCACCGGGTTCGACGCCTTCAACACCCGCCACTACGCCACGTATTTCGACCTGATGGTGACCGGGGACGTTCAGCCGCCGCAGGCGAGGGTGTGGTTCGACCTCCCGTCGTCCCTCGCTCGCCTCGACCTGCTCGACGCGCTGAACGTGAAGTACGTGGTCGCTCCGGCCCCCCTGCCCGGCCGACCCCCGCAGGAGCTCGTGGCGACATTCCGCGACCAGCCGACCTTCCAGCTGTACCGGGGCATCGTCGGGCGGGACCTGTACGTCTACCGGAATCCCGGATGGGTCGAACGCGCGACCTGGGCCCGGGAGCCGATCGTCGTCCGGGACCTGCCGGCGATGACCGAGGCCGTGCGTGCCAACGACCTGCACCGGCACACCGTCGTGATGTGCCCCGGTGACCCCGAGCCCTACGGCGTGGAATCGCCGGACGACCGCGTCGATGTGGCGTCCGCGCGGCCGGGCACGCTGGCGATTCGAAGCCACGCCGACGCGCCGCGCTTGCTGGTGGTCAGCGAGACGTGGAACCCCGCGTGGCGTGTCACGATTGACGATCGCGAGGCGTCCGCGTGCCAGGCGAACCTGGCCCTGATCGGGATTCCCGTGCCGCGGGGCGATCACGACATCCGGCTGACCTTCGTCCCCCCGTGCTGGGAACTGGCGCTGGGGATCACGGCAGGCAGCGCCGGCCTGCTGCTGGCGCTGGCGTTCGTTGCGGCAGCCGGGGCCCGGCGGCGAGCGGGGCCGGTGACGCCCCCGACTTGACCTTCGCCGATTTGTCGCCATGTTGTTGCGCGGTTGATCCCGGAGGGTCCCGTGGGCTGCCTCGCGTTGCTGGCCCTTCCCGCGCTGCTGGTCGCGGAGGGCTACGTGTTCCTCGCGGTCGGCGAGGCGATCGGCTGGCTGTGGGCGATCCTGGCCCTCGTGGCCTCGATGTCGATCGGGGGTTCGCTGGTGCGTACGGCCGGCCTGCAGGCCATGACTCGGGCGCGCGACGCGATGAACCGGGGCGAGGCGCCTGCGCGCTCGCTGTTCGACGGCGCCTGCGTGCTGGCCGCCGGTGCGCTGTTCGTGTTCCCGGGGTTCCTGACCGACGGCCTGGCGATCCTGCTGCTGCCGCCGGTGCGTTGGGTGCTGTTTCGGCTCCTCGGCGGGGTGCTTCGGCGGCGGGGGGCGTCGACGGCGGGCGCGCCCCCGGCGGGACCGGCGGGACAGGGTTTCGCCGGCGGCCCGCACGTGTTCGTGTGGACCTCGACGTCCGGGTTCGGGACGCCTCCGCGGCCCTCGACTCCGACGGCCGCGGGAGCGGACGGGGTGATCGACGCCGAGTGGAGCGAGGTTCCCGACCGTGTCGGCGATGGCGGTCAGCGCGGGCTGGCTGCGGGGGACGGCGAGGCGTCGAAGAGGTCGTAGACGCGCACGTAGTCCACGAGCCATTCGTCCGGCAGCGTGGCGTCCTCGATCGCGCCCGCCTCGAACCACAGGTTGTCCTGGATCTCGTCGGTCAGGAGCATGTATTCCGGCGTTTCGCAGATCCCGCCGTCGGTGGAACGCCAGATCTCCTTCCCGTCCGTATAGAAGATGTAGGCGTCGTCCGACCACCACATCCCCATCGTGTGGAAGCCCTCGCTGATGCCGGGGATCTCCTGCGGGTCTTCCGTCTTGCCGTCGTCGCAATCCCAGTGGATGGTCCGCTGGGTGAATTCCTTGAACGGGTCCAGGGTCCACGGACGCTCGAAGATGTCCAGTTCGGCCCCGTCCGCCCCGCCGTTCCCCATCGCGCAGATCCCGTTCGAGTACAGCCAGAAGGCCGTCCAGTGCCCGCCCTGCTTCTGGAACTGCACGCGCGTCTCGAAATACCCCTTGGTCTTCTGCCAGATCCCGCTGGTGTCCAGCCCGCCCGTGTAGTAGGTGCCGTCTTCCGCGAACACGCGCATGTGCAGGATGCCGGCGCCGTCCAGCACCACGGCGCGCGGGTCGTAGACGTTGGTGCGCCCTTTGCCCTGCGAGACGTGCCACCGGGCCGTGTCGATCGATGTGCCGTCGAACTCGTCGTGGAAGACCATGCGCCATTCCTTGCCGGTCGGCGGCTCGGGCAGGAAGGCCTGCTCCACCTCGACGCCCGCCACGTCCTGCTGGTAGCCGTACCCGGGATCGACGCCCACGTCGGCCGGGACATCCCCGGTCGGGGGCACGTCGCCCACCGAGGAGACGTCCGGCGGGTCGATCGCGTCGGCGTCGCTGCCGGCGGACGACGTGGAGCATCCGAGGGCGAAGGCCAGCGCCGCCGCAAGAACCACGGGGAATCCACGGGCTGCCCGCGAAAGGGTCACGATCACCTCCTCGAACAGGGGGCGGTGCCGGTCTCGTCGGTGTCTCCTGGGGCGGCATGGTAGCGGAACCCTGTCGCCGATTCCACCCGGCTGGCACATCGTGTCGCACGGTGCTGCTACAATCCGCTTCGGAATCACCGGGAGACACCCCTTGAGCGACGTGCTGGTGTGGGCCCTGCTGGTGCTGGCGGTGCTGGGCGATGTGCTGCTGTTCGTCCTGCTGGCGCGTGCGTCGCGCCCGGCGGATGCCGCGGACGCGGCAGGCGCCCAGCGCCTGCTGGAGGGCCAGTCCCGGCTGGAATCGACGCTCCGGGATGAAATGGGGCGCTCCCGGGTCGAAATCGCGGGCCAGATGAAGGAGCAGCGGGTCGAGGTTTCGTCCAGCGTCGGCCAGTTGGTCAACACGGTCGGCGTCCGGCTGGAAGCGGTCCGGCAGGCCGACGAGCAGCGCCAGGAGCACCTCCGCACGACCGTCGAAACGCGGCTGCGCCTGCTGCAGGAAGACAACACGAAGGCGCTCGAGCAGATGCGCAAGGTGGTGGACGAACGCCTGCAGGCCACCCTGGAACAGCGCCTGGGCGAATCGTTCAAGCGGGTCAGCGAACACCTCGAGGGCGTCCACAAGGGCCTCGGCGAAATGCAGGCCCTGGCTGCCGGGGTCGGGGACCTGCGCAAGGTGCTGACCAACGTGAAGGTCCGGGGCACGTGGGGCGAAGCCCAACTGGGCAACCTGCTGGCCGAAATCCTCGCACCGGAACAGTTCGCGGTGAATGTCGCCACGCGCTCGGGGTCGTCCGACCGGGTGGAGTTCGCCATCCGCCTTCCCGGTCGCGACGCGTCGGCCAGCCCGGTGTGGCTGCCCGTGGACGCCAAGTTCCCCCAGGAGGACTTCCTGCGCCTGGTGGATGCGTCCGAGCGGGCCGACGTCGAAGGCGTCGAGGCCGCCGCGAAGGCGCTGGAAACCCGCCTGAAGGGGGAAGCGAAGGACATACGGGACAAGTACCTCGATCCCCCCAACACCACCGACTTCGCGATCCTCTACCTGCCGATCGAAAGCCTCTACGCCGAGGTGCTGCGGCGACCGGGGCTGTGCGAATCGCTGCAGCGGGACTTCCGCGTGGTGGTGGCGGGCCCGACGACGTTCGCGGCGCTGCTGAACAGCCTGCAGGTGGGGTTCCGCACGCTGGCCATCGAGCGTCGCTCGGCCGAGGTGTGGGTGCTGCTGGGCAGCGTGAAGACCGAATTCGAGCGGTTCGGGGATGCCCTGGACAAGGTCCAGAAGAAGATCGGCGAGGCCGGCAGCGCGCTCGAGAAGGTCGGGACGCGCAGCCGCGTGCTGGGTCGCAAGCTGAAGGACGTGCAATCGGCGCCGGCGGACGACGATGACGCGCCTGCCGATGACGACATGCCGGAGGACGACCCCACGGCAGAACCCTGAAACGTCCGGCGGCGGAATGCCGATCACTTTTTCGACTACCCTTCGGATATTCGGACAATTTCGCACCTGAACCCCCCCGCAAAATTGACATTTCAGCGAAATCGCGGCAAAAAAGGGCGTTGAACAAGGGAATGCGGGCACAATTCACCCCCGCGCGGAGTCAGGAGGAGACACATGTTGGCGGATTGGTTTCATCGGATCCGGAAGGATTCCCGGGTGAAGACCGGGTACCTGGGAATGCTGCTGGCGTTCTTCGCCGTGGCGTACATCTTCCCGTTCGGGCTGGCTGCCCAGGAATCCGGAGCGGGTTCGGTCGAGCCCGGTTTCCAGTGGTTCGGCCCCTTCGTTGACCCGTCCTACCAGATCTGGGAGCAGATCGGGCTGCTGGTGGTCCTGTTCGTGGCCATCTGCGGCTTGCTGTATGCCTGGATGCTGATGCGCCAGGTCAACCGGACCTCCGACGGAACTCCCCGCATGCAGGCCGTCGCCGCCGCCATCCGCGAAGGCGCGAACGCGTACCTGGGCGCCCAGTTCCGCAAGATCGGACCGCTGATCGGCATCATCACGGTGCTGCTGTTCTTCACCTCCGACTGGAAGGCCCACCCGGAATTCGGGTTCGGCCGTGCGGCCGCCTTCCTGGTCGGCTCGCTGTTCTCGTGGGCCGTCGGTTTCGTGGGCATGCGCCTCGCGACCAAGGGCAACCTGAAGGTCGCCGCCGCCGCGATGACCTCGTACGGCGACGCGATGCAGATCGGCTACCGCACCGGTACGGTCACGGGCATGCTGACGGACGGCCTGGGCCTCCTGGGCGGCACGACCATCTTCCTGATCTACGGCGCGCATGCCTACGAGGCGCTGCTGGGCTTCGGCTTCGGCGGCACCCTGCTGGCCCTGTTCATGCGAGTCGGCGGCGGCATCTACACGAAGGCCGCGGACGTCGGCGCCGACCTGGTCGGCAAGATCGAAAAGGACATCCCCGAGGACGACCCCCGGAACGCCGCGACCATCGCCGACAACGTCGGTGACAACGTCGGCGACTGCGCCGGTATGGCCTCGGACATCTTCGAATCGTACGAGGTCACGATCGTCGCGGCGATGATCCTGGGCCTGGCCTCCTTCGGCCACAAGGGCGTCATCTTCCCGCTGCTGGTCCGCGGCATCGGCGTGCTCGGCTCGATCATTTCGACCTACACGGTGAAGGCCGGCCCGAACGACACGTCGGACACGGCGCTCAACTCCGTGCATCGCGGCTTCTGGATCGGCTCGATGATCAGCATCGCCGGCTTCTTCGCGCTGGGCTTCTTCTACCTGCACTTCGACGCCCAGTACTTCAGCGAAAACCCGATCGCCCGCGCCGGCTTCCCGGGCGGCGACCCGTCCCAGCTCCCGATCTGGGCCAACTGGGGCATGGCCGGCCTGGACCTGCGCCCGGCATGGACCTGCCTGATCGGCGTGCTGCTGGCGATCGTGCTGAACAAGCTGACGTCCTACTACACCCACACCTCGCACGCCCCGGTGAAGTCGCTGGCCCGCGCCTGCCAGACCGGCGACGCGACCAACATCATCCAGGGCTTCGCGATCGGCTACGAGTCCACCGTGATGAACGTTCTGGTCATCGCGATCGCCCTGGCCCTCTCCGTCATGGTGTATTCCGGCATGCCGCCGGTGTTCATCGCCTACGGCGTCGCCATGACCGGCATCGGCATGCTGACCCTGACCGGCAACACGATCTCGATGGACGTGTTCGGCCCCGTCGCCGACAACGCCAACGGCATCGGCGAAATGGGCTACGACCGCGTGGAGATGGGCCCGGTCAACTACAAGCGCGCCCGCCAGGTCCTCGCGGACCTGGACGCGGTGGGCAACACGACCAAGGCGGAAACCAAGGGCATCGCGATCGGCTCCGCGGTCATCGCGGCCGTGTCGCTGTTCGCGTCGTTCATCGCCGTCATCGCGAAGGGCAGCGAGTCCGAGATCGCGAACCTGACCACTGCCGAGTTCGCGGCCGTCGCGGCCAAGCTGACCGTGGCCGACCCGATGGTCCTCATCGGCCTGCTGATCGGCGGCTCGGTCCCCTTCCTGTTCAGTTCCATGCTGATTCGTGCGGTCGGCCGCGCGGCCTACTACATCGTTCGGGAGTGCCGCCTCCAGTTCAAGGATCCGGAAATCTGGGCCGGCACCAAGAAGCCCGATTACGGCCGCGTCGTCGATATCTGCACCAGCACGGCGCAGAAGGAACTGATCGGCCCCGGGTTGCTGGCGATCCTCACCCCCTTGGCGGTCGGCTTCCTGCTGGGCCCGTATGCGCTGGGCGGCTTCCTGGCCGGCCTGATCCTCGTGGGCCAACTGCTGGCGGTCTTCATGGCCAACGCCGGCGGCGCCTGGGACAACGCCAAGAAGATGATCGAGGACGGCCTGTACGGCGGCAAGGGCAGCGTGGCCCACAAGGCGTCCGTC
>Ga0118677_10006351_pt1 | contig 20061 bp, 20 predicted proteins | sample AliMusrvi5mmetaG_FD_86154 | JGI IMG/M metagenome (GOLD analysis project Ga0118677, IMG submission 86154)
CCCACTCACATGCATCAAGAAAATATGAGAGTTTTTAAAAATTGGAAATATTATTTTGATTATCATCAAAAAGGGCCACTTCAAATTTATCAATGTAAAAACTGCACATTTTATTGGATGAATGTACGCACTTGGTGTCAATTTAAAATTGACTGGGATCGATTAGAAATCCAACAAAAAGAAGCCCAAATTGTACAAGCAGCGTCCCGGTCTGGATTTAGCTTTGACGATCCTTATCAATTTGTCTTAGGATTAGTTTTCGGAATTCCTCAATTAGAAAATGTGCCGAATGTCTCCGATTTACCCTTAATCACATATTTCATATCTTTTGTCGTAGGATTCTTTACCAGTAAAGGACTTAAAGATATTGATTTTTTAAAAGAGATGACCTTTAATCCAGATTTGTCTTTATCGGATAATGGGTTTCATTTAGTCTCTTATGCATTCGTTCATGAAAGTGGTTTGCAGTTTTTGGGAGTCATTATTTTTTTCTTAGTTTTTGCTCCCATCGTTGAACACGAATTGTCGATAATCAATTATCTTTTTTTACTTGTTGGCTCTGCCATCAGCTCGGTCATCCTGTATGGATTCTTTTTACATCAACCCTTAATTGGCTTTGGAGGAATCGTAGCTGGTGTGTTAGCATTTTTTTGTTTCCGTTTTCCTTCATCGATTATTGGTTTTGGAGTAGTCCGATTTACAGCACCCATAGCACTGTTATTTTTTCTAGTGTATAATTTTCAATCGAATCTTGGAGGATTATTATTTGGCACTATTTTTCACTTAATTTCTCCACTTGGAAAGTCCACAGAAGCATTTAAAAGACTTGGAAGGATTCAATTCAGGTTGAGGAGCATGAGGTCAAGGCCTGGGTAGAGGAGAGAGGTCTGGATGCACTGGTTAATCAGGTGATCAATCTTTGTCCGACCAGAGCTATATCGCTCAATAATGGTGAAATGGTTATTGAAAGCAGGGATTGCGTTCGCTGCATGCACTGCCTGAATGCCATGCCGAAAGCGCTTTCGCCTGGTAAAGAGAGAGGAATTTCCCTGTTGATGGGCGGCAAAAACACCCTTAAAGTCGGTGTCAATATGGGATCGCTGATCGTGCCTTTCATGAAGATGGAAGATGATGAGGATATCGAAGCATTCATTGAACTGGTCGAGGAAATTATTGACTGGTGGGATGATAATGGACTGGATCACGAAAGAATTGGTGAAACCATTGAACGCGTCGGTCTGAAACTGTTTCTGGAGGGTATCGGCCATGAAGCAGACATCAATATGGTGACGAGGCCGCGTGACAATCCTTATTTCAAGGCTAAATACTGAGGATCCCTGGCGGGCCGGAGCTTATAACCGCTCCGAAAAGATTACAGACTTTCAAACAGGCAGTACACTGCCTCCATAATGAAGGAAACATTTTATGAGCAGTCCTGAAAATAAGTGGAAAACCGTCGAGTCGGGGCCTCACACCTATGAGGATGCACTTCATCCTGTCGTGCTGAAAAACTACGGCAAGTGGAAATATCATGAGATACCCAAACCCGGCGTTCTGAAACATGTCGCCCAGAGTGGTGATGTGATTTATACTGTCCGTGCAGGAACCCCCCGTCAGGATACGGTGGATATGGTCAGAAGGCTTTGTGACATTGCCGACAAGTACAGTGACGGTTTTTTCCGATTCACCGTAAGAAATAACGTTGAGTTTCTGACTCCGCATGAGGAGAATGTGGCGTTGATGATCAGGGATCTGGAAGAGATGGGGTTTCCAGTGGGAGGAACAGGGATGTGCATCTCTTCTGTCTCTCACACCCAGGGTTGGCTTCATTGTGATATACCTGCGACAGATGCGTCCGGTGTTGTCAAGTCAATTATGGACAGTGTCTACAAGGAGTTCAAAGACATGCAGATGCCGAACAAGGTGAGACTGTCGACATCCTGCTGTTCTATCAACTGCGGCGGCCAGGCCGATATTGCCATTGTCGTCAAACACACCCGTCCCCCGAGGATCAATCATGACCACCTTTCCCTTGTATGTGAATTGCCGAAAGCCGTTGCCCGCTGTCCTGTTGCTGCCATCAGGCCGACTGTTGTGAACGGTAAACGATCACTTATGGTGGACGAGGCGAAATGCATCTGCTGCGGCGCATGTTTCGGAGCCTGCCCGGCAATGGAAATCAATCATCCTGAACACTCAAAGTTTGCCATCTGGGTCGGAGGTAAAAACAGCAATGCCCGGTCAAAACCGTCAACCATGAGTATTGTTGCGCATAATCTACCGAACAACCCGCCGCGATGGCCGGAAGTCACCGAAGTCATCGGTCAGATTCTTTGCGCATATAAAGCAGGCGGACGCCCCTGGGAACGTATCGGAGAGTGGATTAACCGGATTGGCTGGAAACGCTTTTTTGAAGAGACCAACCTTACTTTTGATGAAGACATGATTGACAGTTATCGTCATGCAAGAACCACGTTCAATCAGTCGGCTCATGTTCGCTTTTAGTTAAAGGAGAAATTCATGACAGTAGAATCCAATCCAATCCTTGATTTTGCGACTCATTACCAATTTCCTGCATTCAGTGAACAGAGGGGAGTTGATAAAATTGTCGCATTCGGAGATCAGAGTCACAAGTGCCCTGTTTACATAAGACAGGTACCGCCATGTAAGGCAGAATGTCCGGCCGGTGAGGATATCAGAGGGTATCACCGGTTGCTGTCCGGCATTGACAAGTCCCCTGACGCATGGAAGGCAGCATGGGAGACCCTCGTTGATGCCAACCCTTTTCCTGCGGTTATGGGAAGAATATGTCCCCATCCCTGCCAGGGTGGATGCAATCGACAGTACCATGATGAAAGCGTTGGTATCAATGCGGTCGAACAGGCAATCGGCAATTACGGAATTGAAGCCAATCTGCAACTTCCCGGACCGGGCAGTGATACCGGTAAAAGAGTAGCGGTTATTGGAGGTGGTCCGGCGGGATTGTCTGCTGCGTATCAACTGCGCCGGAAAGGTCATGCAGTGACTCTTTACGATGCCAATGAAAAATTGGGCGGAATGGTTCTTTACGGAATCATGGGTTACCGCGTTGATCGCACAATCCTTGAAGCCGAGATCCAGCGTATCATCAACCTTGGTATTGAGATAAAAATGGGAGTCCGTGTCGGAACCGACATAACTCTTGAAGAGCTTGAAAAAGAGTATGATGCTGTTTTTGCGGGGATGGGTGCACAGGTTGGCAGAGGGCTGCCGATTCCCGGTTTTGCTGATACTCCAGGAGCAACAAATGCCATTGATTTTTTAAAACAGTATGAAATCGAAGGTGATTCAGTTTCTGTCGGCAAAAAGGTTGTTGTTATCGGTGACGGAAACGTTGCCATGGATGTTGCGAGGCTGGCTCTGCGTCTTGGCTCTGAGGCTATCTTGATTTCAGGTGTTCCGAGGGAGGAGATGGCTTGTTTTCCTGAAGAGTTCGATGATGCTTTCAGGGAAGGAACAACCATGCATTACCTGACAGGAACCCGTGAGGTTTTGAAGGATGAAAATGGCATCAGGGGGCTGGTTTGCACAAAAATGGTGAGAAAGGAAAAAGGCGAAGAGGGATGGAACTCCCCTATTCCTTTTCTACACTACAAGAACACTGATGAAACCTTTGAGATTGCGTGTGATATGGTTGTTGCCGCCATCGGACAGACAACTGACATGCAGGGGTTTGAAAGCATTACAAATGCCGGTCAATGGCTCAAGGTTGATCGCTATTTCCGCCTGCCGGGCAAGGAAAAGGTTTTCGGAGGCGGGGATGCAATAAAAGTTGACCTTATCACTACTGCTGTCGGTCACGGGCGCAAGGCAGCAAACTCTATTGATGCTTTTTTGAAAGGTGAAGCGCTTCCTGAGCAGGGTTATCGTGACGTGACAAAAGTTCAGAGGCAGGATGTTTTATACTTTTTTCATTCGGAGCAGGCAAAAAGAGAGACCAGAAAGCCGGAAAATGTTGTCGGTAACCACGATGAACTTCTGGTACCGTTGACAGCAGAACAGATTCGGACTGAATCGGAGCGTTGCATGAGCTGCGGGCTTTGTTTCGACTGTAAACAGTGTGTTTCGTTCTGTCCTCAGGAAGCCGTTACTCGGTTTAAGGAGAACCCGCCGGGTGAGGTGGTCTATACCAATTATTCTAAATGCGTCGGATGTCACATCTGTTCCCTCGTGTGCCCTTCCGGTTACATTCAGATGGGAATTGGAGATGGTCTGTAACGGGCAGAAATGACAACTTCGAAAATGATGGAGGCAAAAGCTCTATGGCAGATGATGTAATTATCACTCTTCAGCAAGCGATTGAAATTTCAAGGAACTGGGCTGAAACCGGGTGGCCGGTAACATTCGGGCCTCGCAATGTTGAAGTGTCGTCGCTCGAACAGGCTCAGGCTTTACCGAAAAATTTCGTTTTTCGCGATGAGGCGGTCAACTACTGGCGGCAGGCTAAGCTTACCGGAAATGATGCCGCTGATTCGGGTGAAAAAGCGATGACGGCTTTGAAAAGCGGTAACCCAGGCGCTGCTGCTGATGCTCTTTATTTTTCACAGTATATAGAACAGCCTTTTGCCGGATACTCGAGGCTCTGGCGGGATTTGTATGAAACCGTGAAGGGTCTGGTTATCAAGGTCTGAAGGTTTCAGTATCATCCTTTTTTTCATAACTGGTTAACCATTCGACTGACGGTGAACATTGGAATTCTGCTCAAAGAGGGACCGTACAATCATCAGGCATCTGATACGGCTTATAATTTTGCTGAAGCAGCCATCAGGCGCGGGCATACGATAGATGCCATATTCCTTTATAATGACGGAGTCCTGAATGTTTCAAAACTCATGGATCCGCCACAGGATGACAGAAACATTTCGACCCGCTGGACAGCGTTCAGTGAAAAATACGGTGTCAAGATTTATGCATGTGTTGTTGCATCAAAACGACGCAGCATCAACGAGGACGTTTTGATGGAGGGTGGGGTTATAACCGGACTCGGAACATTCACTGACATTGCCACCCGAAACGACAGACTTGTAACCTTTGGAGACTGAAGAGGTGACCTATGGATTCTGTGCAGGATATAAAAATTAAAAAAATCATGCATGTGCTGCGCCATGCGCCACACGGCACAATTTATACCTATGAAGGGCTGGAAATGATTTTGATCATGGCGACCTATGATCAGGACATTTCGGTAGTTTTCATCGGCGATGGTGTGTATTCGCTCAAAAAGGGTCAGGAAACCTCTTCAATAGGCATCAAAGGTTTTGCAAGAACATTTTCGGCTCTTGATGGATATGATGTTGAAAAGCTGTATGTCGATCAGCTTTCGCTTGAAGAACGAGGGTTGACGAAAGATGATCTGGTCGTGGATGTTGAGGTACTCAGTTCCGAAAATATCGGCATGCTGATGAAAGAGCAGGATGTCATTATTCAGCATTAATCAGGCCTTGCCGCTGGCCGTTCATTATGTGAAGCTGCCGAACCTGTAAACAATATTGAAACATTACGTGTTATCATGCTCCATACTGTCAATAAATCTCCATTCGGAAACGATACGTTAGAGACCTGCATCAGGTTTGCAGTACCGGGTGACCCGATTCTTCTGATCGAAGACGGTGTTTATGCTGTTCAGGCCGGTAACCGCTTTGCATCAATGATTGAAACCATATTGAAAAAAAGTCCTCTTTATGCTCTGCAGCCGGATTTGAGTGCGCGGGGAATCAGTGTGATTTCAAGTGGAGTAACAACGGTCGATTACGAAGGATTTGTGGAACTGGTCGAGCAACATCAGGTGAACAGCTGGTTATAACTGCCCTCAATCGGCAAAGCCTGCAACCATTTTTTTAAAGTACCGCATGAGAACTGCGTGGGGAGAACTGATCAAGGAAAACAGGGAGAAGATTCTTGATCGATGGATCGAGAAGGGCCTTTCTATTTTTCCTGAAAAAATCGGCATGGGTACTCCGATCGATGAATCACTTTCAGAGGGATTATCAATGATGCTGGACGGTATTGAAGAGAACAGTAAAAGCTTTATCGGTGCTGTAAACCAGATTGCACGAATTCTCGCTGTTCAACCCATTCCCCCTTCAAAAGGGTTGCTGCTCTTTCTTGAACTGAAAACAATCCTTCATGAAACAGCTCCGAAAGAGAGTAACAGATATGCCTTGAAAGAAAAGGACTGGGAGGCATTCCATACCCGTATTGAACAGATTATGCTTGTTGCCTTTGATTGTTATATGGCTAATCGAGAAAAAATTTATCAGCTGAAAGTGGAAGAGAGTAAACGTCAGGCATTCATGCTTTTGAGGAGGGCTCAAGGATGAAAAAAGCGCTCTTTCCTTTTTTGATGGTAGCAGTTCTTGCGTTGATTCCTTATGTCGGTGTTCACTACGCCGGACTTAGTTACCTTTTCGGGATTGTTTTACCCTATTCGGCGATGACCGTACTGATCTGCGGCTTTATTTTGAGAATGGCTGACTGGTTGAGAAGGCCCGTACCTTTTTGTATTCCTACAACATGCGGCCAGGAAAAATCTCTGGACTGGATCAGGCAGGATAAGCTGGAAAGCCCTTCAAACTTCCTGTATGCTGCAGCGAGGGTACTCTCTGAAGTGTTTTTTTTCCGATCGCTGTTTCGAAATACCCGGTCCGAACTGTATAAAGGATCGAATCTGGCCTATGGTTCAAACAAGTGGTTATGGCTTGGGGGGCTGGCTTTTCACTGGTCTCTCCTGGTGATTGTGCTCCGTCATGCGCGGTTTTTTTTCATCATGGTTCCGGATTCACTCCAATACCTTGATGATGCCGACCGCTTTCTTGATGTCACTCTTCCGGCATTCTACATGACCGATGCGCTTGTGCTTGCCGCAGTGACCTTTCTTGTTCTCCGCAGGATTCGGGATGCCAAAATGAGGGTGATATCGCTGCCATCTGATTTTTTCCCGCTCTTTTTAATCATGGCCATCGTCGCAGCGGGAATCAGCATGCGCTATGTAACCAAAGTGGATGTCATGCCGGTGAAGGCCCTTATGCTGAATCTGGTTAATTTCAGTTTTGATCCTCCAGGAGAGATCGGCACGCTGTTTTATGTCCATTTGTTTCTGATCTGCGTGCTGGCAATCTATTTCCCTTTCAGCAAACTCATGCATATGGGCGGAATCTTTTTAAGCCCTACACGCAACCAGTGTAACAACAGTCGTGCAAAACGGCATAGCAATCCATGGAACTCCCCGATAAAGTTCAGGAGCTATGCTGAGTATGAGGATGATTATCGCGAGAAAATGAAGAAGGCGAAATTGCCGGTTGAAAAGCAATAACTATGTCGAAATACGCTCCGAAAGTATCCGAACTCAAAAAAGAGTTGGACGAAAAGCCAAGCATCCTCAAAGGGGATTATCTCGACAAAGAGTGGTGGGATATCCCTGTCGAGTTCCGTGAGGGCAACTGGTGCTTTCCTGCCAAGCCTGAAGTTCTGGAAAGTCTGGGGTTTGCAAATCCACGAAAATGGGCTGCAACCGACCAGGACTGGAAGCTTCCTGTCGGCTGGGAAAAAACTATCAGTGAAGGACTGAAGAGCCGTTTGAAAAAATACCGTTCTTTAAAGCTTTTTCTGGACACCTGCGTCCGATGCGGAGCATGTGCCGATAAATGCCATTTCTTCCTCGGTACCGGAGATCCGAAAAATATGCCTGTGGTCAGGGCGGAACTGATCCGTTCGGTCTATCGCCATGATTTCCCTCTTGCCGAGAAAATCCTGAAGGGTTTTTCGGGATCGAGAAAGCTGACCGCGGAGGTGATCAAGGAGTGGCACATGTATTTCAACCAGTGCACTGAGTGCCGCCGATGCTCGGTATTCTGTCCTTTCGGTATCGATACTGCTGAAATTACAATGCTGGCCCGTGAACTGCTCAACCTGATCGGCGTCAACAACAACTGGATACTTGAGCCGGTTTCAAACTGCAACCGTACCGGAAACCATCTTGGCATTGAGCCGCACACTTTCGTGCAGAATATCGAGTCGCTGGTCGAGGATATTGAAGATCTGACCGGTGTAACGGTGGAGCCGACGTTCAACCGCAAGGGCGCAGAGGTGCTTTTTATAACACCATCAGGCGATGTGTTCGGTGACCCAGGGGTTTATACGATGATGGGTTACCTGCTTCTGTTTCATCATATCGGGCTTGATTATACCATAAGCACCTATGCCTCGGAGGGGGGGAATTTCGGCATGTTCACCTCGAATGATATGATGAAAAAGCTGAATGCCAAGATGTACCATGAGGCGAAGCGCCTGGGAGTAAAATGGATTCTGGGCGGAGAGTGCGGACATATGTGGCGTGTTGTGCATCAGTATATGGATACAATGAACGGTCCTGCAGATTTTCTGGAGCAGCCGGTTTCTCCGATTACAGGCACGAAGTTCACTAATGCCGCGTCCACGAAGATGGTTCATATTGCCGAGTTCACCGCTGATTTGATTCACCATAAAAAGCTGAAGCTCGATCCGACCCGGAATGATCACCTGCGGACAACGTTTCATGATTCCTGCAATATCGCCCGTGGAATGGGAATGTTTGACGAACCCCGGTATGTGCTGCAAAATGTGTGCAAGAGCTTTCATGAAATGCCCGAGAATACAATAAGGGAGCAGACCTTCTGCTGCGGATCAGGCAGCGGGCTGAATACCGAGGAGTATATGGACATCAGGATGAGGGGCGGATTGCCGAGGGCAAACGCGGTCAAGCATGTCAAGGAGAAACATCAGGTCAATTCACTTGTCACCATTTGCGCTATCGATCGTGCAAGCCTTCCAACCCTGATGAACTACTGGGTGCCGGGAGTTTCGGTGTACGGTCTCCATGAACTTGTAGGAAATGCCCTGATTATGCAGGGTGAGAAAAAGAGAACGGAAGACCTCAGGGAAAATCCTATGGCAGGTTGTGAGGACGGGGAGGAGAGTGATGATTAGAAAACAAACAATGATCTTTCTCGTGCTGACTCTTGTTCTGTCTGCTTCTCTTTATGCTTTCCTGCAGGACGGAATAGCGGAAAAAACAACACAACAGAGTGTACAGAATCTGCATCGACCGATACCCGTTGACAGCACGAAATGTATTGCTACAAAAGAGTTCATGCGCGCCAATCATATGCGGGTATTGAACGAATGGCGGAATTCATCGGTGCGTGAAGGTAATCGCATCTTTATTGCCTCCAATGGCAGCAAGCTGGAAAAGAGTCTTAATACCTGTCTGGGATGTCACAAGAATAACAAGCTTTTTTGCTTTAACTGCCACATGTATGCCAATGTAAAGCCAAAGTGCTGGAATTGCCATATATCGGCCATGGAATCACCATGATGAACGAAGAGAGAAGAGCATTTATCAAGAAATCCGGTTTAGGGGTTCTTGCGTGTCTGGGAGCTGCATCGGGTTTGATCCCGAAGTTTTCCCTGGAAAAAACAGTGCTGCCGGCATGGGATGAGAAGCCGGTTCCCGGAAAAATCCGCTGGGGAATGCTGATTGATACACGCAAATGCATAGAGGGATGCAGTGAGTGCGCTGCACAGTGCCATCATGTGCATAATGTTCCTGAGTTCAATAACCGCAAGGATGAGGTTAAGTGGATCTGGAAAAGTTCCTATAACAAAGTGTTTCCGACGGCGAGCCAGCAGTTTCAAAGCGAAAAAATTGCCGGACGATCCTATCTTGCGCTCTGCAATCATTGTGCTGATTCACCCTGTACACGCGTATGTCCCACTGAAGCGACCTTCAAGCGCTGGGATGGCATTGTAGCTATGGATTATCACCGCTGCATAGGGTGCCGGTTCTGCATGGCTGCATGCCCCTATGGATCAAGGAGTTTCAACTGGCAGGATCCCCGTACGGCGATCAAGAATCCGAGCCTTGCCTACCCTACACGGGAACAGGGCGTTGTTGAAAAGTGCAATTTCTGTTCAGACCGACTGGTGAAGGGGTTGCTTCCAGCCTGCGTCGAGGCCTGCCCGCAACAGGTGATGATCTTCGGTGATCTGAATGATCCGAAGTCCGACATCCGGGGAGTACTTGAAAATAATGAGACCATGCAGCGTAAGCCCGAACTGGGCACAAAACCGTCAGTTTTTTACATTATCTAACGATTTCCCATGATTGAGAAAGCTCTGAAAGGAAACCGAAACTACTGGATCTGGATATCGTTCCTTGTTCTGGTTATTGTCGCCGGTCTATCAGCCTACAGTCAGCAGCAGTGGTTCGGGCTCACTGTTACCGGGATGAGCCGGGATGTGAGCTGGGGACTCTATATTGCACAATTCACGTTTCTGGTAGGGGTTGCCGCTTCAGCGGTAATGGTGGTACTTCCCTACTATCTCCATAATTATAAAGCTTTCGGAAAAATTGTCATTATCGGGGAGTTCCTGGCGGTTTCGGCAACCCTGATGTGCCTACTTTTTATCCTGGCCGATATGGGCAGGCCGGATAGAGTGCTCAACGTTATGCTCTATCCCAGTCCTCATTCGATGGTATTCTGGGATGTCATGGCTCTGAACGGCTATTTCATTTTAAATCTGGTCAGCGGATGGACGGTTTTGGGGGCAGAACGTAAGGGCATTCCCCCCCCTCGCTGGGTCAGACCAGTTATCTATCTTTCGATTCCCTGGGCAGTCAGCATCCATACAGTAACAGCATTTTTATATGCAGGACTGCCTGGCCGGCATCTCTGGCTTACTGCCGTGCTTGCCCCACGCTTTCTTGCATCCGCGTTTGCTGCAGGAACTTCGCTGTTGATTCTTGTGACACTCATCCTGAAAAAAACAACAGGTTTTGATGCCGGCAGTGGAGTAAGGAACAAGCTTGCAGTGATAGCAACCTACGCAGGACTAACGAATTTCTTCCTGATCGGGACGGAGTTTTTCACAGCGTTCTACAGCAATATTCCGAGCCACATGCATAGTCTGCAGTACCTTTTTTTCGGTCTTGATGGACAGAGCAATCTTGTGCCGTGGATGTGGTTCTCCCTGATGATTGGTCTCGGTTCAGTAGCAGTGCTGTTGATACCGGCATTGAGAGCATCCTCCACATGGCTGCCCGCTGCCTGTACGGGTCTCGTGATTTCAATCTGGATTGACAAGGGGGTTGGACTGATTCTTGGAGGCTTTGTTCCTTCACCCCTTGAAGAGATTGTTCAATATTCGCCTACCCTGATAGAAATATCCATTACTCTTGGCATCTGGGCAATCGGTGCACTCCTACTCACTATCCTGCTCAAGGTTGCAGTGACCGTTAAAAATAGTGCTGAGGGATGAGTGCTGAGGAAGCAGTGAAATCAGTCGGCAGTCGGCAGTTGGCAGTGTCCGCAGGGGGAGGCGGACTTTTTTGTTTTTGTGAGGGTTGCAATGGGGTTTTGTGGCAGGATGGGCTCTTGTTATCTTTAGTTGCGACTGGCATCATCCATCATCCATTATCAATATCACTGCCATATTATGAAGATGTTTCTTCCGATCAATGTAAGGATAGATGACAAAAAAATTCTGTTCATCGGCGGAGGTAAACTTGCCACGCACAAGATAGTGACGGTGGAAAAGTATACCTCCAATATTACCATTCTCGCTCCAGAGATTCATGATGAAGTGAAAGAAAAAGGATTCACAGAGCTATACAAGGAGTATGAAAAAAGCGATTTGAAGGGATTTTTTCTTGTCTATGCATGCACGAACAACCTTGAGGTTAACCGCAGGATCAAAGCTGATGCTGAAACATACGGGATTCTGGTGAATGTGGTGGATAACAGAGAGCTTTCGGATTTCATTTCACCTGCTGTTTTTAAACAGGATGAGATGACCGTCGCCATATCCTCCAATGGACAAAACGCTAAAAAATCTGTAGAGTGGAGAGATAAGATCAAAGCCATACTTCAGAATATTTGACCTGCTTAAGGGTACCTTATAAAAGGAAGTAATAATGACAACACCAGTGCCATCCCGTACAGAAACACCCGCAACTCACAGGAATGGATATGTCTATATCATCGGTGCCGGTCCCGGAGATCCTGAATTGCTTACACTGAAGGGCGAAAGGGTTCTGCGGGAGGCTGATGTGATTCTCTATGATGATCTGGTGAGCAGCGAGCTGATTGATCGGTTTCACGCCCTGAAAATATACACGGGCAAAAGAAAAGACAGCCATCACTTTGAACAGGATGAGATCAATGAAGAGATCGTTCGTCATGCCCTTCAAGGAAAGAGAGTGGCACGGTTAAAAGGTGGAGATCCATTTGTTTTCGGAAGGGGTGGTGAAGAGATAGAGGTTTTAAGGAAGAACGGTATCGGGTATGAAATTATCCCTGGAATTACTGCTGCCCATGGAGCAAGCGCCTATACTGAAATTCCGTTAACCATGAGAAAAATTTCCTCTTCGGTTGCTTTTTGTACAGGACATCCGATTAACAAAATTCAGGTTCCGGATGCTGACACTCTTGTCTATTACATGGTAGCCTCTTCCGTTCACGATGTGCTTGATGCTGTCGTCAAGAAGGGATGGAAAGACGATACAAAAGTTGCCATAGTCCAGAATGCGACAAGATACAATCAGAAAACCTTTACCGGTACGCTTGGTGAGTTAAGAAAACGGGAAAAGGCGGTCTATTCTCCCGCGCTGCTGATTCTGGGAGCAAACATCAACCAGTTCATCGAAGATAACTGGTACTCAAAGAAGAAGAAGGTGCTGATTACCGGGGATAATGAGATGATGTACAACAGTGAAGAGTATATCGTAGTGCCGGTCCCCTGTAACAGGGTTGAGGGTGCTGACAGGGACAACGTTAATCAATGTCTTAAAAGTATTGACGAGTATTCCGTCCTTTTATTCCAGAACAGGTTTTCCGTTACCTATTTCTTCAGGTACCTGCAGGAGTACGGCAAAGACGTTCGTTTTCTCGGAAAGCATAAAATATATACGTCAAGTCAAGCTGCCTGTGCGGAGTTGCTGAAGTACGGGGTGATTGCGGATTTGAATCTTGTGATTAAGCGCTCCGGGGAAATTTCAAGCCTGCTTCAGGAACACGGTGTAGAGCATGAAAACATTCTCCTTCCCGGTTCAAATATCAACGATGAATATCTGATGCATGAACTGATCTCATTACACAACAGGGTGACACCGTTGAATGTCTATTATCAAGGGGCCAAGGAACAAGGGGAAACGATCGACCTTGATTTTATTGACGAAATTTATTTTTCATCACCAGCATGTGTCAGAAATTTCAAGAGCTGTTATCCGACAATCCCTGAAACGATTGCAGTGACAACGCCTGATCAGAAAACAGAAGCGGAGTACAAAAAGCTTTTAATGAACAACGTTTCCCCGAAAGAATAAGGAAGAAGTGATCTTTCGGCAATAACTCATAATGACAGCAGGCGTTCAAATTGGTACAACGCATTCAGCGTGCGTATTGAAACTAATTAGTGCATGGCAGGGGTTTCATATATATATAATATATACACGAAACCCGGAATGTTCCGGTTATCCAATAACTCGAACGAAACAATAACTTCCATGAATCTCTTCACAAAAAAAAGCTTTACCCGATTAGGGACAGCTGTGCTGCTTTGCGGCCTGAGTATGGTTTTCTTTACAGCACGATCATCTGCAGTTACCTATAAAATTGGCGACATCTACGGAGGAGGTAAAGTTGCATACGTGTTTCAGTCAGCTGACCTTGGTTACGTTGAAGGTCAGCAACACGGGCTGATTGCTGCTGAAGCTGATGTTAACACCACCTATACTGATGCGTGGGATGGCGTTTCATATACGGGCACCTATGTCTGGAGTACCAGCCAATTCAAGATTTCGAACAACACTGATTATGCTTACCAAGAGCTTACAACTACAGGCACCGCTATTGGTGAAGGTGCAGGCAATACAAAAAAAATATTGGCTAAATATCCAATTGCCCTCTATCCGAACAGCGCGGCTGCAGTTGCGCATGAATATCGCGGAGGCGGCTTTACGGATTGGTTCCTGCCAAGCAAGGATGAGCTGAAACAGCTTTATGTGAGTAAAAGTCTTGTTGGTGGTTATGCGGATTTCGTCTACTGGAGTTCGTCCGAGATGAGTCCTAGCGTAGCCTGGTACCATATTTTCATCAATGGTCTCCAGGGCGACAGCATTAAGAGCTACTTCAAACGTGTTCGGCCAGTGCGAGTTTTTTAAGTTTGTGAGAAGTGAAGTCGTAACAATGCATAGTTTTTTTCGAGAGCCAGCTGTTCAGTCAGCTGGCTCAAAGTCTGCATGCAATATGATAACGTGATCCATCGGAAATACCTCAGGAAGACACGGCGGGGGAAATTGAATGGTTCCGGAGAACAGATGGTTTATTTGATCCAGCCTTGAAGAATGGCGGTGCAGCTTACCACGGAAACTATCACCCAGAGGCTTATTCCCTGAGCGAGGGGTCTTATACCTGTTTTGGCCAGTACGTGTCTTGTCATGCCGCTGCCTATGAGAAAGAGCGTAACGACAAGACTCTGTTTTGCTATACCATTCAGACCATGCCAGACGGAACCAAACTGCGGAACAAGAGTACTTATTACAGCTGCTGCGACAAAGCCGATGATAAACAGCGGAACCTTAACCTTGCCTTCCGATTTTGTAAACCAGGCAGCCAAGAGGGCAGACGGCATTATCCAGAGTGCTCTTGTCAACTTGACTGTTGTACCGATCGCCAGAGCAGTTGCACCAAAGGCTGCGGCCGCTCCTACGACGCTGCTTGTGTCGTGGATAGCCAGAGCCGCCCAAAGTCCGAACTGTCGCTGACCCATATTCAATAGATGTCCCAGGGGTGGAAAGAGGAGCAGTGCTGCAGAATTGAGGGTGAATATGGTGGCAAGTGATACTCCGGTCTCTTCGGCTTCGGCTTTTATGACCGGAGCCATGGCTGCGATGGCGCTGCCTCCGCAAATAGCTGTTCCAAAAGAGATCAGCAGTGATGTTGTTTTATCGGTTTTAAATAATTTTCCGAGCAAAAGGCCGACGGCCATAGTGATGCTTATGCTGATTGCGGTGTAGAGGAAGGCCTCCCTGCCTGTTGTGATGAGTTCAGGAAGATTCATGCCAAACCCTAATCCGACTACCGATATCTGTAAGAGCCTTTTAGTCCAGACCGAGACACTTTTTCCCCAGGGGTTTCCAGCGGTAATACCAAAGGCAATTCCTGCAACCAAGGCCATAGGGGCACTTACGAAAGGAAAACAACTCGCCAACATCAAAACCAGGAATATTACTTTCAGTTTAATGTCTCCCTGGATTTGCAACTCTTTATTTTTAACATTGACAGCCATTAAGCGCTCCTCTCATTGATTAATGATTTGAATCACTTATAACTTGCCCAAAAAAAAACTACCACGCCAATGGTAAAGAGTTATACTCCATAACTAAAAGTTATAATAGATACCTACAAATCCGTATCAGAACGTCAGTGGCAGTGAGCTGCTTTTTCATATCAGACAAGCAGCTCTTTATTTATCTGGAGATTTTTGGTAAGATTATGGCGTGGAAATTGAGCGAATGCAATACTGTACTATAAGTTATAATTAAGGAGTGCAAATTTCATAAATAACCCCGACAGGCCACCCTCAGGGCCTGGAGGTGTAATGAAGAAAAATTGTCGTGGTATAGAGAAACGCTTAATCGTGAGAAGCTTGAGGCAACCCGAGTCCACTTCTTTTAACACTGCATGCCTTGAAATGAAAGCCATGCAGTTTGAATGCAGCAGATAGGATTTGATTGCTTCAGAACTTCCAAGATACATTTCCACGTTTAAGCCTGATACCTTGATGTCTGCCTTTTGTAACGCATTGATGACAACCTCCAGTGTCCCTGACCCAGGCTCGCGAAGCAGCAGAGGAATTGCTTTGAGTTCCTCTATTCTGATTTCATCTTTTTTTGCCAGCGGATTCTTTGCTGAGCTGACCAGAACAATTTCATCCCTCGCAAACGGTGTGTATTGAATGTCGCGACGTTTGGAATCGCCTTCAATGACCCCCAGCTCTATCTCTTTTCTTAAAAGTGCCTGTTCAATGTGTTCAGTATTGGCATGGAGCATCTGTAAGTGGACATCTTTGTAACTGCTATGAAACCTGGCAAGAAGCGGCGGCAGCACATACTGGAAAACAGTGGTACTTGCTCCCAGCTTCAGGCTTCCTTTATGCGATTCATGGAGCAGATTTATTTCGTACTCCAATCGACGGGATATCTCCTGCAACGATTCTGTATGCTTCAAAAGCAGTTGTCCGGCAGTGGTCAACGCTACAGTATTCCCCTTCCGTTCAAAAAGCGGCAGTTTGAAATGGTTTTCAAGCTGCTTGATATGCTTGGTAACGGCAGGCTGTGTAATACAAAGTTCATCGGCGGCCTTGGTAAAACTCAGGCGGCGGGCGACGGTATCAAACACTTTAAGGCGAAAATCAAACATACAATGCTTTGGTTTATGCAGCCGATAGTTGAGCTTAAATGAATCGTTTTACAGGAATCACCGGCATGTCCTGTCAAAAAGGAGTTACTGGTTTTATGTTTATCATGAAGCTCTTTACAAGGTCTCAAAAAACAGGCTTTTTACAAACTCCTGACCTCTTTATAATTACTTTGTGATCAAGTGGCAGAGGGCTGTCGAAGAAAGCTGAACTTTCAACGACAACCCGATGGGTGGTATGATCCTGGATGGGGTAGATTATTCTTATTGCAGCCAGCTTACTTGAGGGCAAACCCGAATTTACTGAGAACCGATTTGGCCTCATCTCCCTGCAGGAAGGCATGGAACGCTTTTACATCATCGTTCTTTGCTCCTTTGACAGTAATCGCCATAGGGTAGACAACTCTTGGGTAGAGTTCCTGCGGTACAGTAAAGAGCAGTTTTGATTTTTGAGCCTGCAGCGCATCGGTTTTGTAGACAAAAGCACCATCAACTTCACCCAGTTCCGCATACATAAGGCACTCACGGACATCTTTGGCCATGACAAGCTTGCTGGTAAGCTGAGCGACGACACCGGCTTTTGTCATTGCAGCCATTGCATATTCGCCGGCAGGAACACTTTTCGGGCTCCCGATGGCAATCTTATCCAGTTTAATGAGATCCTTGATTGAGGTAACTTTTTTACCTGTTGTTCCTGTAAAGACAAGCGTATTATAGGTAAACGTCTTGATGCTCGAAGCATCGACAAGTTTTTTGTTGTTCAGATAGTCCACCCATTCGGTGTTTGCTGAAATAATCAGGTCGGCAGGACCGCCATTTTCAATCTGACCGGCAAGTGTTCCGGAGGGACCAAAGTTTTTCAGAAAAACAGTGCCCGGATGTTTTGCCGTATAGCTTGCAGTCAGCTCATTGATCACCTCTTTAAGGCTTGCGGCTACAGAGAGGTTCAGCTCACCGGCCATGGCTGACGTGGCCATCATCAAAAGAGCAAAACATAAAACGGTTATCTTTTTCATTGCCTGAGTCATTGTTGTGTTCATATTTGTTCTGTTTAAGTTCTGATGCTTGTATTTTGCTACCAGCAGGCAGTGATGTTATTGCCTACCCGTTATGGTATAATGTATATATCGAAATTAAAAAACAAGACTTTTTTAATAAACCCCATTCATGAATGACAACCGCACTCAAGATAATGGATAAATAAATAATACAAAAAGACTGATAAATATTATTTATTAATGTCAATAAATCATAAATCGTTACTTTTTACAGAAAAAACTATTTTTTACATTTTTTATTAAGGTTTTTGTCATATCTTGCTATTGTGATAAAGTATGTACTTTTTTTCTCATCGTTATATGCCCGCTGTTACAGCGATTATATGGTTTCATTCTTTTATTCAAGCCACTCCAGTGATGTCATACAGGCAATAGAGTGACTTTTTTTTGGATACCGTTATCACCTTGATGATATAGCGAATGCCGGGCAACTTATGATCATGATCGACGATACAAAAGAAAGGGGGCCGCTTAAAAATCCAGTATATCCTAAACCAATATTGCCATGGTAGACTCACTGATAACTATGTCAGAGCTGATCAATAAGGTGGTTGCTGCCTGCGGAGTCAAGCCAATGATCAAAAAAGAAGCCATCAACCTTTTCATCGATATGCCCTGCCATCTCAAGGTTGTAACCAAAATGGCTATTGAAGAATTTGTGGAACTCTACAATGCATCGCATGAGATTCCCATCCACTTCCCTTTGCTGATAGATGGTGATTTCAAGGGAATCGATATCTATCTAAAATTTGCTCAAGCTGATGAGGATCTTCCTGATGTGCTTGTAGTATCAAGTTTACAGACAGTGCTCTCCAGAAGGTTTCGGGAGAAGTTTATCGATACTGATATTTATACGGGAATAACCAGTGATGATGCCTTGAAAACTATGCCGCAAACGTTCAGCAATCCTTTGCGGCAGAGCAACATGGGCATTTACGCAACAGGCTATTGGTCGGTGATTTGTGATTTATCAATAAAACCCCCTTACGTGCCCTGCCCGAATCGGTGGAGCGATCTGGTAGATCCTCTTTACAAAAATCTTATAACGGTCCCAGGGCATAAAGGCAGTAACAGTATAGCAATGCTGTTACTGCTGATGAAGGAACAGTTCGGCAGTAGTGCTGCAACAGATTTTGCCGCTAATATCCGGAACATCTGGGAGCTTGATGTCATCCTCAAGAGTCTCGATTCCAACGAGGCGCGCCGTACACCGTTCAACATTGTACCGAGTGCAGCCACCATACAGCTGCCGCAACAAAAACGCGCGGCGGTGCTTGAATTTGAAGATGGTCCCTTGCTGGCACCTATGCATATGTTTGTTAAAACCTCCAGAATTGAAGAGTGCAGGCCGATTATCAATTATTTCCACAGCAATATTATGCAGAACGCATTGAGTTGTGGCAACTTTGACCTTGCCGGCCGTGTCAATTGGGAAAAACCATTCAGTTTTCCTTCATGGGAATACATCCTCAATAATGACTATGAGGAACTGACAACCATGCTCGATGTTGAGCTGCAGAAAGGTCTTCGATCGGATGTTTTTCACCAGTGTTAAAGAGAACGCCTATGCATACTAAAACTTTGAAACCATTACACTTCTGTACCATAAAAGAGTTTAAGGTATCTCCACTGCATCCGGGAGCGGTATGCCATTCTGAAATACTGTCTCCTTTATTTACAATGAGTAAAGCAGTTACTGAGAGTGAAAACTTATCAGAGACACTTTCTATTCTGCTGAAAATAATGAAAGAGGATATGGGGGTGGAAAGAGGAATGGTCAGTCTCTTCAACAGCAGAACCGGAAAAATATTTATTCATGACAGTATCGGGCTTACAAAAGAAGAAGAGACCCGAGGAGTCTACTCCATAGGTGAAGGAATTACAGGAAAAGTTGTGGAAACCGGAGAAAAAATTGTCGTTCCGCTGATCAGCGAAGAGCCTATGTTTCTCAATAGAACCAAAAGTTTGTCCAAACTTCAATATTCAGACCGCTCTTTCGTTTGCATTCCTATTGTTCGGGGCAAAAAAGTATTAGGCGCAATAAGTGTTGAGCGGATTTCTGATCACCCTCTGTTACTGCATTACGATGTTGAAATACTTGGCGTTATTGCCGCCATGATAGCTCAGGCAGTTGAACTCTATCTGCTTGAGAATGAGGATAAAACCTTTTTGAAAATGGAAAATGAGCGATTACGGAATGCCTTGAAGGAAAAGTTTCATCCATCAAATATCATAGGCAACTCAAAGCCCATGCTAGAGGTCTATGCCCTGATCAATAAAATCACCAAAACACGTTCGACAGTATTGATTCTTGGGGAGAGCGGTGTCGGTAAAGAGCTGGTGGCCAGTGCTATTCATTACAACAGCCCAGAAGCAAATGAGCCTTTTGTAAAATTCAATTGTGCAGCCTTACCTGAAAGCGTTATAGAAAGTGAGCTTTTTGGTCATGAAAAAGGTGCTTTTACCGGAGCAGACAGAGCAAGAAAAGGCCGATTTGAAGAGGCTGACGG
>Ga0118677_10006354_pt1 | contig 20059 bp, 19 predicted proteins | sample AliMusrvi5mmetaG_FD_86154 | JGI IMG/M metagenome (GOLD analysis project Ga0118677, IMG submission 86154)
ATATGGGCTTCCATCAGCGATCATCCTCGGCGCGCGGACCTGCCGGTCCCGCGCCACGCGCGGCGCCTGCCTTAGCGCATTCCGCGCCGGAGCGGGCCTCCGCCGTCCGTCCCCGAGGACCGGTTCCGGCGAGGCCGCCCGCTCACGCCGCGAGCTCGTCCTGGAGGAAGGCGCGGACCTCCGCCCGGTCGATGCCCGGCGCGATGAAGCTCTTCCCGATGCCGCGGGCGAGGATGAAGGTTTCGCGGGGCTTTTCTTTATTGGACGGCACGACATCCGACGGCACGATCTCCGACATGATCATGGTGGTGGGGATTTCCGCGGTCAGTTTCTTTTCGTCTTCGCGGAGAGCTTTGAGTTCGGCCCAGGCGCGCTGGTCGGGGGCGGGCGCGGCTTTGCTGAGGTAGTAGTCGCGAATCCAGGCCTTCTGGTCTTTGGCGCGTTTGTCGGGAAGGATATTGAGGATGGCCCGGAGCGGTTCCTGGCCGCCGAGGTAGGCGATCTCGCGAGGATCGAGCGTGCGGTTGTAGATGCGGAGGTCGTCGAGGCGTCCTTTGAAGAAGTTGATTTCGAGGGGGGCGTCGGGATTGGTTTTTGCGTCGGGCTGCGCGCCGGCGACGGGTTCCGTGCCGACCGGCTTGCCGTTGACGTAGACGGTGAAGGCGCCGGCGCCCGTGTAGTTCACGGCGACGTGGTTCATGTTGTCGGGCCAGGGAAGGCGGTCCCTGGTGCGGAACTGTTGCGCGCCGAGCTGGACGTAGAGACGCGGGACGCGCTGCTGCACGCCGGAGAGTTCGAAGTCGTCCAGCCAGAGCTGGAATTGGCCCTGGGAGAGGACCGGGTCTTTCAGTTTGCCGTTAACCTTCAGCCAGAAGGCGGCGGAGAAGGGTTTGTTGTTGTCGAAGGCCGGCACGTGGGAGAAGACGGCCTGGGTTTGACCGTCAAAATCCGCGCCTCGATCAACGGCGGCGTTGGCATAGGTGAGATCGCCTTTCAGCACGCGGCCGTACTGGTAGTGGCCGGAGGAATCGGTGAGGTTGCCGTCGAATTCATAGTGCGCTTGCAGGCCGTCGCGCGCCATGGTCTGGAATTTCGCGAATTCGGCTTTTTCCCAGGCGGTCTGTTGGGCGGAGACGGTGTCTTCGGGAAGGGCTTTTTCGTGGGCGGAGATGGCGGCTTTGAGTTCGGCCTGGCGCGCCTTTTGCTGTTCAGAGGGGAGCTGCAGGAAGGGCTCGGCGTTGCCGTTGCGGCCGTCGAGGCCCTTCTCACTGACGTTGTTGAAGAAGGCGAAGAAGCGGTAGAAGTCGCGCTGCGGAATGGGATCGTACTTATGATCGTGGCAGCGCGCGCAGCCCATGGTGAGGCCCATCCAGGTGGTGGAGGTGGCTTCGAGGCGATCGACAACGTACTCGACCAGATACTCCTCGGGAATCGCGCCGCCTTCGAAATTAATCATGTGGTTGCGATTGAAGCCGCTGGCGAGTTTCTGTTCGAGGGTGGCGTTGGGGAGTAAGTCGCCGGCGATTTGTTCGACGGTGAACTGATCGTACGGCTTGTTTTTATTGAAAGCGTCGATGACCCAGTCGCGCCAGTGCCACATTTCGCGATGGCTGTCGATGTGGTAGCCGTGCGTGTCGGCATAGCGGGCGAGATCGAGCCACTGCATGGCCATGCGTTCGCCGTAGCGGGGCGATTGCAGCAGGGTGTCGACGCGCTTTTCGTAAGCGTCGGGAGATTTATCGGCGAGGAAGGCGTTGAGTTCGGCGACGGTGGGAGGCAGGCCGGTCAGGTCATAAGTGACGCGGCGGAGGAGCGTGGTTTTGTCGGCTTCGGGGGAGTGCTTCAGGCCTTCCTGGTCGAGGCGGGCGAGGACGAAATTATCAATGGGATTGCGCGTCCAGTTCGGTTCTTTGGCGGCCGGCGTGGCGGGGCGTTGCGGCGAGATGAAGGCCCAGTGGCTCTGCCATTTGGCCCCTTCGTCGATCCATTGTTTCAGCGCGGCGATTTGTTGCGGAGTGAGGGTGCGGCCGGAGGAGACGGGCGGCATCCGATTGGGGCCGGTGGCGCTGATCCGGGCGAAGAGATGACTATCGGCGGCTTTACCGGGGACGATTACGCTGTTCGAAAACGCGCCTCCATCGGCGGTGTCGAAGCGGAGGTTCGCCATCCGTTTCGCGGCATCCGGACCGTGGCAGGAGAAGCATTTGTCGGAGAGGATGGGGCGGATTTCGCGGTCGAAGTCGATGGCGGCGAAGGCGGAGGCGGACGTGAACAGCAGGGTGAGAACAGCTTTTCGCATGAGGGGGCCGATGCCTCATTTTAAGCCCGCCGGGCCGGGGGCGGGAAGCCATCGGCCCGGACTTTAGCAGGGGAGTGGTTAAAAGTAGAAACGAACGCCCAGCTGGATGAGCCGGGAGAAGTTTCGCTGCTGGGTGATTTTGCCGAAGTTGCTGCTGCCGAATTGTACGTTGGGGCCCTGGAAGAGCGGGCTGTTGAAGATGTTCAGGCCTTCGGCGCGGAACTGGCCGGTGACCTTTTCGGTGATCTTCAGGTTCTTGAAGAGCGAGATGTCCCAGTTTTTCTGGCCGGGCCCGCGGTAGCCGATGGTGCGGGCGAGGTCGCCGACGGTGAAGGGCGGCGCGGTGGAGAAGGCGGAGGAGATCGCCCGGAACACGCCGAACAGTTTTCTGACCCAGCAGTTCAATAATCCCGCGAATGCCGAGATCCACCGCAAGACTACGGCCGAGGAGATATGGAACGATACCGACGGGAAAGTCGATGTCTTTGTGGCGGGGGTCGGGACAGGCGGGACTTTGACCGGGGTCGGAGAAGTGCTGAAACAAAAGAAGCCTTCTGTTAGAATCATCGCTGTGGAACCGGTCGATTCTCCCGTTCTCTCGGGGGGGAAGCCGGGGCCGCACAAGATCCAGGGGATCGGCGCGGGTTTTATCCCGGGAGTTTTGAACACCAAGGTCTACGACGAGATCCTCAAGATCCGTCACGAGGATGCCGGCGATATCGCGCGGCGCCTCGCGAAAGAAGAAGGCATTCTGGCCGGTATTTCCGCCGGGGGCAATGTCTGGGCCGCCCTGGAAGTGGCCAAACGGCCGGAATCGAAAGGCAAGACGATAGTGACCGTGATCTGCGACACAGGAGAGCGCTATCTCTCCACATGGCTTTTTCAGGAGTTCGCGGGATGACATCCAAAAGCATCGGACTGGTTGAGACAAAATTCTTTACGTTTGCGGAGCCGCCGCACGAGTTCAAGTTCGAGTCGGGACGGACGTTGGGTCCCATCACGCTCGCCTATGAAACCTACGGAGCGCTGAACGCGGAGAAGTCGAACGCGATCCTTGTCATGCACGCCTTCTCGGGGGACGCCCATGCCGCCGGTCTTCACGCGGGGGATAAGAGTCCGGGATGGTGGGATTTCATGATCGGGCCCGGTCGCGGGTTGGACACGGACCAGTATTTTGTCATCTGCATCAATGTGATCGGAGGCTGCAAGGGAAGTACCGGTCCGTCTTCGATTCATCCCAAGACCGGGAAGCCCTATGGCATCGATTTTCCGCTTGTCACGATCGGGGACATGATCCGGACCCAGAAGCAACTGATCGACCATCTCGGGATCAAAAAACTGTATGGAGTGATCGGCGGCTCCATGGGCGGAATGCTCGCGCTCCAGTGGGTCGCCTCTTTTCCGGAAAGCGTCGAGTGTGTGATTCCCATTGCGACCACGCTGAAGCACTCCCCGCAGCAGATCGCCTTTAACGAGGTCGGCCGTCAGGCCATCATGGCGGATCTCGCCTGGAATGGCGGGAATTATTACGGGGGGCCGTCGCCGGAAAAGGGCCTGGCGGTCGCCAGGATGCTCGGCCATATCACCTTCATGAGCAATGAGTCGATGGAAAAGAAGTTCGCCCGACGGCTCAAGGACGATCACTCGAGCTTCAAATTTTCCGCGGATTTCGAAGTGGAGGGTTATCTCCAGTACCGCGGGATGAGTTTCACGAAGCGTTTTGATGCGAACACCTACCTCTATATCACCAAGGCTATGGACTATTTCGATCTCTCGGACGGGAAGTGGATTCCGGAAGAGGGACTCCCCAACGTCCGTTTTCTGGTCATTGCTTTCAAATCCGACTGGCTTTATCCTTCTGCGCAGTCGCAGGACATGGTCAAGCAGCTCAAAATGCGCCAGATCGACGCGACATATTGCGAGAGCGATTCAACTTACGGGCATGACACTTTCCTGATCGAAAGCGAAGCCGGCAAACAGTCGCACCTGATCAAGCATTTTCTCGCGAAAAGAAAATAGCGTTCTTCCTGTCACAAAATCCCGCTCAAACCCAAGTAGACTTCGTAGGTATACTTGTGAGGTCTACTTGGGCGGCGGTATTTCTTTTTCTTGAAAAAGTCATGAGAGGAGAATACTATTTTGCTCTCAAGGAGAAGCGATGACACCTAACATTAAGAGGTTTGACCACAAGATCATTTATGATCTTATTGAAGCCGGGGCCAAAGTGCTCGATCTGGGTTGCGGGACCGGGGACTTGCTGGACCTTCTCGTCAAGGGCAAGGGCGTCAAGGGTCAGGGGGTCGAGCTGAGTAACGATGCGATCCACGTCTGCGTTGAAAAAGGATTGAGCGTCTTTCATAGCGATATCGATAGCGGGCTGCCTTATTACCCGGACCAGTCCTTCGAATATGTGATCCTGAACCAGTCCCTGCAGGAAGTCAAAAGGATCGACACCGTGATCGCGGAAGCGCTTCGCGTCGGCCATAAGGCCATCATCGGTTTTCCGAATTTCGCGCACATCCAGGACCGAGCCCTGCTCTTCTTCTCGGGGCGCGCGCCGGTCAGTCCTTCTCTTCCTTACGAGTGGTACAGCACTCCGAACCTGCGCTTCCTATCCATCAAGGACTTCAGGAATTATTGCGCCCGGAAGAATTACAAGGTTCTGGCCGCCCATTCTCTGGACGATCAGGGCCCCGTTCGTGTTCTGCCTAATCTCTTCGCCCAGCTCGCTATCTTCGTTATCACGAAATAAACATCCGCCTCTTTTGATTCAGCGGGGGATCCATGCCTTCCCATCAGGACGATGATCACAAAAAGAAAATCCTCGAACAATTCTCCAAGCAGGCGATCCCGTTCTCGAAGGTTCCCGGCCACTCGGACTCCATGCCGCTGTTGATCCGGATGTCCGGATTGGATTCTTCCGATTCAGTCCTGGATGTTGCTTGCGGTCCGGGTCTGGTGGCCTGTGAATTCGCGAAGATCGCGGGACATGTGACCGGGATCGATATCACGGAGAAGATGATCGAGCAGGCCCGGCGGCTTCAGGCCGAAAAGCGGCTCGCGAATATTTCCTGGAGCGTCGGGGATATTTTGCCTCTGCCCTACCCGGACGATCATTTTTCAATCGTCCTGACCCGCTACAGTCTCCACCATTTCGTGAAGCCCTCGTTGGTTTTGGAGGAAATGAGGCGCGTCTGCAAGCCCGGGGGGAAAGTCATGGCCGCGGATGTGGCTTTGCCGCCCGAGAAAGTGGCGGCCTATGACCATTTGGAGAAACTCCGCGATCCTTCCCACACACATGCCCTGACACTGCCGGAATTTGAAACGTTGTTTGCGGGGAGTGGCCTTGAAAATATACAAAGGGGATCTTACGGGGTGGAGTTGGAGCTGGAGCAGCAGCTCAAGGCGTCTTTCCCGGAGCCGGGAGATGAAGAAAAGATCCGGGCCATCTTCAGATCCGATCTTCATGAAAACAGACTGGGCGTTGAGGCCCGTCTCGAGGGGGACGCGATCCATTATTCCGTACCCATCGCGATTTTCGTGGGACAGAAATAAAAAAGGGGACAGGCATTAAGTGACTGCCTGTCCCCGTATATCTTTCGATACCTGCTATTTACTTAATCCGCTTTTCAAGTCCTCGATCAGGTCTTCCGCGCCTTCGATGCCGGTAGAGATACGGATGGTCTCCTGGGTGATCCCCGAAGCCTTTAATCCCTCCGGCCCCATCGACGCGTGGCTCATGCTCCACGGATGTTCGATCAGCGATTCCACGCCCCCGAGCGATTCCGCGAGCTGGAAAAGCTTCAGCTTCTTGAAAAGTCCTTTGAGGGGGACATTTTTTGTATCCAGTTCAAAAGCCAGCATGCCTCCGGCGCCTTTCATCTGCTTTTTGATCAGGGCCTGCTGCGGGTGGCTTTCGAGTCCCGCGTAATAGACCTGCTTCACGGCGGGATGTCCCTCGAGGAAAGCCGCGATCTTGCTCGCGTTCCGCTGATGGGCCTCCATGCGGCAGGGCAGGGTTTTGATCCCGCGAAGGACGAGCCAGGCGTCGAAAGGGGACTGGCTCACGCCGAGGCCGTTCACGAAAAACCGGATCTTCTCGCCCAGCGCTTTTTCATTATAAACGACCGCCCCGCCGACCACATCGCTGTGTCCGTTCAGGTATTTCGTGGTGGAATGAACGACGATGTCCGCGCCGAATTCGAACGGGCGCTGGAAATAAGGGGACAGGAAGGTGTTGTCCACGACAGTGAGCAGTTTTTTCTTCCGTGCCAGACCGATCACCGCTTCCAGGTCGACAATATGGAGCAGGGGATTGGACGGCGTCTCGATCCAGATCATGCGGGTTTTTGGCCGGATGGCTTTCCGGATGGCTTTCAGGTCCATCATATCGACGAAGGAAAACGAGATCCCTCGTTTTCCAAATACATCCTTGAACAGGCGATAAGTTCCGCCGTAGATATCATTTCCCGTGACCACGTGGTCGCCCGGTTCCAGAAGAAAGAGGACGGTGGTGATGGCCGCCATGCCGGTCGCCGTGGCGGAGGCTCCGAGACCGCCTTCCAGCGCCGCGATATTTTCTTCCAGCGCCGCGCGCGTCGGATTGCCGCTCCGGGTATAGTCATAGCCTTTATGCTTGCCCAGTTCCTCGAAGCGGAAGGTGGAGGTCGGGTAGATGGGTGTGATGACGGAATTATACTGCGTGTCTTTGGCGGTCCCGGCGAGGACGGCCTTTGTCCGGATATCCATAAGATACCTCTCAATAAGTTTGAATGCGTCAGCGAGGCGTCATGCTAGCGCAACCCTTCCGTCGATTGCAAACAAAAAAATGGTCGTGTCTGAACCAGGCGAACGCCGGAACGGTCAGCGTTTCTGGGATGGGTCGCCCGCAAGAAGATCCCGGACGGCCGCGGAGGCGGCGATGAGACCGGCCACGGAGGGAACGAAGGAGATCGTTCCGGGGATGTCATGCCGGGTGGAACATTTACGGATGCTGCTGCCCTTGGGGCAGATGCAGGACTTGTTGCAGGAGGCGTCTTCCACTTGAAAGGACTCCATGACAGGTTCTTTGGAATAGACGACCTTGAGTTTGTCGATCCCGCGTTTGCGTAACTCCACGCGCATGACCCTGCAAAGGGGGCACACGGACGTGTCAAAGAGGTCCGCGATCTCGAAGCGGGTCGGATCGAGCTTTTTCCCCGATCCCATGCAACTGATCACCGGGATACCGAGTTCCTTGGCCCGCAGGACGATGTCGATTTTCGCCGTGACGGTATCGAGCGCATCCACGATATAGTCATAGTCCTTCCGGATAAGCTGCGCGCCATTCTCGGGAAGATAAAACACTTGATGCGTTTCCACCTTGAGCTTCGGGTGGATCTCCAGGAGCCGCTCCTTCATGACCCCGACCTTGGACTTGCCGATCGTTTTATGCGTGGCGTGGAGCTGGCGGTTGATATTGGTCATGCAGATGAGGTCATCGTCGACCAGCACGATATGCCCGATCCCGCAGCGCGCGAGGGCTTCCGCGGTGTAGCTGCCGACGCCTCCGACGCCGAATACGGCCACGGTCGAGTGGCGCAGTATGTCGAGCGACTTTTTTCCGATCAGCAGTTCCGTCCGGGAGAATTCGTTTTGCATGGCGGGAGGATTATATCAGAAGTCTGAAATTATTGAGCTGGGGGAGTGTCGGGATCGAAAAAAATAAATTCATTTTGATACTTGACAATCTTAATCAAGTAAGTTATATATTTGTCATTCACGTCTAATTTATGAGTGCGGGGAGCAGGCCATCACCCAATGCCCGTCCCCAACTAAAGGGAAATATGAAGCTACCGGCAAAAATTGAATACGCGGTGAAGGCGGTGCTGGAGTTGGCGCTGCGCAGCGAAGACGGCAAGCCGGTCCCGCTGGAACTGATCGCGCGAACGCAGCAGATCCCGGCCCAATTCCTGGTGCAGCTGCTTTCGCGGCTGAAGCACGCGGGAGTGGTGGATACCGTGCGGGGAGTGACGGGAGGCTACGCCCTTGCCAAACATCCGTCCAAGATCACGCTGGCGGAAGTGTTCCGCGCGGTGGACAGCCAGATCCTGGAGTTTCCAAAGCCGTCATCCAGAAAGGGCGAGTCCGAAGCCGGCCGCCTTTTCGTTGGCATCTGGACCGACATCAGCTGTACCGTGAGGAAACAACTGGAAGTCACGCTGGAAGAGCTTCTGGTTCGGCTTTATACGGGTCAATTAACTTATCAGATCTGAGCCTCTCTGAGGGTTCGGGTCTTCGGGGAGAAGAAAATGACGGTGGCGAAACAGCAATTCAAAAAGAATATCGTGAACGACGCGATCTTAAAAGAGATCAGCGATGCGATCCACCACCTTGCTTTCGGAACGGTGACGATCAAGATCAATCATTCCAAGATCGTGCAGCTCGAAGTGTCCGAGAACCGGCGCTTTGATGATGTGTGGTCTGTTGAGGGCGGAGGCGGGATCTGAAAATGATTTTTCAAGACAAACAGGGACCAGACAACTGAGCCCATCAAACCATAAACCATAAATCGAACGGACTGACCGGACAACCGGGGGTTCCCATGATGCTAAAAAGGAGAAACAATCATGAGACTCTCAAGGTTGATTCGTGGAGTCGTTATAGGAGTTAGTTTAGTGGTCACACAGACGGGAAGTGTTTTCGCAGATGAGGCGCAGCTTCTGGATCTCGTCAAAGGGCTGCAGAAGCAGATAGAAGCGCAGAGTCAGCGCATTCAGCAGCTGGAGTCGCGCGGCGGGGGAGTGGGGATATCCAACGTGCCGCTCGACCAGCTCGAGAAAGATGTCGCGCTTCTCAAGCGCCAGCAGGAAGTGAATCAGGAAGTCCAGATCAAGAATGACAAGGACTTCAGCAAGAAGGTCGGGGAGTCGCTCGGCGGGGCCGACAAGTGGCTCAAGGATCTTTCTTTTTACGGGGATCTCCGCCTGAGGTATGAAGCGATCAATTTCACGAGCGGAGCGAGAGGATCGGATTATAATGGAAGAGATCCGGACAGGAACAGGTTCCGTTTCCGTGTGCGTTACGGCTTTGAAAAGAAATTCAGCCCCGAATGGAAAGCGGGTTTTGGACTTGCCGTCAGTGACGCGCAGCAGTACGGGACGCAGACGGATCCTCAGTCTGCGAATACGACGTTCAGCAACAACTTCGACTACAAGAATATCTGGGTCGATAAGGCGTACGCGGCGTACAGTCCGGATTGGGCGAAATGGGGTCCGATTTCAAATTTCAGTATTACCGCCGGCAAGACCGACAATCCTTTCGAGAGAGGCTCCAAACAGCTTATCTGGAAAAGAGACAATGTCCGGCCCGAGGGGATCGCTGAAACCGCCGATTTCAGCCTTTATGAAGGGGACAATATCAATCTGAAAGCGTACGGGTTGTTGGGGCAGTATGTGCTCCAGGAAAAGGGCGCCGCGTCGAACACGACGACAAGCCTTGGACAACAGAGGGACGCGGAGCTTTTTGCCTATCAGGTCGGTATTAATCCGCTGATTTCGACCGGGTGGACCAAGGAACCTATTGAGGAACTCTCAACCTTGAGCATCTACAGCTATCCGGGTTATGCGCGGAACAACAACTGGCAAATTCCCACAGGAGTAGCGGCGACTCCTGTTTATGTGAGTCTCGCGAAAGGAAACCCGACGGATGGCACAAGTTTGGCGCCTCAGAGTTTCAATGTCCTCGACACCTATCATGAATTCACGGTGAAGGCATTCGGAACTCCTGTGACGCCCTTCTTTGAATTAGCGGATAATCTGAGCGACCGCTCGACTCCCGTGGGGATTTATGGCGCCAATCTCGGCTGGGCGCTCGGGGTCAATTTGGGCAAGGTCCAGAAGAAAGGTTCCTGGGAAGCCAATTATGCTTACAAGTACATCGGGGCAAATTCCGTGGTCGGCGCTTTTGCTGACGGCGATTTTGGAGATGGTCGCGGGGCCCCCGGAAATCAGGGCAGTGTGATCGGGTTAGGCTACGGGCTCACCGACTTCCTGAAGCTGAATTTCACCGGTTATCTCACGAAGCCGTTGGATCCCGGTTACAGGAATAATTCGACCGGGCAGATTGCCGATAAACGGGTCGCTCGCTTCCAGACCGATCTGACCTGGAAGTTCTAAAAATTTAATGCATTCAATCAAAAAGGAGAATGGTCATGTTGAAAAAATGGTTTATCGGATTGCTCGCATTAACCCTCGTCCCGCTGGCCGGACTTCCGGCCTTCGCGGCGGAGGGCAAGAAAGTAACGCTGCTTAACGTGTCCTATGATCCGACGCGTGAGCTCTATGCGAAGATCAACGATGCTTTCACAAAGAAGTGGAAGGCGGAAACCGGAGAAGATCTCACGATCCAGCAGTCCCACGGCGGTTCTGGGAAACAGGCGCGTGCGATCATCGACGGGCTTGAAGCGGACGTCGCCACGCTGGCGCTTGCTTACGACGTGGACCAGCTCTATCAAAAAAAGGAGCTGATCGGGAAGCATTGGCAGGAGAAGCTGCCGGAGAACAGTTCTCCCTACACCTCCACGATCGTTTTTCTCGTCAAGAAAGGCAATCCCAAGGGCATCAAGGATTGGGACGATATCGTTAAGCCCGGAGTGGAAGTCATCACGCCCAATCCAAAGACCTCGGGCGGCGCGCGCTGGAATTATCTCGCGGCGTGGGCGTATGCTTTAAAACACAACGGGAATGACGAGGACAAGGCCAAGGATTTCATCCAGCGGCTTTACAAGAACGTATCGGTGCTCGACACCGGAGCCCGCGGTTCCACCACGACCTTCGTGGAGCGGGGGATCGGCGACGTCTTGCTTGCCTGGGAGAATGAGGCTTTTCTGGCGGTCAACGAGCTTGGAAAAGACCGTTTTGAAATCGTCGTGCCTTCGCTTAGTATTCTCGCCGAGCCCCCGGTGACGGTGGTGGATAAATTCGCGATCAAGCACGGGACCGTCAAGGTCGCGAAGGCCTATCTGAATTTCCTCTACACGCCGGAAGCTCAGGAGATCATCGCCCAGAATTATTACCGGCCGCGCCTGGAAGCGGTCGCGAAAAAATACGCGGCCCAGTTCCCGAAGGTCGAGTTGATCACGATCGATGATTTCGGGGGATGGCAGGAAGCCCAAAAGAAGCATTTCGCCGATAAAGGGATCTTTGACGAAATCTACGGCGCGTAATACCTGGGAAAACCGGTTCAATAACAAAGAAAATGAGGGGGGAGCCGACGGCGTCCCCCCGCGTTCCTGAGGAAAACTTGAAGTTCACACTAAAGCGATATAGCGCCTTGCCGGGATTCGGGATTTCCATGGGATTTACGGTCTTTTATCTCAGTCTGATCGTACTGATCCCTCTTTCCACGATCTTTTTCAAGGCGTTCGGCCTTGGTTGGGAACACTTCGCGCAGGCCGTGACTTCGGCCCGGACCCTGACGGCCTTGCGCCTGAGTTTTGGCACCTCGCTTGTGAGCGCATTGATCAACGCGTGTTTCGGCCTGCTGGTGGCGTGGGTACTCGTGCGCTACGATTTCCCCGGAAAAAAGCTCGTGGACGCCTTCGTGGATTTTCCCTTCGCGCTTCCCACGGCGGTGGCCGGGATCGCCCTCACCGCGCTTTATTCCCAGAACGGCTGGGTGGGCAAACATCTCTACGCGATGGGGATCCAGAGCGCCTACTCGCCCTTCGGGATCACGATCGCGCTGATCTTTATCGGATTGCCGTTCGTGGTGCGGACCGTGGAACCGGTGCTCCAGAACCTGGAAAGTGAAGTGGAGGAAGCCGCCTCCAGCCTCGGCGCGAACCGGTGGCAGATCTTCCGGATGATCATTTTCCCGACGATCGCGCCGGCGCTTATCACGGGAACGGCGATGGCTTTTTCCCGCGCGATCGGGGAATACGGCTCGGTTGTCTTTATCGCCGGGAACATGCCGATGAAAACGGAGATCGCGCCGCTCCTTATCATGACGAAGCTTGAGCAATACGATTACGCCGGCGCGACGGCCATCGCGGGCGTCATGCTGGCGGTGTCTTTTGTCATGCTTCTGGCCCTGAATCTCCTGCAGGCGTGGGGCCGGAAAAACGAAAGTCTTTAAGCGTTCAGAGAAAGGATTCCATGGCGGGTATTGTGGGCGGGAAATTGGGACTTTCGGGTAGGGCGGTGCACCGGCCTTTCTTGTCGGAGCCTCGGTGGGTCCGCGTGCTGCTCATCGCGATCGCACTCGGATTTCTGGGCTTTTTCCTGGCGCTGCCGATCGCGATGGTTCTGGCGCAGGCGCTGAAAAAAGGATTTGTTTTCTTCCTCGGCGCCCTGACCGATCCCATGGCGATGTCCGCGATCCGCTTGACGTTGATCGTGGCCGCGGTCAGCGTCCCGCTGAATCTTTTGTTCGGCCTGGCATCCTCGTGGGCAATCACGAAATTCGATTTTTGGGGAAAGAAGTTCCTGATCACGTTGATCGACCTTCCTTTCTCGGTCTCGCCCGTGATCTCGGGCCTGATCTTCGTGCTGCTTTTCGGGGCGCAGGGCCCTTTGGGGACTTGGCTGGGGGATCATAACATCAAGATCATTTTCTCGGTGCCGGGCATTATCCTGGCGACGCTTTTTGTGACGTTCCCGTTCGTGGCTCGGGAGCTGATCCCGCTCATGGAGTCCCAGGGGACGGAGGGGGAATACGCGGCGGTGACGCTGGGCGCGAACGGGTGGCAAACCTTCTGGATGGTGACGCTTCCCAATATCAAATGGGGACTTCTCTACGGCGTGATCCTCTGCAACGCGCGCGCCATGGGGGAATTCGGGGCCGTTTCCGTCGTGTCGGGGCATATCCGCGGGCAGACGAATACCATCCCGCTTCATGTCGAGATTCTCTATAATGAGTACAATTTTACGGCGGCTTTCGCGGTCGCTTCCGTCCTGATGCTTCTGGCGTTCGTGACCCTTCTCCTGAAACAATGGGTCGAATGGCAGGCCGGGCGGGAAGCCGTTTTAGCCGAAAAGGAGATCGCGGGATCATGAGTATCGAGATCCATCAAGTCGTCAAAAAGTTCGGGGATTTTAAGGCGCTCAAGGGGATCGATCTCAAGATCGAGACCGGGGAGCTGCTCGCGCTGCTCGGGCCTTCCGGGTCCGGCAAGACGACCCTGCTACGGGTCATTGCGGGGATGGAAGAAGCCGACGGCGGGCAGGTCTTTTTTCTCGGGGATGACGTTTCGAGGCGCAAGGTCCGGGAACGCGGCGTGGGTTTCGTGTTCCAGCATTACGCCCTTTTTCATCACATGACCGTTTTTGATAATATCGCGTTCGGGCTGAAGGTGCGGCCGAGCCCGCTGAAGCCTTCGAAAAAAGAGATCCATGACAAGGTCCATGAATTATTGAAACTCGTGCGCCTCGACGGCCTGGCGTCGCGTTTGCCCCAACAGCTTTCCGGAGGGCAAAGACAGCGCGTGGCCTTGGCCCGCGCTCTGGCGATCGAGCCGAAGGTCCTTTTACTGGATGAACCCTTCGGATCGCTTGATTCCAAGGTCCGCAAGGAGCTTCGTCAATGGCTGCGCAGCCTCCACGACCGGCTTAAAATGACCACGATCTTCGTGACGCACGATCAGGAAGAGGCCCTGGAAGTGGCGGACCGTGTCGTGGTCATGAATGAAGGGCGCATCGAGCAGATGGGCACGCCTAACGAGGTTTATCACAAGCCGGCCAATGCCTTCGTTTATAATTTTCTGGGGAACGTGAACCTTTTCCATTGCCGGTTTGAGAACGGAAAGGCTTATATCGCGAACACGCCCGTCAGTATCAAGGCCGGGGTCGGTCCAGGAGTCCAGAAAGCGAAGATCTATATCCGGCCTCACTTGCTCGAGATCTCCCGAGAACCCCGGAGTGACAGCTTTAAAGGCGTCATCCAGTTCCTGAATTCCGCCGGCTCCGTGGCGAAGATCGAAGTCCTGAGCGAATGGGGTGAGATCGTCCAGGTCGAGGTGCCGCAGGATCAATTCCGGTTGCTCGCCCTCAAAAAGGGGGAACCGGTTTTTGTGATGCTCAAAGACGCCCAACTCTTTCATGAGGATTATTCGATCTGATGCCGGAAAATATTCAGCAGTTCGAACGGAACTTGGTGGGAAGATGCCCGGGAGAAATCCTGGCGTGGGCCATCGGGCATTTTGGCGCGAACAAGGTCGCCTTGGCTTCGAGTCTCGGGGCGGAGGATCAGGTGCTGACGGAGATGCTTCTCAAGATCGCGCCGGAAACTGCGATCTTCACGCTCGATACCGGCCGCCTGCCTCCGGAAACGCTCGCGTGCCTTACGGAAACGGAACAAAAATACGGTTTCAAGTATCGCGTCTATTCTCCGGAGGCCGCGACGGTTCGAAAAATGGTGATGGAAAAAGGGCTCGATCTTTTTTATGAAAGCGTCGAGAACCGCAAGTTCTGCTGCCAGGTCCGGAAAGTCGAGCCGCTGGGGCGCGCGCTGAAAGGCCTCAAGGCCTGGATCTGCGGGCTCCGGTCCGAACAATCCGTGGCGCGTATGGAGTCGAAGGTGATCGAATGGGACGCGGCGAACGGTCTTTACAAGATCAATCCCTTGATCGATTGGACGGAAAAGAAGGTTTGGGAATATCTCCGCGCGAACGGCGTGCCTTATAATAAACTGCACGATCAGGGATACCCCAGCATCGGTTGCGCGCCCTGCACACGCGCGGTGAGACCGGGCGAGGACGTTCGCGCGGGCCGCTGGTGGTGGGAAAGTTCCGGCGGGAAAGAATGCGGCTTGCATTTCAAGGACGGCAAAGCCGTCAGGAAAGAAATGTGATGGACACTTTAAAGAAGCTCGAGGCTCAGAGCATTCACATCCTGCGCGAATCTTACAAGGAATTCAAAAGCCTTGTGATGCTTTGGTCGATCGGGAAAGACAGCACGGTACTTCTCTGGCTCGCGAGGAAGGCTTTTTTCGGCCATGTGCCGCTTCCGCTCCTTCATATCGACACGCATTTCAAAATCCCGGAAATGATCGCTTACCGAGACAAGCTCGCAGCGGACTGGCGTCTCAATCTAGTTTACGGAGAGAACGCGCAGGCGCTCGCGGCAAAGCAGACCTTCCCGGACGGCAAGGTGGACCGCCTGACCTGCTGCAAATTCCTCAAAAGCGAGGCGCTCAAACACACGCTTGCTGGTGAATGGCCGCGTTACGCGTTCGATCACAAGCTCGGGAAATATGTCGAGGAGAAGCATCTCCAGCCTTACACCGGCGTGATCGTCGGCGTGCGGGCGGATGAAGAGGGAAGCCGCTCCAAGGAAAGGTATTTTTCTCCGCGGGACAAACAAAGCGACTGGAATATCGGCGACCAGCCGCCGGAACTCTGGCATCAGTACAAAACCGATTTCGCGCCGGGAACGCATGTACGCGTTCATCCGCTTCTGGACTGGACGGAGCTGAACATCTGGGAATACATCGACCGGGAGAATATTCCGATCATCCCGCTCTATTTCAATAACGGCAAGGGCCTGCGCTACCGTTCGCTCGGCTGCTATCCCTGTACCGGCGCGGTGAAATCGGACGCGCGGAACGTGAAAGAGATCATCGAAGAGCTGAAGACCGGAAAATTCGTCAATATCGCGGAACGTTCCGGCCGCGCGCAGGACAAGGAAGACGGCGGGCTTGAAACGCTTCGCCGCGAAGGGTATATGTAATGGACAGAATGAACATTGTGATCGTCGGGCACGTGGACCACGGGAAGAGTACCGTGATCGGCCGGCTTTTGGCGGACACGGGATCTTTGCCCGAGGGGAAGCTCGAGCAGGTCAAGGCGACTTGCGCGAAGAACGCGAAGCCTTTCGAATACGCGTTCCTGCTCGACGCCCTGAAAGACGAGCAATCCCAGGGGATCACGATCGACGCGGCGCGCTGCTTCTTCCATACAAAAAAGCGTGAATACATCGTGATCGACGCGCCGGGCCATATTGAATTTCTGAAGAACATGATCACGGGCGCCGCGAGGGCGGAGGCGGCGCTTCTGGTGATCGACGCCAAGGAAGGTATTCTCGAGAATTCCAAGCGTCACGGCTATCTTCTCTCCATGCTCGGGATCCGGCAGGTGGCGGTGCTCGTCAACAAAATGGATCTCGTGGGTTATAGCGAGGCGACGTTCAAGGTGATCGAAAAAGAGTACGGCGATTTCCTGAGAGGCTTCAATATCCGGCCCGCGGCGTTCATTCCGATGAGCGCTATGAGCGGCGTTAACATGACGGCCCGGGCGTCCGAAATTCCGTGGTATCAGGGAGGCACGGTTCTCGACCAACTCGACTCCTTTCATCATGAAGCCGGCGGCGAGGAGTATCCCTTCCGTTTTCCGGTGCAGGATATTTACAAATTTACGGAGCAGGACGATGACCGCCGCATCCTGGCCGGTACGGTTTATACCGGCAGGATCAAGGCCGGTGAAGAAGTGATCTTCCTTCCTTCGAAGAAGCGGACACGTATCAAGTCGATCGAGGAGTTTAACGTCCCGGTAAAGCACGAAGCCGCGGCCGGAGAAGCGATCGGTTTTACGACCGAAACACAGCTTTATATCAAACCCGGAGAACTGATGGTACGGGCCTCTGAACTCCAACCGGCCGTGAGCTCTCGCTTTAAGGCCACGCTTTTCTGGATGGGCCAGGCGCCGCTTGTGAAGGGAAAGAAATACAAATTGAAGATCGGCGCGGCGCGGACTTCGGTTCGTCTCGCGGAGGTGCTGAATGTTCTCGACAGTTCGGAGCTCACTTCGATCGCCAACAAGGCGCAGGTGGACCGTCATGACATTGCCGAATGCGTTTTTGAGACCGGGAAGCCGGTGGCTTTTGATAAAGCCAGTGATTTGCGGGAGACCGGCCGTTTTGTGATCGTGGACAGTTACGAGATCGCGGGAGCCGGAACCGTTCTCGAAGCGCTCCGGGAAGACCGGGGGGTCTTGAGGGACCACGTCAACGGCCGCGAGAAGATCTGGGAAAGAAGCGGGGTCGGTGCGCTTTCCCGGGCCAGGATCTACGGGCACCGGTCGGCTTTCATCCTGATCAGCGGAAGGGTCAATGTCGGCAAGCAAAAGCTTGCTCGAGAACTTGAAACGCGGCTTCTGGATCGCGGTGTGAAGGCTTTTTATCTCGGTATCTCGAACGCTGTTTCGGGTCTTGAGAGCGGTTTTCTGGAAGGCGTCGAAACCCAGGAAGAGGTCGTGATGCGTATGGGAGAGCTCGGGCGCATCATCACGGAATCCGGGCAGGTATTCATTACGACATTCTCGGACCCGGATGATTTTGATATCGAAACGCTCCGGATCCTCAACGCCCCGCATGAGATCCTCGTGGTGCAGGTGGGAGCGAGCCCTTTTGTTTCGTTCCGGCCTTCCTTCACGATTGATGAGAATGAACCGTTGGAGTCGGCGGTCGAAAAGATCTCTTCCTTCCTGAAGCGGCAGGAGATCATCCTGGATTATTATATCTAACGGAGTTCTGCCAATGCCGGAACAGTGCGGGAAGGTTTTTCTGGTGGGCGCGGGGCCCGGCGATCCGGGGCTTATCACGGTGAAAGGGCTGGCCCTGCTCCGGGAAGCCGAGGTGATCCTCTACGATCATCTCATCCCTCAAGTGCTTCTGGAGGAGGCGCCTCGGTCGGCGGAACGGATCTCGGTCGGAAAAAAACACGGGGATCATTCCCTTTCGCAGGAAAAGATCCAGGAACTGTTACTTCAGAAGGCGCTCGAAGGAAAACGCGTGGTCCGTCTGAAAGGCGGGGACCCGTATATTTTCGGACGCGGCGGCGAGGAGATCTTGTTTCTTAAAGGTCACGGTGTTGAAACGGAAGTGGTGCCGGGCGTCAGTTCGGCGATCGCGGTGCCCGCGATGGCGGGGATCCCGCTCACGCAGAGGCATCTTGCCATGACCTTCGCAATCGCTTCGGGCCACGTGACTGGGGATAATGATCCGATCCCCGTGCCGGACGCGGAGACGCTGGTCTATGTCATGTGCGTCGCGGACCTCGGGAAGACCGTGGCGCGGCTTCTGGAAAAACGGAAACCCGATACGCCTTGCGCGTTGATCGAGAACGGGACGACGCCGCGGGAACGTGTGATCGCGGGAACGCTCGAGACGATCGTCGCGAAGTCCCAAAAAGCGAAGGTCCGTCCCCCGGCGGTTTTTGTGGTCGGTCCCACGGTCGCGCTCCGGGAGAAGATCCTCGGCGTTAGCAACGAATAGTAAAAGGAATTCCGGGTCGGATGTTATAGTCCCGCCCCTCAAAGGAAAGGTTTTATGCCGGCAAAAGAAGAACTGACCCAGGTCGAGAAGGACAAACTGCATTTCGGATTCGATTTTGATTTCCGGGAGATCGCCAAGCGCCCCGCCGATTCATTCACGCCCAATGAACTTGCGATGTTCAAGTGGACCGGGATCTACCAGCAGCTTCAAAAGGGTTTTTTCATGATCCGGCTTCGCATGCCGGGCGGGCTTTTCACCTCGAAGCAGCTTGTCCGCGCGGCCGAGATCGCCGAACAGTTCGCCCAGGACGAACTTTGCATCACGACCCGGCAATGCCTTCAATACCACTGGGTGCGCCGTGAAGATCTCTACAAGGTGATTGAAGGCATGAAGGAGGTCGGGATCCTCACGAAGAACGCCTGCGGGGACGTGACGCGTAACGTGGTGTCCTGCCCGCTTATGGGAGTCTGTCCTCATGAAGAGGCGGATACCTTCAAGATGCTACGCGCGATCGCGGATCATCCGGAGCTTCTCGACGAACAGAGGAATCTTTCCCGGAAACACAAGATCAGCGTCGCGGGCTGCGGCCGTGCCTGCGCCCAGACGCTCATGAACTGCCAGGGCTGGTACCCGGTCACGAAGCATGGGATCGTGGGCTGGAAATTCCACGCGGGAGGGGGGCTCGGTTCCAAGCCGTATCTCGCGAAGGCGATCTTTGAATGGGTTCCGGCGGAGTTGGTCGTGGATGTCGCGCGCGCGTCGACGGAAGTCTATCGCCGGCTGGGCAATCGCCGGGTCCGGGCGCTCGCACGTCTCAAGATCGTGGTGGATAATCTCGGAGCGCAAGGTTACGCGGAGAAGGTTCTGGAAGTTCTCAGGGAACGGAAGGTCGCCGGGATCGAAAAGATCGTGGTGGGGGATCACAAGGCGGATGTCGGCGAGAGTTTTCTCGCGGGACAGCCGGTGATCGAGCAAAAGACGAAGGGCCTTTTTGTCGTGCGGGCCATCATCCGGCGGAGTGAAATGAGCGGGCAGGAAGCCCGGCGCTTCGCGGAGTGGGCTGAAAAGTTCGGTGACGGGACACTTGTTTTCACGCACCGGCAGAATCTTCTTTTCCGTTCCGTGCCGGAAGCCAAAGTGAAAGAGCTTTCCGCGCTTCTCCGCAAGGAAGGGTACATCACTGACGGGTTCGAGCATGTTCCGGACATCGTGGCTTGTGTCGGCACTACGGTTTGCAATCTCGCGGTCGCGGACACGCCGAACACCTACAAGCGGATGATGAAAGAACTGGCGGAGGATGCGGCGTGGTGGCGCTTGGTCGGGCCCGTCCGCATCAATATGAACGGTTGCCCCAACTCCTGTGCCCAGCACGCGATCGCGGATATTGGCTTGCGAGGCCTGCGCAAACGCACCGAGCGCGGCTCGGAGGAAGGCTACAGCATTTTCATTGGCGGCTCGCTCGCGGGTGCCGGACGCGTGGCGGAACCGGTTTGTGACGTGACCGCGCCTTATG
>Ga0118677_10006355_pt1 | contig 20058 bp, 22 predicted proteins | sample AliMusrvi5mmetaG_FD_86154 | JGI IMG/M metagenome (GOLD analysis project Ga0118677, IMG submission 86154)
GGGTTGCCCCGTGCCCAGTGGCCCGGGTCGGCCCGCGTTGGTAGATTGCTCCTGCGGGCAGGTACCGCCGGCCTTCCGCCCTATCGGGGGCGTCGCGGGGTACGCGCATGATTGACATCATCCGGCGCCTTTCCGGCATCGAGCATGCGGCCCAGGACCTGTATGGCGACGCCGCCCGGTACTTCCGTGAAACGCACCCTCCGTTGTCCCGGTTCCTGGACGAGCAGTCGTGCGACGAGGCCGGGCACGACCGGGTCATGGGCCTCGCGGAGCGCCTGGTCCAGGGCGACCCGGCGCACTTCACCACCCCCCTGGGCCTCGACGAGCATACCGAGGCCCGGATCCTCGCGCCCTTCGATTCCATCCGCGCGGACCTGTCGGCAGGGACCCTGACCGCGGGCCCGATGTTCGCGGGCCTCGGCACTACGACGTGATCCTGTCCGACATCGACATGCCGGTCATGAACGGGATCGAATTCAGCCTGCGCCTGTCGGAGGTCATCCCGGAGGTCGCACGGCGGTTCGTGTTCTACACCGCGTCCCGGCAGCACATGGAGGAATGCTGGAGGCAGGGCCTGCGCTGCCTGCTGAAGCCCGCGTCGCTGGCCGAGGTGCGCCGGGCCGTCGCCGAGGCGGCCGACCGCGACCGGTTCAAGCCGTAGCGGCATGGCAACGCCCACAGCCGCCGTCCGTCTGCGGTGGTATCCTCGCCAGTGACCGGCACCAGGACGCTCGATGCGCAGGCTCCATCCCGACGACGTTGGCTTGCACCGCACGGCGCGGGGCGCGATGGACGTCGCCGCCACGCTGGTGGCGCTCCTGTCGGCGCTGGCGCTGGCCGCGTGCGCGACCCTTCCGTCCGCCATCGTCCGCACCGGGCCGGACGACCCCGGCGCCCGCATCCCCGGAATCGACCGTTGCGACCGCGACAGCCCCGGCGTGGTGGACCTGGATCCCGACCGCCCGCTGGTGCTGCTGGTCCACGGCTGCCGGTCGTCCGGGGGGCGTTTCCGCGCGCTGGCGCGGGTCTTCGAGGCCCACGGACAGCAGACGGTCTGCTTCAACTACGACGATCGGGACTCCCTGCGGGACGCGTCCAGGGACCTGGCCACCGCCATCCTGGCCCTCGAGGCCCGGCTGAAACCCCGGCAGATCACGATCCTGGGCCACAGCCAGGGCGGCCTGGTGGCGCGCCGCGCGCTGATCCGCGAGGGCCGGCACCCCCTGCCTGCGGGGGACGGCTTCACCTACCGACTGCTGACCGTTTCTTCGCCGTTGAACGGCATCAGCGCGTCGTCCATCTGCGGCCGACCCTGGCTGCACTTCCTGACCCTCGGGTTCACGCACGTGATCTGCCACGGCATTTCCGGGAAGAAGTGGACGGAGATCTTCCCGAATGCACCCTTCATGGAGCGGCCAGGCACGTTGATCCCGGCGGTCACGGAACACCTCCAGGTGGTGACCGACGAGCGTGGCATCTGCCGGCGGGCCAACCCGGATGGCACCTGCGCGAAGTCCGACTACGTGTTCGGCATCGACGAGCAGCGCAATGCCGTGATAAGTGCGGATCCTCGTGTGGAGGTCGTGCCGATGGCGGCCGGCCATGTGGAAATCGTCGGTACCGAGGGCGTCGTGCCCCTGAAGCTGCTGGGACTCCTGCAGGCCCGGGGCATCCTGGCCGCGACCCCGCCCGAGCGCAAGGACGAGATGGTGGGTCTGCTGGCACGGCTGTTCGGACCGATTCCCTGACGAAAATCGAGGTGTGGATGCGACATGACGGATGCGGTGCCGAACGACGGAGCCCGGGTGCGTGGCTGGCGATGCTGGCGCTGGTCGCGGCCTCCTGCGGCGGCGGCGGCGGTGGTTCCGACGTGACGGACCCCGGGCCGACCGACACGGTCGATGTCGCCGATGCGGTCGATGTCGCGGACGTTCCCGTGTCGCCCGACGGGACCGCGGATGCGCCCGACGAGGCCGCGGACGTGCTCCCCGCCGACGTCGCCGACGTGCCGGCGCCCGACCTGCCCGCCGTGCCCGAAAACGCCATCCCGGCCTGGCAGCGCGCGCGCCAGAACGACCTGCTGCAGTACTCCTGCGGGCAGCCGCTGGACGGCCGGAACCCGATCCACGTGCTGGCGTACCTGGCGTGCCAGCGGCGCGGGCTGGGCGGCGTCACCGTGCCTGCGGATGCGATCCCCCTGGACTCCTTCGACGACGTGTTCGACAAGATGTGCCACCTGAAGGACACCAGCGATTTCGACGCCACCCGGCTGGTGAACCTGCTGTACGGCGCAGGCGACAACCCGGTGCTGCCGGCCGCGCTGCGCACCCGCATCGAGGACGCCCTGCTGAACTTCAAGTTCTGGTTTTCCGACCCGACGCCCGTCTGCCGGCTGGACCAGCAAACCGTCATCGACAACATGTGGTACTGGTCCGAAAACCACGCGCTGATCTTCCGGATGGTCGAGTTCCTGATGGGCCAGCGCTTCCCGGACCGCACGTTCACCACCACGGGGCAGACGGGCGCCTGGCACCGCGATCGGGCCCGCGTGGAAATCCTGCGCTGGCTGGACGAGCGCGCCCACTGGGGCTTCACCGAGTGGCACTCGGACGTCTACTACAACTGGGACATGAACCCTCTGATTACATTGATAGAATGGTCCGACGACCCGGAAATCGCCCACCGTGCCGCGATGGTTCTGGACCTGTTCTTCCTGGACGTGGCGCTGAACGTCCACAAGGGCAACTTCGGCGTGACCCACGGCCGGTCATACATCAAGGATTTCCCGGCCGCGATCCTGGAGGACACCTTCGATTCGACCAAGCTGTTCTTCGACCAGACCGCGATCCCCTACGACGGGCCGGCGCCGGGTGCGGCGGTACTGTTCGCGGCGTCGGAGAAGTACGCGATGCCCTACGCGATCCGCGCGGTGGCCGATCACGACGCGCCGATGGAGGACCGGGAACGCATGAGCCTGCCGCTGCCCGAGGAACCGCCCGCGGCCTGGGACACGCCGCTGCCGGCGCCGCCCTACGGGCTCACGTACGGGGAAAAGGACCTGTCGCTGTGGTGGACGATGGGCGCGTTCACGTCGTGGCCGCTGCTGCCCATGACGCTGGACGTGGCGACGCGCTACAACCTGTGGGCGGGCCAGTTCGAATCGATTTCGATGGTGGCGGGCCTGGTGGACCTGACGCAGCCCCCGGACGTCATCCTCCACGACATCTTCCCGCTGTACCAGCAGCTGTGGCGCATGTTCAACGCGGGCCTTCTGAAGCAGGTGCACACGAAGACCTTCCGGTCGGCGACCGGCATGCTGTCGAGTGCGCAGGACTACCGGAAGGGCAGCATCGCCATGCAGGTCCACGCGTGGCAGGCGACGCTGGACGAGACCGCGGTGGTGTTCACGCAGCAGCCCGGCTCGCTGCCGGTGCCCGAGGGCGGGACCGTGCCGGCGGACTTCGACTGGCAGTCCTACGACGAGCACGGCAGCGGCTACTGGACCGGCGACGGGTCGCTGCCGCGCATCGGGCAGCACCGGGACCTGGCGGTCATCCTGTACGCGCCGCAGTTCCAGGCGAAGCCGCTGGGCCTGGCGAACTTCAACTATCGCGACGAGACCCACGCCTTCTTCCCGGTCGCGCACTTCGACGAGGTGGTCCGGCAGGATCACTGGACGTTCGGACGCAAGGGCGACGCCTACGTCGGGCTGTGGTCCTACAACCTCCCGGACTGGCGCAGGGGCCAGCCCGAGGTGTACGACAACCAGGGAAAGGACTTCGACCTGGTGGCGCCCGGCGCGCAGAACGCCTGGGTGGTGCAGCTGGGCGGCGCGGCGGAGTGGCTGACGTTCGACGCGTTCCGGGCGGCGCTGGCGGCGTCGACGATCAGCGCGGTGCCGGTGCCGGACGCGGACGCGGACGGGTACGACGACGGCTACCGGGTGTCGTGGGACGCGCCGGGCCGGGGCATCGTGACGTTCGCATGGAACGACCCGTTGACGGTGGGGGGGGAGGACATCCCGCTGACGTGGGAGTGGCGATACGACAACCCGCTGGTGCAGACGCGCTTCAACGACACCGTGTACGACATCCAGGCGGACGGGCATCGCCTGTACCTGGACTTCGCGACGGGCGCGCGGCTGGGATCGACGCCGCCGGCCGTGACGCCGTAGCCTTCAACAACGCAGCGCGCAAAGTCGTCCACGATCCCGGGCTCGATCCTGCGGGGCCTTGACGGGGCCCCCGACGAACATCAGTACATGACAGCGGACTGGGGGGCGTTGGCGCCGAGGTCCGCGAACCGAAGGGGGACCCGATGATCGTGCGCGGATGGATCGGATGGATGGCGACCGGCGGCATGATGCTGATCGCGGCGTGCGGCGGGAGCGGCGGCGGGACGGGGCCCGGGGACGACGTTACCGTCGACGGGAAGATCGACGCGGTGACCGAGGGGGCGCTGGATCCGGCGCCCGAGGGGACGTCACCGTTCGTGGTATCGGTGACGCCTCCGGACGGGGCCTCGGGCGTGGCCGGCGACATCGTCGTCACCGTCACCTTCAGCGAGCCGATGGACCCCAGGAGCACGGGGGGCGCGTGGACCTCCACGGGCGACGGCTTCGGGCCCGCGGACGTGACGTTCGCGTGGAGCGGCGGCGGGAAGGTGCTGAAGGTCACGCCCCAGGTCCCGCTGGTCTATGCGGGTGGCGACGATCCGGCGACAACGATCGCCCGGTCCTACGCCTTCGGCATCGGCACCGGGGCGACCGACCTCGCCGGCCGGGCCCTGGTCCCGTTCGCCGCGGGGTTCAGCACCCTGCGCCACATCGTCCAGACGCTACCGGGCGACCCCGCGCAGGACGGCTCCGTGGCGGGTGGCGTGGTCGGCAACGGCGTCCTCGATTTCAGCGTCACGGCAACCGGCGAAGGTTTCCTGGGCTTCGGGCTGGCGGGCCTTCCGGACGCCCTCGATGCCGCCCGGATCGTTGCCGCCACGCTGCGGGTGAACAGCGAGTATCCCGTCACCTTCACGACCGAATCCGTGTCGGTCGAGCAGGTACAGTACGGCCCGACCCTGGTCGATTCCGCGTCCGGCGCTGCTGCCCTGTCGAACGACGGGATCCTCGCGGAGGACCCGGGGGCCGGGGTCGGGTGGAAGCGCGCCGATATCACGACAGCCGTTCGCGGGGACTGGACGGACCGTGCAGCGCGCGGCGGTCGCACCCAGTATCGGCTCGCCTGCGGATCCTGCACCGTGGTCTTCTACGCGTCCGAGGCGGCGGCCACCGCGGGAAGCGCATCGCAATCGGCCCCGCGCCTGGCCGTGGACTACGTGCTGCCCTGACCGGTCGGTACGCGCCCCTGTTCCTCCTGCCGATTCTCGATGACCTGGATTGTGCCGCCGCTCCTTGAGACCCTGGCCGCGATCCGATAGAACTGCGGTGGCCCAGGATTCGCGGAGGTCCGGTGCGTACAGCGGGATTGCGGTCGAGCGCGGGTCGGGTGGCGGTGGCATGCTGCCTGGTCCTTGCGGCGTCGACCTCTGCGGGATGTGGCGGAGGCGGCTGCAAGTGCGGCGGCGACTGGGGCCCCTACGAACCGGCCGACGTTCCCGCGGACCTCGCGCCGGACCTGCCGGCCGACGTTCCCGCCGACGTGCCCAACGACGCGCTGCCCACCACGCCCGGCGGCCTGCCCCTGTCGCTGCCGTTCGCGTACCAGCGCCCCGACGTCGGCACGCCGTTGACCGACGCCGAGGTCACCGCCTTCACGAAGACGATCACCGGGTTCTGGAAACGCGTGGACTACTTCACCTGGGCGGCCGAGACCAGCGCCGGCGTGGACGCGTCCACGGGTCTGCCGGACTGGCTGATCTGGTGGCAGGACTTCGACGCGGTGAAGGCCGGAGACACCGTGACCTTCCAGGCCAACGCGGGCGGCGGCAGCCACAACAACGCCGGCCCGACGGGACGCGTGCTGACCAGCGCGCTGTCGGGATACCTGCTGTCCGGCGATCCGGCGATGCGGGCGCTGGTCGAGCAGTACACGAACTCCGTCACGGCCTGCATGAAGGGCTTCGTGTTCGACGAAAACGATCCCGTGGACTGGCTGATCGCCCGCAACGTGACCGGGCCGGCCCAGGCCTTCACGCTGCCCTCCGGCAGGAAGAAGGCGGTCCGGTACGACGCCTGGCACGTCGATGCCACTGCCTGGAACGCCGACCGTTTCGAGTACGCGCACAACCCGACCTGGGGCGACGTCTGGGTCACCAACAAGCGGTCCAAGGACGACATGCCGTACTGGTTCCGGATGGCCGCGTGGCTGCCCTACGTGATCGAGCTGGCGCCCGACGCGTCGGTACGGGCCGCCGCCACCGAGGCCTACGGGTTGCTGCAGAAGTCCGCGCGCGACGTCGTGGATTCCGGCTGGCAGTTCCGCACCAAGGATGCCAACGGCGCGGTGTTCACCCCCGAGGGGCACGACCTCAACAACTTCGCGTTCTACCTGGACCTGATGCCGGACGCGGAGTGCGACGCCCGCCTGACCGTGGCGCTGCTGGGCTACGGCGACACCCGGGACGTCGACTGCGGAAGCGGGCAGGGCAGCCCCTACGACGACATCGCCGGGTCCACCAACTACTTCAACTACAACATCATCACGCATTTCCACGAATCGGCGATCCTGTTCGCGCTGATCACGGGCCATGCCCAGGCGGCCCGCGCGCTGCTGGACGGACTGGTCACCCGCATCGCGCGGTACCGCGACCCGGCCAGCGGCGAAGCGGGCCAGGCGCAGCCGTACTTCGCCCGCGACATCGCGGTCTGGCTGATGCGCGGGGCGGCGGTCGGCCTGCCGCTGACGTCGGACGAGGCCCGCCTGGTCCAGAAGTTCCACGTCCAGTCCGTGACCGGCTACGACGCCTTCCCGAACTGGAACCTGTGGTCCCCGTCCGTCGCCGACGGCACCTACAACTGCGACGGCGGCTTCCGCCCCCCGGACCCGACCGACGGCATCGCGATCGACGACGTGGCCACGCTGCTGGAGTACTGCTGGTCGCCGTTCCGGAACCCGGCCGGCGCGCGGTTCGTGGACTGCGACGTGGTGCGCGACCCGACCCGGTGGGGGCTGTAGGGCACGCCGGTCACCCCGCCTCGACTTGAACCCTTCCGAAGACGAACGTACGATAGGATTGGCAAGTACGTACGAGGTGTGCGATGGCTGTCACCGCGTCGCATCTGCGGTCCGATCTGTATCGGCTGCTGGACCATGTGCTGGAGTCCGGCGAGCCGTTGATCATCGAGCGCAAGGGCCGTCGACTGCGAGTGGTCCCGGAGGTCCCGGCGTCCCGGCTGGCCCGCCTGCCGCGGCGGCCCGACTTCATCCGGGGCGACCCGGCGGACCTGGTCCACCTGGACTGGTCGGGGGAATGGCAGCCATGACGCACCTGGACACCCACGTCGTGGCCTGGCTGTACGCGGGGGAGGTGGACCGGTTCCCGGAGGCCGCGCGCCTGGCCCTGGAGGGCGACACCCTGGCCATCTCGCCCGCCGTCGTGCTCGAGCTCCAGTACCTCCACGAAATCGGACGGCTCGCCGAGCCCGCCCGGGCGGTCCTGGACGACCTTCGGGATCGCATCGGGCTGGAATTCGCGGAGGCGGACTTCCCCTCGGTGATCTGGAAGGCGAACGCCTTGTCCTGGACACGGGACCCGTTCGACCGGCTCATCGCCGCGCATGCGCTGGCCGATGACACGCCCCTGCTCACGGCGGACCGGGTTCTTCGGGAACACCTGCCGATGGCCTTCTGGGACCGGTGAGTCATCGAAGGGTGGAACCGCACGGTTCGACGTTGACTTCACGGGCCCGACCGTCAGCATGGCAGCAACGGGGGGGGGAATGATGAAGTGCTGTGCGATTACCGTGCTCGTCCTGGGCGCAGTGCTTGCGGCGACCCCGGCGACGGCGCAGACCACGGGCGGTGACGCCCGGGTCCTGAAGACCGGCGACGTGCTGGTGCACGGCGACGTCTCGCTGGTGTTCCAGCAGACCGGGAGCCAGGGAGCCGTCGACAAGGAACTGTCGCTCGCGTTCAAGCCGGTCGTCGAGGGGATGCTCACTTCGTGGCTGTCACTGGGCGGATTCCTGGCCGTCACGTATATGCATTTCTGGGATACCTCGGATGGCCAGAGCCATGACGGCGGCTCTGGAATCTTCGAAATCGGGCCGCGCCTCGCCTTCTGGCTGGGGTCCTTCAGCGTGTTCCACCCCTACCTGGCGGCCAAGATCGGGTACTCGCGCTTCGTGATTCCCGGGGGGCCGGACGGGAACGGGTTCGTGGTCGGTCCCGAACTGGGGATCGCCGTCGAGCCGATCCCGGGCGTGCTGGCCTTCGTATCGATCGGCTACGAATACCACTGGTGGCACATCCCGTCACAGGGCCCCGACTCGCGCGGCACCTTCGATTACAAGCTCCACCAGATGCCGGTGTCGTTCGGCATCGGCGCGAAGTTCTGACGACCCTTGATCTTGTCCTTCATCGCCGACCGCCTCCCCGCGAGGGCGTCCACAAGCGCGCCGGGATCATCGTCATGCCCAGGAACGCGCTGACCGAACGGGTCGAGCGGACCAGGCCGACGTCCGCGCCGATATCGAAGACCAGCCACGGCAACGGCGACCACGTCGGGCCGAACAGGATGCCCGCGTCCGTCGGCGCCAGGTCGCCGGCGCGCGTGAACAGGTAGCCTTCCAGCCCCGCCCCGAAATCGCCTGCGATCGGCGCATTCAGCGACAGCGCCACCCACCCCTGGAACCGCGCGTCGCCCTCCAGGCGCAACGCGTTGAGGCCCAGGTTGAAGTCCGCGTGCAGCCACCCGAAGTCCCGGCTCAGGTACAGCGTGAACAGGGCCTTGTAGGTTCGCAGGTAGCCCTTCTGCTGCGACGTCGGGATGGCGACCATCGCGGAAAAGGACACGGTCGGCGTCGGCGCCTGCTGCCGGAACAGCCGGAACTTGAACCCGGCCATCATGTCGTCGAAGTAGCGATAGCCCTCGCCGTTGGTGATCCCGAAGACGCCGCCGTTCCCGCCGACCTGCGCCTGCAGCCAGTCGGCCAGCGTCAGCTTCAGCAGGAACGGCGTCTGGTGCTGCATGCCGTCCGGGGCCTTGCGGAACAGGTAGCCGACCTCCAGCTCGACCATCCCGGTCGGCACGATCTCCGCGGTGCACGCAATGGTGGGGCGGCAGGGCAGCGCGTGGAACGTGCCGTCCGGCAGGGTCGCCGCCCGGGCCGGGGCGATGGGCGCGATGGACAGGGCGGCGAAGACCAGGGCCGGAAGGATCGACTTCGGAAGGGCGCTTCGGATGGGACCGCTCCGTGGTGTGTCGATTCCCTTCTACACCGGCGAACCGCCCCGCACGATCCGTACGTCCAAGGTCATCATGTTTTCGCATACTTCGTGCAGGTCCCAGCCCGCTCCCCGCACCAGGCGGGTGAACGACTCCAGACTGCGGGGGCGCGCGGTCTGCTGGTGCGGGTCCTGGGCCACCAGCGCCCGCAGCACCGGCCCGTCCCGGGTCACCGACCCGGCTAGCATCGTCCCGGCGGGCACCAGCCGGCCCAGCGCTGCCAGGTTGGCCGTGACAGTGTCGTCCCCGCCGTATTCGAACAGTCCTCCTTCCGAGGAGGCGACGAACAGGGCGGGTTCTGGGCCCCATCCCGCGACGATCCCGGCCAGCCGTGCGGGAGTCGTCCAGTCGTAGTCGTGGTGCGTGAACGTCACGTCCAGGCCGCCCAGAGGCGCGTCCCCGGTCCGCAGGGCCTCCAGAGCACGGGCCCCGAACGTCGGGCCGCCGCGGTCCAGGTCCAGCACGTGGATCCGCACGGGCCGCCCCTCCAGCAATGCCGGATGGTCGCGTCGCAGCAGCAGCAGCGCGTTGAGGCTGTCCATGGCCGGGCCGCCCGCGATGTTGATCATCCGGAGGGGCAGGCCGGGCTGGGCCGACAGGCTCGGGACCAGCCCTTCGGCCAGCAGGCGCGCCACGTTGTGCAGGCGGATGCGCGCCGAAAGGGCAGGGGCGCTGCCGGCGATCCTGCGGTCGATGGCGCCCGAAACTCCCCGGCCCAGGTTGTCGGGGCCCAGCTTCAGGAGGTAGGTGCTCATGCCGGGCAGGAACCCGTCGGACAGGCGCAGGATGTCCCGGATCAGCACCGATCGGCGTCCCAGCAATCCCAGCAGCGCGCGCCGGAGCCGGGCCGGGAGGAACTGCTGCCGGCCCACGTCCACCAGGAAGCGGCGGACCACCTCGGCCCGGCCGGCTTCGTCGGGGAGGTCGGAAAAGGCCGGGTGCGTCACGTCGATGATCGGGAGGTCCCACCCGTCGTCCGAAACCGCGTAGAACACCCCGGGCTTCCTGTCCGTTTCGGCGATGCGGAGGACGGGTTGCTGCACGAACACCTCCGCGATGTGGAAGAAGGCTCCTACCGGCCGGTGGTCCGCACGCACCGGAACCCGACGTTGCCCACGCGGTACCCGGGGGGAATCGACATCCTGGCCCCCAGGCGCACGTCGGCCGCGTCCGAGAGCCAGGACCCCCCGCGAACGATGCGGCCCGACGTGGCGTCCGTGCCCCAGGCGCTCCCGTCCGTGGGCGCCCCGGCATACGAATCGTGCCACGGGTCCTGCACCCACTCCGAAACATTGCCCAGCATGTCCTGCAATCCCCAGGGATTCGGCGCCAGGCCGCCGACCGGGTGCGACTGCATGCCGCTGTTGCCACAGAACCAGGCGATGGGGTCGAGGGTCGGGTTGGCGTGACACTGCAGGTCCCAGCCATCCGGGTCGGCCCCGTCCCCCTCGGGCGTGTACAGCGCCGACGCGATCCCGGCCCGGGCCGCGGCCTCCCACTCCGATTCCGAGGGCAGCCGGTATCCCGTGCAGCCGGCCCCCGCCGGCGCATCGCCGCCGCACGCCATGCCGGCGCTGGTGTTGCACGTGGTTCCTTCGCCTGGCCGCACGCCGCCGCACCCGGCGCCGTCCCACCCGGCCAGCGTGTGGCACGCCGGCAGCCCCTCGGCATTCGACAGCGCGTTGCAGTAGGCCGCGGCCTCCCAGGCGTTCACGCACTCGACCGGGCAGTCGTCGCAGTCCGCGTGCTGCGACGGGTTGGTGCCCATCGCGGCCCGCCACTCGGCCTGGGTGACCTCGCGCGGCGGCACGCACCAGGCGTGGTCGATGGATACCGTCAGCAGCCCGCCGCCGGCGGCTTCCTCGCAGATCCGGTGGCCCGGCTCCTGCGCGGGCGTTCCCATCGCGAAGGCCAGCGGCCCGACGCGCACCCAGCCGACGGGGCAGGTCGCTCCGGGGGTCGAGCGGTCGGCGTCGCACGCCGGCGCGCCGAACAGCAGCGCGGTCGCGGCGATCGCCAGCGTGGTTCGCTCCGCAGTTGTTCCCGCGTGTCTGCCCGCCATCGTGCTACCCATCCGGCCGTGCCGATGGTAGAACCGGAAGGGGCCAAGCTCAAGCGTTCCCCTCGGGCCTCGCGGAGGCGGATCGTGGCGTGTCGGGTCGGAGCATCACCGGTCATCGCGGCCCTGGTGACGGGCGCCTGCCTGGCCTGCAGCGCCTGCGCGGCGGGCGATTCATCGCGTGGCGACGCGGCCTCGGACCTCCGGCCCGACCTTCCCGATCGCGTCGAGATCCCCGATGCGCCGGTGGCCGACGTCCCCGCCGACGACGAGGGCGGCGACATCGACGACCATGGCTTCCTGGTCCGGGTGCCGCGCGAGCACACCGTTCCCATCGAGGTGTCCGGCGGCCAGACCGGCTGGAGCCAGGCCTGGGACCTGGACTGGATGTGCACGTTCCGGCACGCCAGCGTCGACGCGACCTTCTACCTGCAGGACCGTCCCCTGAAGGACCGCGGCTGGATCCTGGGCGGCATCATCTGGCAGACGGCAGGGGCCTGGATGGCGATCGACGGCCAGGTCATCGCGGTCGATGCCCAGTACGACTCCGGCGGCAACCACAGGAACGACTGGATTCGCCTCGATTACCAGGGCGCCGTCTACCGCTACTACCACTCGTCGATGGGCATCTCCTGGCGGAAGTGCCAGGCGATGGATTGCCTGCAGGTGCTGGATCCCGCGGACGACCTGACCGTGCTGGAGGACGGGTGCACGTCCGACCGCACGCTGCCGGTCTGGTGCGTCCAGATCGGAGCGGACGGTTCCGTTCCCCCGCTGGACGACGCCTTCCACAAGTGTCCCGGCGACGAGTCCTGACCCCGGTGTACACTTCGCGGACTTCGGAGGGAGCCGGGATGGCACCGTTCGGCGTGGTGTTCGACCTCGACGGCCTGCTGGTGGACTCGGAACGCGTCCAGGCGATGGCGTTCAACGCGGTGCTGGCGCCCTACGGGATCGCCTTGACGGACGAGGAGTTCGCCGGGTTCGTCGGGTACTCGACCCTGCAGAACTTCCGGGACCTGGCAATGAAGCACCCCTGCCTGGCGCCGGATGTGCTGGCAATCCACGATGCCAAGGACCGGGCCTACGCGAACCTGGTGCCGACGCAGATGCGCGCGATGCCCGGGGCGGTGGAGCTGGTGGCCGCGCTGCGCGACGCGGGAGTGCCGATGGCGGTGGCCTCGTCCTCGTACCGGGCGGACGTCGAGGCCTGCCTGCGGTGCGTGGGCCTGCACCAGGCGCTGGCGGTGCTGTCCCCCGGCGACGAATCCCCCCGCACGAAGCCCGCTCCCGACGTGTACCTGCGCGCGGTGGACCTGCTGGGCCTGCCCGCGGCCCGCTGCGTCGCCCTCGAGGACGCCGAGGCCGGGGTGCGCGCCGCGCATGCCGCGGGACTGGCCTGTGTCGCGGTTCCCAACCGGTACACGCGGGCCCACGACTTCGGGCTGGCGGACGCCCGGGTGGACAGCCTGCGGGACGTGACGCCGTCCCTGCTGGAATCGCTGGTCGCGGGACGGTGACGCCGCCGGGCGTCGACGCCGCGGGATGACCGTCGAACGGCCGGGGTTCAGCGGAACTTGTAGCGGCACTTGGCGACGCACTTGTCGTGCCACATCCTGCACTTCAGCATGCAGCGGCGATGCGCGGCCGTCCCGGGGGCGGCCTTCACGGCGCAGCGCTCGGCGCAGCCCTTGTCGCACTTGAGCGCGATGCAGTCCTGCAGCTGGGTCGCCCCGGCAGCGATCGGGACGAAGGTCGCCAGCACCAACGCGAGGGCCAGCAGGGTCTTGCGCATGGAGCCTCCGGGCGTGTTGATTCCAGGCCGATGTTGTAGCAGCAGCGGCGTCAGGAGGTCAACGTGAGCGCCCGGGTCCTTCGGCGCGCCGGGTCCTTGGCGCGGGCCCGCACCTTGCTTTCGGGGGCCCGGGTTTCGTACCATCGTGGCGGTTGGGGACTGCGAGGCCGTCATGTCGGAAAGCGAGGTTCGCGCCATCCTGCGGCAGGTCTGCGAGAGGCTGGCCCGGCAGGTGGTGATGCCGGTCGGCAAGATGGCGGTGCCGGTGGCCCTGGGCGCGGCCCTCGCGGGCGGCACGGGGTGCTTTTCCGACGGCGGACCGTCATCGACGCCGATCTACTCGGCGCCCTACGACGCCGTGACCGAAGCGGGCCTCGACAACGTCTCCACGCCCGACGTGGGCGATCCGGGCAGCGACGTGTTCCCGAAGGACGCCGACGACCCGGGGTCCGTGCCGCTTTACATGGCGCTGGACGTCGCGCCCCCCGACTCGGCCTACATGGGCCCGGACGCCGGGCCGTCCGACCCGGGCGCCCAGCCGCCCTACATGGCGCCGGATGATCCGGGCCCGCAGCCCGCCTACATGGCCGTGGACGCGGTGGACACGGATCCGGGCAGCGTGCCCCTTTACATGGCCGTGGACGCCGGGCCGACCGACCCGGGCGCCCTGCCGCCCTACATGGCTCCCTCCTAGGCGCACGTCGCGCGCCCGCACCCCTTCGGAGGTCCGGCCCGTGATCGAACTGCTGAAACGACTGGGGTGCTACCCACGCAATTGTGTATGGGAACTGACGCTGGCGTGCGACATGCGCTGCCTGCACTGCGGGTCCTACGCGGGCGCCCGGCGCGACGACGAACTGTCGATTCCCGAGATGGAGTCCGTCGCCGACCAGCTGGCGGCGATGAAATGCGAAAAGGTCACGCTGGGCGGCGGCGAGCCGACCCTGCACCCCCGGTGGCACGATCTGGGCCGTCGCCTGTCGGACCAGGGCGTGCGGGTCAACATGATTTCCAACGGCTGGTCCTGGACGCCGGAGCACCTGGAAAAGGCACGGCACGCGCGCCTGACCAACATCGCCTTCAGCCTGGACGGCTTCGAGGAGGCCCACGACCGGGTGCGGAAGCCCGGCTCGTTCCAGCGGGTGGTGGCGGCGCTGGACCACTGCGCCCGCGAGGGATTCCCGGCCAGCGTCGTGTCCCACGTGAACCGGCTGAACGCGCACACCCTGCGCGAGTTCCGCGCGTTCCTCGGGCAGCACCGCGTGTCGTCCTGGCAGATCCAGTTGGGCATCCCCTCGGGAGCCCTGCGGGACAACCGGGACCTGGTGATCCAGCCCGACGACCTGCTGTGGCTGATCCCGCAGATCGCCGCGTTGCGGACCGACCCGACGCCCGGCCCGGCAGTGCTGGCGGCGGACAATGTCGGGTACTTCGGGAAGTACGAAAAGCCCCTGCGCGACCGCGGCGCCGAAATCAGCTTCTGGATCGGGTGCCGCGCCGGGATGCAGGTGATCGGCATCGAAAGCAACGGCAACGTGAAGGGCTGCCTGTCCCTGCCGTCGGCCCGCCACGGCAACGATCGGTTCGTCGAGGACAACCTGCGGCGGCGCCCCCTGAAGGACATCTGGGAGGACCCGAAGGCGTTCGCCTGGAACCGCGGCTTCACCGAGGAACAACTGGGCGGGTTCTGCGCGGTGTGCCGGTATCGCGACATCTGCCGGGGCGGGTGCGCCTGGACGGCATACAGCCACACCAGCAACCGCTTCGACAACCCCTACTGCTTCTATCGCCAGGCCCTGATCGCGGGCCGCCTGGACGAGCTGGGCGACGACGTGGCGAACGATACCGAGCTGGCGGTCGCGGCCGGCCTGCGCGCCGGGGACATCCCGGAAGGCGGGACCTCGTAGGCGCCGTGCCCGCCGGATTCCGCCGGACGAGGTGGCGATGGACACCCGCGAAGATGCAGTACCCGAGCCGCTGGGCATCGCGGCCGTGCTGCTGTTCACGCCGGATCCGGAGGCGCTGGCCGCCTTCTATCGTCGCCACTTCGGCGTGCCGCTGCGGCCGGTGAACGTGCAGGGACTGTCGCCCCACTGGGCCTGTGACGTGGGGCGGGTCTACCTGTCGTTGTGGCCGTCGGACGGGGCCTGGGACCCCGGTGCGTCGTCCGGCGCGGGCGGCGTCGCCTTCCAGGTCCGGGACGTCGCGTCCGAGCATCGCCGGCTGGTGGATGCCGGCGTCCGGTCGGTCTTCCCCCCCCGCCGCACCGCCGTGGGCATCATCGCCCGCCTCCTGGACCCGGACGGCAACGTGGTCGAAATCGTCGAGGCGCTGCCCCGGCCCGCCTGAGCCGGGCGCCTGTCACGGGGCCGGGGATTCGTCCAGCCCGTTCAGGGCCCGCACCACCGCGAACAGGTCGCCGAGGTCGTAGAAATTGACCGACAGGAAGTTGGGCAGGTGGTTGCGCAGGCCCTGGCACTTTTGCGCGGTGGCCAGGAAGAACGGGTTCGAGTTGACGGCCAGCGAGTCCTCCGGGGTCGGGAACGGGTTCGACACGAACTGGTTCAACGTGAACAGGCTGTTGGTCGCGACGCCCCGGTCCACCGCGCACGACAGTTCCGACGCCTTCGTCGCCGACCAGGGATTCTCGAACGTGAAGGCCCACTGATCGAGGTACCAGGCCGGGGTTCCCGGCTCGTGGTCCGTCAGCACGACGATGCGCCTTCCGCTGGCGACCATCTCGCCCAGCGTGGGCCAGGGCTGGGCCACGTCCTGGGCGAGCAGGTACGAATCCAGCCCGGCCTCGGTGAAGGTTGCGGCGGTGTCTGCAGCGGACACGTACGACTCGAAAATCAGGGTCAGAACGTCCCTCGGGTGCGCGTCCAGGAACGTCTTGAAGGCGACCAGGCCGTCCACCAGCGGCCGGTTTCCCAGCACGCAACTGCCATGGCAGAGGTACACCTTCGATGCGTCGGTGGTGTCGCCGTCGCCGTACCAGGTATCGATCATGAACGCCCGGACCCCGTCCTCCAACTGGCGCTCGATCCCGTGGTCCTGGTTCGGGGCGATCCACCCGTCGTCGTTGTTGCTCATGGAATTGTGGGTGGTCGGGTAGGCCACCTCGTTGAAGCGCCTGCCGCACAGGGCCACGGCGCCGTTGCACCCGAGGGGCGCGGGGACGTCGGGAGCCGCGTCGACGATGATCTCCGGCGCGTCGACCCCGTCGGGCATCACGGTGTCCGTGGCGTGGCCGGACGTGCCGTCGCAGGATGGCAGGCCCGGAATCACCAACAGGGCAAGGAAGAGGACGTGTGGGAGAGCGTCACGCATCGCATTATCGTAGCGGTCTGTCGGCAGATCGCAAGCGGTTCGCAGCGGGCCTTCCGGCGCTTCCAGGGACGCTCGCATCCGGGCCGCCTGGCCTTCCCGTGAAAACCCTCCGGACCCCGCGCGGCTGCCTTGATTGCGCCCCCCGTGGCCTCGCGGTAGACAGTCCGCACGGGAAAACTACAATGGGGCAATCCGGTAAACCCGCCCGCGCCGGACAGGCCGCGCGGCGCCCAAGCGAAGGGAGATGGACATGGCCGAGTTCGCGGATCTGACGTTCAGGGGACGCTCCATCCGGTTGCCTGTCACGGTGGGCAGCGAGGGCGAGATCGCCGTGGACATTTCGTCCGTCCGCGACGACCTCGGCGTCATCACCCTGGACCCCGGGCTGGGCAATACCGGCGCCTGCCAGAGCGCGATCACCTACATCGACGGCGAGCAGGGCATCCTGCGCTACCGCGGGTACGACATCGCGGAACTGGCGGAAAACAGCGCCTTCCTGGAGGTCGCCTACCTGCTGATGAACGGCGACCTGCCGTCGGCCGATCAGTTCGACGAGTTCGCGGCGGGCGTCATGGACAACATGCTGGTCCATGAAAACCTTCGGCACTTCTTCAACGCCTTCCCGCGGGATGCGCACCCGATGGCCGTCGCGGCTGCGGTCGTGGCGTCGCTGGCGACGTTCTACCCGGAATCGATGGGCGCCCGCAAAGGCGTCGATGCCATGGAATCGTGCCGTCGCCTGCTGGCGAAGCTGCCGACGATCGTCGCGTGGTCGTACAAGCAGTCCCGGGGCATCCCGGTCACGTATCCCCGGTGCGACCTCGGCTACGTCCAGAACTTCCTGCACATGCTGTTTTCCACGCCGTATCGCGTGATGGACCCCGACCCGACCGTGTCCCGGGCCCTGGACCTGATCTTCCTGCTGCACGCCGACCACGAGCAGAACTGCTCGACCTCGACGGTGCGCATGGTCGGCTCTTCCCAGGCGAACCTGTTCGCGTCGATCTCGGCGGGCGTGTCGGCCCTGTGGGGACCGCTGCACGGCGGCGCGAACCAGGCCCTCATCGAGATGCTGATCTACATCCAGCGGGCCGGCCTGACGCCCGCGCAGTTCGTCGAAAAGATCAAGAACAAGGAGGCGGGTGTCCGCCTGATGGGCTTCGGGCATCGCGTGTACAAGAACTACGACCCGCGGGCCAAGGTGCTGAAGAAGGCGGCGGGCGACGTGCTGCAGAAGCTGGGCGTCCACAGCGAGCTGCTGGAAACGGCGCTGGCGCTGGAGGACGTGGCGCTGCACGACGAGTACTTCCTGGAGCGCAAGCTGTACCCGAACGTCGACTTCTACTCCGGCATCATCCTGCATGCGATCGGCATCCCGACCAACATGTTCACGGCGATCTTCGCCATCGGGCGCATGCCCGGCTGGCTGGCGCAATGGCTGGAAATGAACGCCGATCCCCAGACCCGCATCGCGCGTCCCCGCCAGGTGTACACCGGCGCGACGCAGCGGACCTACGTGCCGTTCCGCGCGCGAGGCGACGGGCGCATCCCGCGTCGTCGTCCCTGCAACGCCGGATCGTGAGGCGCCCCCTGCAGGTCGCACTGTCGCTCGCCGGTCTGTCGCTCGCCGGTCTTGCTTCCGCGCGCCGCCCGCGGTAGCCTGCGCCCCGTCCCGCCTTGAACGGCCATTCTGGAGGTTGCCCGTGACCCTGCGCGTGATGGTGCTGACCGTGGCCCTGGGGGCGATCGCCCTGTCGGCCTGTTCGAAGAAGAGCATCGACCCGGCCCTGTGCGGCCCGGCGAACGAAGGGGTGACCGCGGCGTGCCACCTGCCCGACGGCACCTGCTGGGAACTGTACTGCAAGTCACTGAACGACAACGGCGTGTGCTTCGCCGGCGAGGAGCAGATCCGGGACCGCGACGCCTGCGAAGCGACGCAGAAGGGCCTGTGGTCGGCAACCTGCCCGTGCCTGCGGGAAACCTCGGTGGGCGGCTGCCGTACCACCAAGGAGGAAGGCCGCTCGGTCACGAAGTGGATCTACACGGGCATGACCGTGGATCAGCACCGCAGCTTCTGCGAGACCAGCGCCTACAACACCTTCCTGGCACCCTGATCCTTGGAACAGGCCCCAGGCGGCTCCGCCTTCGGCCCGAGTTTCCTGCCAAGACCCGTCGCCTGCGCCTGCGCGCTTGGGTGGCAACGTCCCGGAGGCCCGATGTCCCCGACGCTCCCCGACGGCGGCCAGCCTTTGCTGATGGCCGGGTTCGTGGTGGCGCTGGCGCTGTATGCCGCGACGGCGGCCACCGCGGCCTTCCGGCCCGGGGCGGGGCGCCTGGTGATGGCGGCGGGTGTTCTGGCGCACTTCGCGGCGCTCGCCACCCGCGGCGTCCTCATCGGGTACCTGCCCCTGACCAACAAGTTCGAATCCTTCGCGGCGGCGTCGCTGGCGGTGGCCATCGTGGCGGTGATCGCGTGGCGTCCGTCGCGCGTCTACGTCACGTTCATGGTGCTGGTGGCGATGGCCGCGCTGGGGGCCGCCCTGGCATTCCCGGCGGACCTCGCGTACCCCCCGCCGCTGATGCGCACGCCCTGGTACCCGCTGCACGTGCCTCTGTCGTTCCTGGCATACGGCCTGTGGACGGCCGCGGCCGCGGGTGCACTGGCGTGGGCGTTCGACCGCGACCCGGCGTGGCTGCCCCGGATCCATCGCCTGGCGCTTCAGGGCTTCGGGCTGTGGTCGGTGGCGATGGTGTGCGGCGGCGTCTGGGGCGTGCTGGCCTGGGGCGCCTACTTCCTGTGGGACCCGAAGGTCGTCTGGTCGGTGATCTTGTGGTTCCACTACGCCACGTTCGTGCACGTGCGGCTGGCGCCATCGCTGCAGTCGCGTCCCTGGGTCGGGCCGTTGCTGGCCGGGCTGGGGTTCGTGTGGGTGCTGGTGGCCTACGTCGGCACGTCGTTCCTGTTCGGGAGGTCCAGCCATGCCTTCTAGCACGGCGGCTTCCCGCGGGGCGGGGCTCGTGCGCCGGTCGTACGACCTGGTGCGATCCCAGGGGTTCGGGATCACCTGTGGGCTCCTGACCACGGTCCTGCTGGGGATCGGGACGCTGGTGATGGCGTTCACGGCCGACGGCGCGTCGTCGGGTGTCGCGATGGACGACCTGACGGCCTTCTTCAACCCGGTGTCCGGGTGGCATCTGTGGATGTACCTGCTGGTGCCGGTGCTGGGGCTGTTCGGCCTGTCCACGCTGCTGTCCACGATCGAGTCGGTGGGCGACGCATGGCGCGAGGGGCGCCGGACGCTGTCCGCCTACGCCCCCGCGGTGATCCACGTGGCGTTCCTGGTGACCCTCTGCGCCCACGTCGCAGGCGGGTTCCAGGGCCGGGAGGATGGCGTCGTCACCGTGGGTTCGGACTGGACGCCGTTGCCGGACGGACGGGACATCCGGGCCGTGTCGCTGGCGACGGACCTGT
>Ga0118677_10006356_pt1 | contig 20057 bp, 17 predicted proteins | sample AliMusrvi5mmetaG_FD_86154 | JGI IMG/M metagenome (GOLD analysis project Ga0118677, IMG submission 86154)
ACCGTCGGCAATCTTACAGAGTATTTTTCTGATTGACTGTCAAGGGTGGCGGATTATTTCATCAATTTTTACCGGTTTTTTTGTACCTCAAACTTTTTGCCTACTTTTACTTGACACATACTTATTTACCCTTCAACTTGATAATTTTCAGAAGATTAACTGCAAAGAGCGCAGTTGCCCCTTGGATCTCCATCGAATGAATGCCGCTGGACTCTGCCCTGTCGTAGCCGTGCCGGTTCTTCAATTCACTGTTTTTTGCTTCTATCATATATCGTTTCTTCGATAACTCTCGGAAATTCTCGCTCTCCTGAAACGCTTTTTGTTTTGACTGAATGTCAGAAGTAATTGAAACAGAATAACTTTTGCTTTTCGACCCTTCTTTATAGCAGCCTTCGCGGAATATGCAGTGTTCGCATTTATCGACATCAAAGTAATAGACCATTCTCGGATTCTCTTTGCGGAAATCTTGTTTGTTGTGTCGGCAGGTTTTACTGGCTGCCATGTGACCGGCCTTGCATACAAACATGCCGGCATCTTTATTGAATGTGAACTCGTTTTCTTTTTTGCGCAGACCATTGCTGACACAGGGCAATAGCTTCGATACCAACTGAATTCCTTTCACTTCGGTATAATCGAGATTCGCCTTTTCGGAATACGCTGAGTCACCGATAACCGTTTCTATATCAACGCCTGCATTTTCGCTTTTCTCCACCAGCGCCTGCAGCTCCGCTCCGTCTCCTTTTTCTCCGCTTGTTACCGTTGCCGCGGTAATGATGCCATCTTCCGTCATAGCAATATGCGTTTTATAGCCAAAAAACGATGTGTCCGCACTCTTGTGCCCAACTTTTGCTTCTTTATCCGCGGATTCACGAAGATGTTCCAGATCGTCATCCACGATTTCCTGTAAATAGTTGAACTTTTCCTTCACAGAAGCGAAAAACATAAGAACTTCGTCTCCGCCGACAAGTTCCAATAGCTTTTTGCAGTACTCAATTTCTTCGTTCAAATCGTCTCTTGTCGGCTTGACAGGCATTTGCTCTTTCATGTTTTCATCAACATTGTAAACCGACTTCCGAAGGCGCTTTGCCTGCTCCCGCAGAACCTCAATCGGGCTGAGATGATGGTATCTGGAACAGGTATGTGTTGAATCAACGATCAGACGCTTGCTTTTAAGGACACCCTGTTCAATGGCTATTTTTACACTTTTTTCAATCAAAAGGTCAAGCAAGCCTTCATCTGTCAGCCGCAGTTTGCGAAATTTGGACAGACTGCTTGAATCGATGACATCGTCCTCCGGGCGGTAATCCAAAAAATATTTGAACGACATGTCATACCGGCTGCGTTCCGTAAGGTCACCGTCCGACATTTCATAAATCGACTTTAGCAAAAGATATTTGAACATCCGTATGGGATTCTCTGCGTCACGACCGTTATCCGGGCAATATTTATCCCGAAGTTCATCAACGACAAAGTTGAAATCGGTCATGCAATTGATTTGCCGCAGCAAATGATTATCTGGAATCAACCGCTTATACAACCCCTCGAAGTCGCTGAATTCTATCTGTTTTTCTAATCGCAGCATATCTTTTTCCGTCCTTGTTTGTTTTCTAAATTATATCACAAACAAGTCAGTTTTTAATTACTTAATGCTAAAATAGAAAATATTGTTTGGGGCGGACTTTTTCAGCAGCTTCGAGCAAGCCCCTGCCCTACAAAATTACGCAAGTTCCTCGATTACCTCGCCGTATTTCTCTTTGCTTTCTTTAATAAAGCTTTCCACCGCCGCCGCTGTTGGCATGGCGGCCGAACAGCTGTGCGCCGAAACGAGCATGGAAGCGGAGGCTGTCGCGAATTCCAGCGCTTCGGGGATGCTCTTGCCTTTGAGCAGCGAGAAAATGAACGCCGAAGCGTAGCCGTCGCCGCCGCCGAAGCCTTTGAGCATCTTTACGGGGAACGGACGCACCTTGTAGCTCTTGCCGTCGTTCAGATAGGCAACCGAGCCTTCTTTGCCGTGCTTGATGATGACAATTTTGTTGCCGTAACCGTGCCAGAGTGCCGCCGAGGCTTTGTCGTCCGGGCAGACGCCCAAGACGGCTTCTGTCAAATCAAACTCCTCGCGTGAACCCAGGATAATATCGCTGCTGCGGGCAACCATTGAATAATAGATAGAAATTTCATCCTTGTTCTTCCAGGTGTAGCTGCGGTAGTCAATATCGAAAATTACCACAACACCGTTCTTTTTGGCAAGCATCAAGGTTTTTAACGCCGCTTCCCTGGATGGGCTGCAGCACAGCGAGGTGCCGGAAATGACCACGGCTTTCGCTTTTTTGATGTATTCCTCGTCAACATCGTCAACGCAAACCTGTAAATCCGCCACGCCTTCCCTATACATTAATATACTGCTGGCGGTGGGGCTCAATATCTCGGTAAAGGTCAGCCCCAAATTCTCGCCGTTTTCGCAGCGGAAAATATGGGAGGTGTCAATTCCGTCGTTTTCAAAATACTGCGTGACATAGTCGCCGAACTGGTCATCGGAGACACGCGCGATAAAACCGCATTTCGCGCCCAGGCGGGCCAGCCCTACGGCAATGTTCGCCGGCGAGCCGCCGACATATTTGTTGAAGTTGCTGCTCTGCGAAAGCGGCATGTTCATATCCGTCGGGTTGAAGTCAATCGCAATTCTGCCGATTGGAATAACATCAAGGGGCTTTTCTTCGTTAAATTTAATGTAATTCATAATATGTTCCTTCCCTTTTTCAATTTAAGCCCTCTTTTTCAAAGAGGGTGGCAGGCGTTAGCCTGACGGGTGATTTAATCCCACCACCGCAAGCGGTTCCCCAAGACAAACAACATAAAGATTTCGTGTTTGTCGTTCCCAGTGTAGGGCGGGTGGCTTGCTCCCGCCGCCGTTCTTCAAAGAAGTACACCTGAATAAGAATTTAATCTAACAATAGCTCTCGGCGGGGGCAAGCCACCCGCCCTACATTTTACCGGAACAGCCGAAAATCTCCATATGCTTCAGCGCGTTTTTGTAAGCGCCTTCAATTTCGGCCAGCTGCAGGTCATAGTAGCCGTTCACTTTGCCGCCTTCGTACGCGGCGCGGACATTCTGCTCAACCGCGTCAAAGGTTGCTGTTGCTATGTTTATCTTTTTTATCCCGAGGCTGACGCACTTCTTAAAGTCTTCAGGCGATATCCCCGTTCCCCCGTGCAGCACAAGAGGAACATCCAAAAGGGTGCTCACCTGCTCCAAAATGTCAAACCTCAGCTTCGGTTCCTGAATGTAGTTGCCGTGGGCGTTGCCGATGGCTATGGCAAGGGCGTCAACGCCGGTTTCGTTTTGAAACTGCAAAGCCTGCCCGGGCGAAGTGCAGTTGACGGCGATTTGCTCGCTCCCGTCCTCGCTGCCGCCGACACTGCCGATTTCGCCTTCCACATCGGCGTCGTAATCCTTCGCGAGCTTCACAACCCTGCGGGTTATCGCGATGTTTTCTTTTAAGCTGAGCTTGGAGCCGTCAATCATCACGGAGGTAAAACCCAAATCAAGCGCATGCTCAATCGCCTCAACGGTTATGCCGTGGTCAAAATGCACGGCAACGGGTATCTCCGCGTTTTCGGCGGCGCTTACCATCAACGGCCCTATCAGGTCCAGCGGCGAGTGTTTCAGCCGGACCTCCGCAATTTGCAGAATCACGGGGCTTTGTGTTTCCTCCGCGGCCCGCAAAATCCCCATCACCATTTCCATATTCGAAACGCTGAAGCTTCCGACTGCCCAATCGCCATCCTGCGCTTCCAAAAGCAGTTCTTTCATGTTTACAAGCGGCATATCGCACCTCCGATGTAGTAATTATATGTTTTTTAGAGTATAACATTTCAACTTTAAGAATGCAAGGCTGTTTGCGGATGTGAGGGTTGAAAATAAAAATCACCGGTTATCTCGAATTGTTAATATTGATACGTTAATCAGCAGTATCAGCCATATACAGCCGCCATTATGCGGTTATCCAATGTGCAAAAGTCACAAAAGCTAATTCAAAATATCATTATATATATCGTTCTTAATATTTGTTGACATATTTTTATAATCAGAGTAGTATGAAATTAACGAGAGTGAAAGGATGAGTAATTATATGAAAATTTTATCGGATGCAATCATTTCGAACACGGACATGATAAAGAATTACAAGAATTGCCGTGAAAAGGCTGAAACGTTCGGCAGTATTTTCATTTTAAAAAACAATCAGCCGGATGCGGTTTTATTTTCTATATCCAAATATAAAAGGCTTGCAGATTTAATCGAGTATGTGGAAAGCAATAAGCCGGAGGACAGGGCGCATGTTTTAACTGCTTTGCTGAAGGATGAAGCAATCAGAATTCAGAAACTTAAACCTGTAGTAAACCTGTAACAAATATTTCGCATAAACACCTTATTAACGGTAAAACTTGGCTGTTACAATGGAAAGTTGCTTGACAGTGGAGCGTTGTAAAATTATTTTAAAATTATTTAAATTATTTGTTGAAATATTTTTCAAAGTGTAGTAATATATCCTTAAATTATTTTGAAGGACAGGGGTAACATCAATGAAGATTCTATCAAGAGCGATCGTTTCAAATTCCGACATGATTAAAAACTACAAAGCATGCCGGGAAAAATCGGAGAATGAAGGAAAAATATTCATCTTAAAAAACAACCAGCCGGACGCGGTATTATTTTCAATCGGCGAATACGAAAGAATCGCAGAGTTTATTGAGTACCTGGAAAGCCACAGCGACGAAGAAATAGGGCTTCTTATTAAGTCACTGCCGAACAGAGGCCACCGCGAAGAATACACGCTCAAAGAGTTACGGTCTGACATACAGTAACCAATAACAACCGCTTAGCCCCGTTCTTGTCTTATGCTGACAAGAACGGGGCTTTATTTGGTACTGTTAAATTTTAAACAAAGCTGAATTCCTGTTCAGGCGAAGATCCGGAATTCATAACGTTTTTCGTGAACATATAGGCTTATTTCATAAAATCACCCTTCCATTTGCCGTTTAAGTTTTTAAATAATCATAATAAATTTTATTATAAATATTATTTATAAAATTATACCAATTATTTGTTGACATTTTGTTATTGTTGGAGTATGATGTACACATTGAAAGAAAATCCCCGGAATGCAAAGTATTGTTTATATAGAATCAGATTATATAAGGAGCATGCTGTTTATGAAGAAGTTGATTTTGGGTGCCGGCGTTTTGGCACTCACCGGCGCGGCAGCAAGTTACATTTGTTTGAAAGAGTTTGAAAGAAGGGAGCAAAAAGACATGAATGACAAAATGATTGACAAAGTGGAAAGCATTAACGAAGCAGTTCAGGAGAAAGCAGACAAGGTAAAAGGCGTTTCGGCTGACGCGGCGAAGAAAGCAAGCCATGCACTCAATGACGCGCATGGAAGAAGCGAACAAATGCAGGAAAGAAAAGAACATATCAAGAAGGATTTGGACGCCGGTTTCAAGAAAATTAAAACGGATATCCACAAAACCGGCAAAAACATTTCGAAAGAGCTTAAATCCCTGTAAGGTTTACACCCCGCTTCAAAACCAAACAATGTGCAAATCATGAAAGAAAAGGTGAAAAACCATGTTATGGGCAATTGCGGCAATTCTGATTATTTTATGGCTCCTCGGCATGATTACATCCTATACGCTCGGCGGCTTCATTCACATTCTTCTCGTCATTGCGGTAATTGTAATTCTGGTTAAGATTATCACAGGGCGAAGAATCATCAACTGACACATTTTAATATTACCAAATAAACAGGAGGCGTAAAAAATGGAACAGGTGACCAAACAAACCAAAACACAAAACACCAAGGTGGAAAGCAACACAGCAAAAACAGTGGTTGGCATTGTCTTTGGCGCAATTGAAGTTCTGCTGGCATTTCGGCTGGTTTTCAAGCTGTTCAGCGCAAGCACGGGGAATGCCTTTGTACACGGGATTTATACTTTTACTCATTTTTTCACAGCAGTTTTTGAAGGTATTTTCGCCCGCGCCAATACAACCGTCGGCAATGCGGTGGCAACACTGGTCGCAATGGCAGTTGTTGCGCTGATCGCGTATGTAGTAATGAAACTCATTAAGCCGAAATCCGGAATTACCGTGGAAAATGCCGAACACACAGAGGCGAATGAAGTCAATGAGTAATTTATTAACCTTCGACAGGCACAGCATAACCGCAATCAAAGAATATCCGAAACATTTATGGAAAAATATGAACAGAACAAAGGAGAGAAAAGCTATGAAAAAGTTAATTTTGGGACTCGGTGTTTTGGCAATAGCAAGCACGGCAGCGGGATTAATTATTGCCGCAAAAATCGGCAAGAAAGGCCGCGAGGATTTGAAAAACAAGGCTATCGAAACAGTTGACACCATCAACGATGAGGTACAAAGAGAAGCGGATATGGTAAAAGAAACAGCGGAACAAGCTGCAAAAGATGCAAACGAAGTCATCGAAGGAGTAAACGCAAAGACAGAAAATGTAAAAAAAGATGTGGATGCCGGTATTAAGCAGGTTAAAATTGATATAAAAAAGACCGCAAAAACTATTAAAAAAGAAATTAAAAAACCCGTTAAGGCAGCAAGCTGAATATGCCTTCCCGATAATTTTTCGTTTTGCGATTTCAGTTATATCATCCCCGAACATTTATTGCCGGTTCGGCAACATTAAAAGCTGAACCAAACCATATCCAAACAATTTGGATAGAAAGGGATGAATTTTTATGAAAAAGTATATTGGAAAAAATAGTAAATTAGGGTTCTTGCCGATATTGCTGCCTTTATTAATGGTGGTAATGATGGCGATGCCTATCCTGAGTTTTGCGGCACAGCCCGCGAAAGTGAACCTTGGCTCAACCGTAACATACGCCGTTTTAGCCGGTTCGGCCATCACCAATACCGGATCGACCGTTATCACCGGAGGGCTCCCCGAAGGCGGCGGAAATATCGGTGTGCATCCCAGTGCTGCAATCACCGGCCTTGCCGATATAACGATGACCGGCTGGACCGCTCACGAGGCTGATGCAGCCGCTGGTTTGGCAAAGGTTGATTTGCGGACAGCGTATGATGATGCCGCGAGCAGAACAGTTACCTCTGATTTATCCGGGCAGGATTTAGGCGGAAAAACACTGACAACCGGTGTATATTTCTACAGCTCATCGGCTGAAATAACCGGAACATTAACGCTTGACGCGCAGGGTGACCCCAATGCTGTTTTTATTTTTCAAATCGGGAGTACACTTACTACAGCATCAAGCAGCCATATCAGCTTAATCAACGGCGCCCGTTTTTGCCGGGTGTTTTGGCAGGTAGGCAGTTCCGCGACCTTGGGAACCTATTCTCATTTTGCCGGGCATATTTTCGCGCTGACATCTATTACAGTCACAACCGGTGTGACGGTTCAAGGGCAGCTGCTGGCTATTAACGGTGCCGTAACATTGGACAGCAATACCATTACTAACGCGCTTTGCCCGGACAGCGTAAACACCACAACAACGGAAACCACCACGGAAACCACTTCCGCAGCCGAAACAACCACTGCGGCCGAAACTACTGTTGCAGGGGAAACAACAACTGTGCCGGAAACGACCACTGTTGGAGAAACCACAACTGTGCCGGAAACTACCGTTGCGGGAGATACCACAACTGTGCCCGAAACGACCACCGCGGCTGTAACCACCACTGCGGCTGAGACTACCACGGCAGCTCAGACCACCACGGCGGCTCAGACTACTACAGCAACTGTAACTACCACCGCAGCTGAGACTACTACTGCGGCGGGTGAAACCACAACCGCGCCGGAAACAACCATAGCGGGTGAAACCACAACTGCGCCCGAATCCACCTCAGGTATTTTGATTACAACGGAAGATACAGGCACCACCGAACTTTCAACAATTCCGGGAGAAACAACCGTAACAGAAACGGGAACAGTTATTCCAAATACAGGAATCAAAAGCGCAATACTGGTTGTTCTGATATTAACAACAGCAATGATTTTTGCCGGAATAAGCTATGCGGTGCGTAAAAAATCAACGTTAAACTAATCGGCTAACCCCAAAAGATAGAATTTTGCAAAACAAAAATAAAGGTTCTGTCTCTAATCAAACATTTTAGTATGCAATCGGAATAAGTTCCACTATCCCCCAAACAGAGCAGACACTATCAAATTTGGTAGTGTCTGCTCTTTATTCGGTTCTGCTCATCTTATAAACCGTATTAAAAAGTGTTGCATTTTATTATTTTTATGATATTATTAAGCTAATATAATATACATTAATTTAATTTGCATTTTTTGTTGACTTGCCTTCGTGTTTGAAGCAAGAACCGGTTTACCGTATTTGTTCTTAATTGCCGGAAAAACGAAAGAAACAAACATCTCCCTGCTTACACGTTAAGGAGGATAACAAATGGAAAATACAACTAAACCCGGGGGCAAGAAAAGAAAGATTCTCAGCTCTCCCAAAAAACTCTTTTTATTGGCACTGATTGTTCTGACAGTTTTCAGTGCTGTACTTCTCTGCCAATCATGGATAACCAGCATAGCTGCAATTGAGAAGCATGCATTATCGACAGCCAGCGCCTCGGCAAGTTCATTAAGCATCGACACCATCAAGCTTTTGCGGGCGGTGCCGGAGGATGAAAATACCGCTGCTTATAAATCAATTAAGAATAATTTAATCAGCCTTGCGAAAAATGATAATGAAATCCGTTTTGTCTATCTTTATACGCAAAGGGATGGCAAAATATATTTTATGGCGGATTCCGAACCGGCAGCTTCAAAAGACTACTCCCCGCCCGGGCAGTTGTTCGGAGAAGCAGCTAAAGAGGATTTCATGCCCTTTAAAGACGGGAAAACACGGATTACTTCAAGCCTCACCGACCGCTGGGGGAAATGGGTCAGCGTTCTGGTCCCGCTGAAAGACAGCCAAACGAATGCTGTCATTGCCGTTTTGGGCATAGACTATCCGGTACATACCTGGTATTCTCCGGCTGTCATTGATTTTTTGCAGACAGCAGCAATTATCCTGGCGGCGTTTTTACTGACAATTGCCTTCTATTCTCTTATGATTAAAAATTCAAAACTGAAAGAGGACCATGAACAGCTGCGGAAAGCAAATGAAGAGGCAATCAATAATGAGCAAAAAGCCCTGGATGCAAAAAATGAGATAGAACAGCAAAGCGATATGCAAAAAACACTTCTGGATATTTCCGCTGACTTTGCGGGCGTTGACTTCGATAATATTTCCCCCGTAATCAACCGTTCCCTTGAAAGGGTCGGGAAAGCTGTCAATGCCGACAGAGTCTACATTTTTAAATATGATTTTGCCGCTCAGACCTGCAGAAACACCTTTGAGTGGTGCGCGCCCGGCATTGATCCTCAAATCGATAATTTGCAGAATGTGCCGTTTTCCGATATGAATGACTGGCCTGAAATTCACCGGCAAGGAAAATCAGTTATTATCCCCGATGTTCTTGCGCTGCCGAAGGGCGACCATATCAGAGATATTTTAGAACCGCAGGGCATCAAGAGCCTTTTGGCAGTGCCGATGATGCTGGGCACTGATTGTTTCGGGTTTGCCGGGTTGGAATTTGTTAATGAATATCATACATTTTCCGAAAATGAACAGCGTCTGCTGGAGCAATGCAGCAACATGCTGATCAGCACTTTTACAAGAATCAAGCTTGACAAGGATTTGAGCGACAGTGAGGAAAAGTACCGCAATATCTTCGAATTCTCGCCGATCGGCGTCTTTAATTTCGACACACAAGGGCTGATAATCGCCTGCAATGATTATTTTGTCGATATAATCGGTTCCTCCCGCGAAGCACTGATAGGTTTGGAATTATTTAAACTGCCCGATTTGAAAATTGTGGAATGTGTCAGGGGAGCTTTGCAGGGAAATATTACGGAATACAGGGGCAATTATCACTCGACAACCGCGGATAAGGTTACACCTATACGGGCTAAGTATTCCCCGATTTTGTCGCAAACCGGCGAGATTGCCGGGGGCACGGGTATTATTGAAGATGTAACCGAACGCAAAAAGATTCAGGATGAACTGCGGTTAAAGTCCCTGGTTCTTGAACAATTGGAGGAACATATTACAATTACCGACCTGAGCGGCGTTATTACCTATGTTAATCAGGCGCAGGTATATGAGATGAAACTCCCGAAAGATGAAATTATCGGCCATACCACATTGGTCTTCGGTGAAGACACCGAACGCGGAGCCGCCCAAATCGAAATCCTTGAAAATACCCTTAAAAACGGTTCCTGGTTAGGCGAAGTAATCAACTTTTCCTCCGACGGAACTGAGTCTATTATGCTCTGCCGCACACAGAAAATCTGCGACGATAACGGAAACGCCATCGCGTTAGCGGGCATCGCCACGAATATGACCGAACGCCGGAAAATGGAGCGGGATATTTACAGGGAGAAAGAACAGTTCAAAACCACCCTTCTTTCCGTCGGCGACGGCGTCATTTCCACGGATTCTACCGGTAATATCGTTGTGATAAACAAGATAGCGGAAAACTTAACCGGCTGGACTCAGGAGGAAGCGTTGGGCAAACCGCTCGAAGAGGTTTTCAAAATAGTAAATGAAGATACCGGAAAAAGATGTGAAAACCCTGTGCACAGAGTATTAAAAGCCGGAGATATTGTCGGGCTTTCAAATCACACCATATTAATTTCCAAGGACTCAACGGAAAGATTTATTGAAGACAGCGCGGCTCCGATAAAAGATGAACACGGGAACATCAACGGCGTCGTTTTGGTTTTCAGGGATTTCTCCGATAAAAAGCAGAAGCAGCTGGAAATTGAGTTCTTAAGTTATCACGATCAGCTTACAGGTTTATATAACCGCCGGTATTACGAGACCGAGGTGCAAAAGTTTGACAATGAGCAGTATTACCCCTTAACCCTTATTATGGCGGATGTTAACGGACTTAAACTGACCAATGACGCCTTCGGGCACAGCACAGGCGATATACTTTTGCAGAAAATTGCCGACATATTAAAAAGGGAATGCCGTGAACAGGATATTGTGGCAAGAATCGGCGGAGATGAATTTGTGCTTCTGCTGCCCAAAACCGATGCAGAGAATGCCGAGATCGTTATAAAACGCATCAACACAGCTGTTGTTAATGAGCAGATTGAAAACTTGATTTTATCGGTTGCCATCGGTTTTGCGATAAAAGAAGACAATTCGATTACCATGAGTGAAATTTTTACAAAAGCGGAAGACGCAATGTACAGGCATAAGCTTTCCGAGAATTCAAGCATGAAAAGCAAAACGGTTGATTTAATTATGCGTTCACTGTTTGAGCGGAATAAAAGCGAGCTGATGCACAGCAAAAGAGTCGGTGTGCTTTGTGAAAATATTGCGAAAGCCATGAATCTTTCACCGGCTGACACAAATCAAATCCGAATAGCCGGCCTAATGCATGACATCGGCAAAATCGGCATCAGTGCGGAAGTCCTGAACAAACCCGGCAAGCTGGGTCCCGGCGAATGGAGTGAAGTTGACCGGCACTCTGAAATCGGGTACAGAATACTGGTCTCTGTGCTCGAATTTTCCAAAATTGCAGATGCTATTCTGGAGCATCACGAAAGGCTGGACGGAACAGGTTACCCCAGGGGGTTGAACGGGCAGGAAATATCCCAGCATGCAAGAATTATCGCCATTGCGGATTCTTATGACGCGATGACATCCGACAGGCCTTACAAAACAACCCTAAGCAAGGAAGAGGCTATTGAGGAAATCAAAGTATTCGCCGGTTCTCAATTCGACCCGGAAATAGCAAAGATTTTCATCGAGAAGGTTTTGGGGGAGCAATGGGATTAATCTGATTTTAAGAACTTTAATAAGCGCAGGCAGGCGGATTTAGCGTAAAGCAAAACCGCCTGCTTTTTTGGTTCAAACGTGCTGCCGCGCATCAGGCGTTCCGGCAAAAACCGGGTTGCCGCTGATAATCCAGGTGTTTTTTTTAAAACCGGAGGGGAAACGGGCAAAAATCAACCAAAATCAGCCAATAAAACTTTACAAAGGTTTTACGCCGTGTTATTATGTATAGTAAATTAAAAATGGGGAACGGCTGTTCCCCGCATCATTATCGGGAGTTGAACCTATGAAATTTATAGGAGAAAAATCGATTGAGGCAGTTTGTACCCTGAGCGGCTTAACACAGGCCGCTGCCGGCGGCGGCAGTGTGAGTTTCCACGGCTCTGTGCATAAAATCAGGGATATGGGCGATGTCGCTTTTATAATAGTGCGCATTATTGACAGCACCGTGCAATGTGTCTGGTCAAAGGACAATCCCGCGTTTGACATAAAAGACATTTGCGAAGAGGCTTGTGTTGCTTTCACCGGCAATATGCGTTATGAAGAAAGAGCGCCTCACGGCTTTGAAGTGGTGCTGCAAAGCGCAGAGATTATCTCACTCCCCGCCGCCCCGATGCCCGTCATCATCAACAAAGGCAAGATCAAGGCAACTATTGAAACCCTGCTGAACTACCGCCCGGCTACTCTCCGCGCGGGTGAAATGCGCGCAAAGTTCCGCATACAGGACGGAATCGTGCGCGGCTTCCGTGACTTTTTGCATACTCAGGATTTTACGGAGATCCATACGCCAAAGCTGGTTGCCGCCTCTGCCGAAGGCGGAGCCAATGTGTTTAAAATGGAATACTTCGGGCGCAAAGCATTCCTTGCCCAAAGCCCGCAGGTTTATAAACAGACGATGGTCGGCGTTTTTGAGCGTGTGTATGAGGTCGGTCCGGTTTTCCGCGCGGAAAAGCACAGCACAAGCCGCCACCTGAACGAATACACAAGCCTTGACTTTGAAATGGGTTACATCAAAAGTTTTTATGACATTATGGAGATGGAAACAGGCTTTTTAAAATATACCTTCGATTTGCTTAGAGCCGAGTATTCGGCAGAGATTGAGCAGCTTAACATAGATGTGCCGGTTCTGGATAAAATTCCATGTGTCACCTTTAAGGACGCGAAGGAAATGGTTGCCGAAAAGTATAACCGCCGCATCAAAGACCCCAATGACCTCGAGCCGGAGGAAGAGCAGTTAATCGGCAGACTGTTTAAAGAAAATTATGACAGTGATTTTGTTTTTGTCACCCACTACCCGTCCAAAAAGCGTCCTTTTTATGCAATGGACGACCCGGAAAATACGAAAGTAACCCTGAGTTTTGACCTGCTTTTCAGAGGGGTGGAAATAACCACCGGCGGGCAGCGTGTGCATGATTACAACGCCCAGGTTGAAAAAATGATCGCGAAGGGTTTGGACCCGGAGGATTTTACCACGTACCTAATGCTCCACAAATACGGCATCCCGCCGCACGGCGGGCTTGGAATCGGGCTTGAAAGGCTGTGCATGAGGCTCTTTAATGATGACAATATCCGCCACGCAACGTTGTTCCCGAGGGATTTGAGCAGGCTGGAACCGTAACGAGTTTTTAGTGGTCAGTGGTTAGTGGTCAGCGGAACGAATCCCCCTCCGGCTAACGCCGGTTTCCCCCTTTAACAAGGGGGACAAGAGTTCTATTTCTTTAGCCTCCCTTGTTAAAGGGAGGGGGACCGCCGAAGCGGTGGTGGGATTGAATCCACCGGCGGGTAACCCCGTCACACTCTTTTTAAAAGAGGGCAAAATCAATTAATGCTATACCGGAAGGGATTATTTATGAAAATAGACAACAACCTGATAACCTACCTCGAAAGCCTCGGGCGTATTGAGCTCACAGAGGACGAAAGGGAAAAGTGCGGAAAGAATTTAGCCGATATTCTTTCTTATATGGATATGCTTAACGAGCTTGACACCGCAGGTGTCGAGCCGCTTTCGCATTCCTTCCCCGTTACGAATGTCTTCCGTGAGGATATTGTTGCCGCCTCTGCCGACAGAGAGCTGCTGCTGAGCAACGCGCCCCGCCAAAAGGACTGCTGTTTCAAGGTGCCGAAAACGGTTGAATAATAAAAGCTTTATCAGAATTGGGAGAACATTCTATGGATATTACAAAAATGACTGCTCTGCAGCTGGCAGGTAAAATTAAAAAAGGCGAAATAAGCGTTCGCGAAGCCGTGGACCAAGTCTACGCGGCAATCGAAAGCTTTGACAACATTTATAATTGTTACATCACCCTTTGCAGGGATGAGGCCTACAAACGCGCGGATGAGGTGCAGGCGCTTATTGACGCTGGCGCGGAGCTTTCTCCTCTTGCCGGCGTACCGGTTTCCATTAAAGACAATATGTGCACAAAGGGCATCCGCACTACCTGCGGCTCAAAAATTCTCGGCAATTTTGTGCCGACTTACGACGCGAATGTGGTTGAGCAAATGAATAAAGCCGGCATGATCCTCATCGGCAAGCTGAACATGGATGAATTTGCCATGGGTTCAACAACCGAAACATCATTTTTTGGCCCGACGCTTAATCCCTGGGATATTGAGCGGGTTCCGGGCGGTTCTTCCGGCGGTTCCGCCGCTGCTGTCAGCGCTGATGAGGCGATGATCGCCTTAGGTTCCGATACGGGCGGTTCTATCCGCCAGCCAAGCGCTTTTTGCGGTGTTACCGGTTTAAAACCGACCTACGGCGCGGTTTCCCGCCGCGGGCTTGTCGCATTTGCCTCCTCACTTGACCAGATAGGCCCCATCGGCAAAGACGCTGCGGACTGCGCAGCGCTTTTCCAGATTATTTCCGGCAAAGACGAACGCGACTCAACCTCTATGGATTTAAAGACCTTTGATTACAAGTCAGCGCTCAATATCGGCATTAAGGGCAAAAAGATAGGAATCCCGACAGATTATTTCGGCGAAGGCCTGCAGGAAGACACAAAGACCGCAGTGCTTGCAGCCGCGAAAAAGCTTGAGGAAATGGGCGCGATCATCGAGGAATTCCCGATGCCGATAGCAAAATACGCCATCCCCACCTACTACATTATCGCCTGCGCCGAAGCCTGCTCCAACCTTTCAAGGTATGACGGCATCAAATACGGCTACTCCTCCCCCGATGCCGACAACCTGCGTTCGACCTATATCAGGAGCCGCAGCGAAGGTTTTGGCATGGAGGTAAAACTGCGCATTATGATCGGCAACTTTGTTTTAAGCTCCGGCTATTACGACGCTTATTACAAAAAAGCGCTGCAGGCAAAAAAACTGATACAAAAAGCTTTCTTTGAGGCATTCGAAAAATACGATATGCTTTTAGGTCCGGTTTACCCAACCACCGCATTAAAACGGGGCGAAAGCCTTTCGGACCCGCTGAAAACGTACTTAGGCGATATCTATACAGTTATGATTAATATAGCCGGCCTCCCCGCTCTCTCCCTCCCCTGCGGGCTCGACAGTTCCGGGCTGCCCATCGGCCTGCAGCTCATCGGCAAGGCGTTTGATGAAGCCGGTCTACTCGGCGCGGGTTACGCCTACCAGCAGGAAACCGGTTTCCATAAACTGAAACCGGCGCTTGTTAAAGGAGGTGCGGCAAAATGATTTACGAAACCGTTATCGGCCTGGAGGTTCATACCGAGCTTTCAACCAAATCAAAAATTTTCTGCGCCTGCACCACGCAATTCGGCGGAGACCCGAATACCCATGTATGCGAGGTATGCTCCGGCATGCCCGGCACACTGCCCGTGCTCAACCAAAAGGTTCTGGAATACGCCGTGCGCACCGGCCTTGCAACCAACTGCAGCATCAACCGCTACAATAAGTTTGACAGAAAAAACTACTTCTATCCCGACCTGCCGAAAGCATACCAGATTTCGCAGCTCTATATGCCCATTTGTTCATGGGGCTTCGTTGAAATAAACGCGACTGGCGGCGGTAAAAAGAAAATCAATATTAAAGAAATCCATATGGAAGAGGACGCGGGCAAGCTGATTCACGACCCGTGGGAGGATTCCACGCTGGTCGACTATAACCGCTGCGGTGTTCCGCTTTTGGAAATTGTCAGCGAGCCGGATTTACGTAGCGCGGAAGAAGCGATAGAATACCTTGAAAAGCTGAAAGCTATCCTTCAGTATTCCGACGTTTCCGACTGCAGAATGCAGGAGGGTTCCCTGCGCGCCGATATCAACCTTTCCATCCGCCCTGCCGGCACAACGGAGCTGGGTGTCAGAACTGAAATGAAAAACATGAACTCTTTCAAGGCTATTTCAAGAGCTATCGAAAGCGAAACAAAACGCCAGATTGAACTGCTTGAAGACGGCAAAAAAGTTGTTCAGCAAACACGCCGCTGGGACGACAACAAGGGGCAAAGCTACGCGATGCGCTCCAAAGAGGATGCGCAGGACTATAAATATTTCCCCGAGCCGGACCTGCCGCCGATTGAAATCAGCGAAAAGATGATTGCGGATATCCGGGCCGCTCTGCCGGAGCTGCCCGAGCAAAAGAAGAAGCGTTATATCGAAGAACTCGGCCTGCCGGAATATGATACGGGCATCATCACAAACTCCATTCATTTGGTAAAACTCTTTGAACAAACAGCCGAAATCTGCGGCAGCCCCAAAGAAGCCGCAAACTGGATAATGGGCGATTTGCTCAAACTCCTCAACGATACCCAGACTTTGCCGGAAAATATGACCTTTGAAGGCGCCTATTTGGGCAAAATTATTAATATGCTGACCGAGGGCAAAATAAACAGAGGCACGGCGAAAAAAGTGTTAACCGAAGTTTTCATGAACAATGCCGAACCGGAACAATATGTAAAGGATAATAACCTCGGTTTAATGACGGACAATTCCGCTATCCGAACAGCCATCGAAAAGGTTTTAGCCGAAAATGAAAAGTCCGTAGCCGAATATAAGAGCGGCAAGCAGCAGGCTTTCCAGTTCCTTATCGGGCAAAGCATGAAGGCGCTCAGAGGCCAGGCCCCCGCGCAGGAAGTAACGAAACTGCTCAATGAGCTGCTTGGATAACCTATATAAACCGCTGAAATAAAGTACAATAGAAGTTTACCGGCCCTGACATCCAAGGCGGATTTCAGGGCCGGATTTTTATTTGTTTGCCGGTCAAAACTATTTTCATAATTACCTTGACAGACAGAGTAATTCGTGATAATATTACTTCACGAGATAGAGTACTGTCAGACAGAGTAATCTAATGCAGAATTATAACTCAACATATTGTTCGAATAAACCCTGTACTCGCGCCAAAGGAAGGTTTTCTATGAAAATGCAAGAAGTTAAATTAATGAATTATTCAAGGGTTGAAGACACCGTCAATTCAATTACCCATTTGGTGGGTTTGCCGCTGGGTATTGTTATTATGGTGCTTTGCATTATCAGAAGTGTGCAGGCAGGCTCAAAAGCGGGACTGATATCCTCTATTATTTACGGTGTTTCTATCATGCTGCTGTATGCCGGTTCCGCGATATACCACGGCGCAAAGCCGGGCAGAGTCAAAAAAGTGCTGCGTGTTATAGACCATTGCATGATTTTTATTTTGATTGCCGGCTCCATGACGCCCTACTCGCTTGTCGCCTTCCGCCCGGAACACCCTCTTTTATGCTGGGTTACAATTGCTTTTGCCTGGTGTTCGGCACTATTCGGCATTGTCTGCACTGCCATCAACCAGGAAAAATTCAAAGTTGTTCAAATGGTCCTGTATATCTCAATTGGCTGGGTGCTTGTTTTCGCGATGAAACCTATGCTTGCAATTTTTCACGGCATTTACAGACCCGGCTTGATTCTGCTTTTTGTCGGCGGCGGGCTTTATACCATCGGCGCCATCCTTTGCGGTATCGGCAAAAAACAGCCTTATTTCCATGCAATCTTTCACGGGTTTGTGCTGGCCGGCACCATCTTTCAGTTTTTATCGGTTTACAATTATGTATTAATTATGTGATTTTTGGGCGGTAAACCTTATCATGCAGTAAAAAAGCACCCGTGAAGGGTGCTTTTTGCATAACAGCAAAATATTATACTGATCAGCCTTAAACAAAAAGCCGTTTTTCCATTTCCGTCATTTCCGGTTCCGGCTCCTGCGGCCGGAACTTGTTTTTATAGGCCAAAGGGCTTACACCCATATACTTTTTAAAGACCTTGCAGAAATAGTTGGCGCCGGAAAAGCCGCTTAAGGTTGCGACAATTTCCACCGGATAATCTTTGCTTAACAGCAGTTTTTTTGCTGTTTCGAGACGGACCTCCGTTAGATACTTACCGGGCGGCACTCCGACAGCCGCGGTAAACGTTCTGACAAGGTGGCACTTGCTGACAGCCAGTTCCTCTGCCACTTCCTCAACACCGTATAATTCGGCATAATTGATATGAATCAGTTCAATCGCATTTCCAATCAATTCCGGATAATGCATCTCTTCGTTATTCCGGCTTAAGTCATATTGATTTTCCGGTTTTTGTTCTATACGGCTGTCAGGCATTAATTTCACCTCGCTTTATCAATATTTTACCATTTATTTGTTGTACAATCAATGATATAATTATTATATAATAAATTTGAACGGATTAGCTGTTTATGGAGGCGGACAATGGCAAGTATATCAATGAAGAAATTATTTAAAATTTTCCCCGGGGATGTTACCGCGGTTTCCGATTTCAACCTTGAAATTGCCGACAAGGAGTTTGTTATTCTTGTCGGTCCTTCCGGTTGCGGAAAGTCAACCGTGCTGCGCATGATTGCAGGGCTTGAAGACATTACGGCCGGTGAGCTTTATATCGGCGACCGTTTGGTGAATGATGTGCCGCCGAAAGACAGGGATATCGCCATGGTTTTTCAGAACTACGCCCTTTACCCGCACATGACGGTTTATAAAAACATGGAGTTCGGGCTTAAGCTGCATAAGGTTCCCAATGATGAAATCCAAAAAAGAGTTTCCGAAGCGGCAAAAATCCTTGAAATCGAGCATCTGCTTGACCGCAAACCGAAAGCCCTTTCCGGCGGGCAGCGCCAAAGGGTTGCGCTCGGGCGGGCCATGGTGCGAAACCCTTCGGTTTTTTTGCTTGATGAACCGCTTTCAAACCTTGACGCGAAACTGAGAACCGCAATGAGGTCCGAAATTATCAAACTTCATAAAAGGCTTCAGACAACCTTTGTTTATGTCACGCATGACCAGACAGAGGCGATGACGATGGGCGACAGAATCGTTGTCATGAAGGACGGGAAAATTCAGCAAATTGACACGCCTCAGAACCTTTATGATTTTCCGTGCAATATTTTTGTCGCGGGCTTTATCGGCTCACCGCAGATGAATTTTATCGACGGAACTGTCATTAAAACAGGCACAGGCTATTCTGTTGATTTCGGTGAATTTTCATTGAAAATACCGGATTACAAGCTTGAGAAAAATGACCTTTCAAAATACGAAGGCAAGAAAATCAAGGTCGGCATCCGCCCCGAGGATATTGATGACAGTACCGAATTTATTGAACAGCACCGCGAATCGGTTGCAGACGCCCATGTTGAAATAAGCGAGCTGATGGGCGCGGAAGTATATCTGAACCTGATCTCCCACGGCACACTGCTGACCGCCCGGGTTGAGCCGAAAACCAAAGCAAGGACAGGCGACAACATAAAAATCGCGTTCGACGAAAACAAGCTTCATCTGTTTGATACAGAAACCGAACTTACAATCATGAATTGACTCCTCTATAGGAAAGAGTACCTCGGATTTTAATCGGAGGTACTTTTTTCTACTTTATAATGACGCTTGAGCGTGCGGGCATTGTTAAGTTATCGCTTTTCAGCGTCACTTTTTTGCCCGAAACACTTAAATTGTCAATGATTTTCTTATACCCGTACTTGTCCTTTGAAAAGGTTAAGGTTACCGGCTGCGTTGAAAGATTATGAATAACATAGAGCGTGCTTGAATTGTATTTGACCGAGTACGCAACAATACCTACATTTTGCACTGTAATTGCTTTCACTATCCCCCGTGCTATCTCGGGATTTTGATTTTTTATCTTTATTAATTTAATGTAATAATTCAACAGCGAACTCTTATCCTTCAGCTGCTCCGCGACTCCTTTATCCGGCTGTACAAAATATTCAGC
>Ga0118677_10006357_pt1 | contig 20057 bp, 12 predicted proteins | sample AliMusrvi5mmetaG_FD_86154 | JGI IMG/M metagenome (GOLD analysis project Ga0118677, IMG submission 86154)
GCGCGAACTCTCTCATCCTTCACCTTCCGAGAGGCCATCCTGCCAAGGAATGATCGAAGCCGAGCTTGCCGTTGAGGTATTGGTACATACCGCTCGTCCTGGAGATCTGTGGGACTCCAATCGGAGACCAGGTCATCACAGGGATGAACCCGCCCGGCGCCCGGAACAGCCGCCACATCATCGGGGAGGCGAGCCGGGGCTTGGGCTGCCCCATCTCCCGCGGCTCTCCCGGAACGGTGCTCCGCGAGGCTATGGACATTCCGTGAAGCTCTTGCTCCAGTGGCGACCCTGGCAGGTGGTAGGCACCTCTGAGAAGCCGGCCGACGAAGATCTGGTCGATCGTCGAGACTTGGAACCAGGTGCACGTCCTTCTAACGGCTGGGGCGCCACCGCCAGTCATCGGAGGGAAGACGGCCTGGACTTGCGCGAAGCCGGCGCGGAGATGATTCTCCAGATCCGCTGGCGTCTCCCATACGGGCTGGGGCTGGGGTTCAGAGAAGCCCTCGAGCAGATCGTCGGGCCTGCCGGAAGAGACCCATTGAAGAGAACCGTAGCCCCGACGGGCCCGGCGGCCGATAGTCCCTAGGTTCAGCCACGTCCAGACGACTGCCTGGAGCTGCCTCTGAAGCGTCGGGTCAGGAAGCCTGAAACGAACCGCCACCGGAGGGCCGCCTTCGTCAACCGCGTCAAGGGAGACAGCGCGGTGGAGAGGATTGGGAAGGATGATGATCATCTGCAGCCTGGGAAGGGGAGGGAGCTTCTGAGCGCAGAGAACGCTGATTCCCTGCCCCGTCTTCGTGCTGCCCCAGAGGGAAGCTTCGGTCGCACGAAAATCGGGACCAGCGATCGCACGGGTCCAGAAACGGAGCATCGCGCGGATTGCTGGAACCCGGAGCGTTGGAGGAGCGTCGAACCGCCCGGCATTCTCGCCTCCGATCATGACCGGCGTGACTCGCTCGACGAGAAGTGTGCGAATCATCCAGCACCTCCGCCCGGGAAGGTCGCAAGCCACTCCAGCCGTTTCTTGACGGCGGGCTTGTCCTTCTTCCTCCAGGAGGCGATCTCCTTCTTGTAGTGCTGGCTGAGCCGTCTTGCCACGGCAGCCTCTACGTCGGAAGGAAGGCTGAAGACGGCGTCTACGACGGAACCGAGCCTTCCGGGCTCGAGGCCGATCGGGAGGTGGGTGGCGGCCGCTTCCTCGGGAGAAGGCGGCGATGAAGGTCCCCTGGCGTGTCTTCCCGCCCCTTCAGCAGCGTCCGGAAAGTCAAAATACCCGTACCCCGCCGCTGTTTTCGCCCCGACGCCCCACTCATCGAGCCCCTTCTTCAACCAGCCCTTCAGGGTCTCAAGGACCTCCGGCCGGGATCTCGTGCCCAGCGCCTGCCGGCGAGTGAGGGAATCCGAGTCGTTGTCGACGTGCCCGGCGGCAGATGGAAACCCTGTGAGCCTGACCCGGAACTCGAACCGGACTCCAGGCCGGACGGCAAGAAAGTGGACCGGCGAAGGCGAAGAACTGTCGGTCGGAAGGACCGCGGCTCCAGCTCCGGAACGCTCGTGCCACAATCCACGCAGGCCAGTTTGCGGGAGTAGAGCCGCTCTTCGCCGCCTACGGTCGCGATCAGAACCAGACCGTTGGCGAGCTTGACCGAAGTCTCGATGGAGGTCTCCAGTCGCTTGTCGATCCCCGGCTTTACCCGCAGCTGATCCACAATCACTTCGATCGTGTGGTTCCGCCGCTTATCGAGATTGAGTGCGTCTTCGAGCGACCGGATGATGCCGTCGATTCGCGCTTTCACGAAACCCTGCCGCGCCAGTTTCTCCAGATCCTTTTTGAATTCGCCTTTTCTGCCGCGAACAATCGGAGCCATGACCAGAATTCGGTCTTCCGGGCGGAGCGAGAGAACGTGCTGCAGAATCTGTTCCGTCGTCTGCCGGGAAATCTCGCTGCCGCAGGTCGGGCAGTGCGGGATGCCGATGGAAGAGTACAGAAGCCGCAGATAGTCGTAAATTTCCGTGATCGTGCCGACCGTGCTGCGCGGGCTGCGTCCGGTGGTTTTCTGGTCGATGGAAATGGACGGGCTCAGACCGTCGATGGAATCGACATCGGGCCGCTCCATCTGATCGAGAAACTGCCGGGCATAGGTCGACAGCGTTTCCACGTACCGCCGCTGGCCTTCCGCGTAAATGGTGTCGAACGCCAGCGACGACTTTCCCGATCCGCTCAGGCCAGTGATCACCGTCAGACTATTCCGCGGAATGCGCACACTGATGTTCTTCAGGTTGTGCTGCCGCGCGCCGGAAATTGCTATATCCCTCAACATTCTGTTAAGTTTGTAACGGTTTGAGTACCCTGTTGCTTCAGAACCGCTGAAAGGTTCAAATGCCCGATTGCCCCACCTGCGGGAGAGAAACTGTACGGGTTCGACGCGGTTTCTTCCAGAAGATTTTCCTCAACGCCGCTTTTCGATGCCGGAGTTGCCACGACCAAATCCATGTTCGCCGTCGTCTGCTGCGCGGAATCAGCTTTTATAGTGAATGTCCTCAATGCGGCACCCGGACGCTTCCGGAACTGAAGGCGATCGACCGCGTTGACCGGATGAACAAAAATCCCCTGCGCTGGATGCTGGCGTTCGTACGGGCTCCCCTGTACCACTGTACATTCTGCCGGCTCCAGTTTTGGGATTTCCGGAAACGCCAGCCGGGTTGATCCGGCCTTCCGAAACAAATTGAAGGCGGGGCGTATCGTTGTTATATGCTCCTTCAGGCCCTTGACGCCGATCAGGGCAAACGAATCGACTCTCTTCTTCACGAAAGACTGCCCGAATACAGCCGTTCCCGGATCCAGACCTGGATTCGGGGCGGCGAGGTTCGTATCGCCGGTAAAGCCGCGAAATCTTCCTATCTGATTCGCGGCAACGAACAAATCGAGGTGGAACCGGTTCCGCTGCCGCCCCTGCGCGCCACGCCGGAAGACATTCCGCTCTCCGTCCTTTATGAGGATGAGAGCACCGTGGTGATCGACAAGCCCGCCGGCATGGTGGTCCACGCGGGCGCCGGGAATCACGACGGCACTCTCGTGAACGCCCTGCTCCACCGTTTCGCCTCGCCCACAGGTTCCGCCCCGACGCTTTCCGCGGTGGGTGGCGACATCCGCCCGGGTATTGTGCACAGACTCGACAGGTTCACCAGCGGCGCTCTGCTGGTGGCAAAGACGGACTCCGCTCACCAGAATCTGGCGCTGCAGTTTTCGTCCCGCAAGGTGGAGAAAATCTACCTGACTCTTGTGGAAGGCCGCATGGAAGGCAGCGGAAGGATTCTCAAACCGATCGCGCGGGATCCCAAAAACCGGGCCCGGATGACCGCGAAGCTGTTGACCGGGCGCTCCGCGCTGACCGACTGGGAAGTGGTGCGGAAATACGCGGATTTCACCTTTCTGCGCATTCGCCTGGGCACCGGGCGCACCCACCAGATCCGGGCGCATCTCTCCTCGCTGGGACGCCCGGTTGCGGGCGATCCGCTCTACGGCGCGAAGAAGACGGAATGGAACCGTTACTTCCTCCACGCGCACCGGCTGGGTTTCACCAGCCCCGCAACCGGCGAGTGGATTTTAGTGGAATCGCCGCTGGCGCCGGAACTGGAACAATGGCGCAACAGTTTGTCGATAGAATGATCACATATGAAATTGTCTTCGCCCGTGTGTGCACGGCTGCGCCTCGGTGCGCTCTGGGTGGTCATCGGGGGTATGGCCCTCGGAATCTCGCTTTACGGCCAGAAGAAACCGGTCAGCGGCCAGAGTTCTCTTTCCACCGAGCAGGTTCCGGCGCAGGGCAAGGAAGACGAGACCACGAAAATCACGCTGGACGTCACCCGCGTGAACGTCCTGTTTACGGTCACGGATAAAAAAGGCCGCTTCGTCACGGACCTGGGCAAAGACGACTTCTCCGTCGCGGAGGGCAAGAAGCCGCAGACGATTCAGGAGTTCACCGCGGAATCCGACCTGCCCCTGCGCCTGGCCGTCCTGGTGGACACCAGCAACAGTATCCGGACCGAGTTCAAGTTCGAACAGGAAGCCGCCATTCGCTTCATGCAGAGCGTCCTGCGTCCCCGCACCGACCGCATGATGCTGGTGAGTTTCGACAGCGCAGCCGAACTGGTCAGCGATCTGACCGACGACATGAAAGCTCTGGAAAAAGGCATCAAAGGCATGCGGCCGGGCGGCGGCACCTCGCTCTACGACGCCATCTATTTCGCGGCGAAGGAAAAGCTCATGCTCGACCAGCCGCGCGATAAGTTCCGCCGCGCCATGATCATCATCAGCGACGGTGACGACACCGAAAGCCGGTTCTCCCGTGATCAGGCTCTGGAGATGGCGCAGAAGGCGGACGTCGTCATCTACGCGATTTCGACGAACACCAAACGCGACGACCAGGACGGCGACAAGGTTCTCCGCTATCTCACGGAAGAGACCGGCGGCCAGGCGTTCTTCCCGTTCAAAGTGGAAGATCTGGACCAGAATTTCGAAAATATCGCCAACGAACTTCGCCACCAGTACAACATCTTTTACCGCCCGGAACCGCTGAAGGCGGACGGCCTGTACCATCCGGTCACCGTGAAAGTGAAGACCCGGCGGGACCTGGTCGTGAAAGCCCGCAAAGGCTACTACGCGCCGAAACTCTGATTCCGAACGGAGTGTCTGATTTTCGCTTTCCGGCGGAATTTCCGCTAAACTCTTACGAAAGTCATGCACAGGAAACCTTCCGCCGGCGTGGGATTCGCTCTCGTCGCGCTGTTTTCATTCCAGACCATCCCGTCCGCGCGCGCCGCGGGCGATTTCTCCGATCTCGATACGTCGAAGAGCGAAATTCGCCCCCTGATCGAGCGGTTTGTCGCCGATCGGGGCAACCTGCAGCGGTATTACAACGTTGGGTCGTCCCGTGAGCGGCGCGAACGGCTCCGCCGCTTTTACCTGGACGCGAAGGCAGCCCTGACGGAAAAGAACTTCGACGCCATGGGCGAGGACGGCAAAGTCGATTACATCCTGTTCCGCAACAGCCTGGATCACGACCTGCAGCGGCTCGATCTGGATGCCAAAGAGGAAACGGAAAACGCGGTCTACCTGCCGTTCGCGGATTCCATCGTCAATCTGGAAGAAGCGCGCCGCAAGATGGGGCCGATGGACGCGCGAAAGGTCGCCGACGCGCTGGCCGATCTGAACCGGCAAATCGAGGCCGCCCGCAAGTCGGTGGAAGCCAGACTCCGGAGCGATAACGGTGCGGAAGCCGTCCGCATGCGGCGAATCGTCGGGAATCGTGTAGCTCTGGAAGCCGTGGCGCTGCGCAACACGCTGCGTACCTGGTTCACGTTTTACGACGCCTACGACCCCATCTTCACCTGGTGGGCGGAAGAGGGCTACCGGACGGCGGACACTTCCCTGCAGACTTATACGACTTTCCTGCGGGATCGCGTGGCGGGGTTGCGCGCTGCCGATCCAGGCCCGGTCGCAGCTCCGGCGCCGGGCGGACGCGGAGGCGGTGGTCGCGGCGGCAATGCCGGTGGCGGCGGAGCCTATGCGGCTTCCATAGCCGCCGCGCGGCCCGGCGCCACGGACGACATCGTCGGCAATCCCATCGGCCGCGAAGGCCTCATGGTGGAACTCGCCAATGAGATGATTCCCTACACGCCGGAACAACTCATCGCCATCGCGAACAAAGAGTACTCGTGGTGCGAAGCCGAGATGAAAAAGGCGTCCCGCGAGATGGGCTTCGGTGACGACTGGAAGAAGGCCGTTGAAAAGATCAAGACCATGTACGTGGAACCCGGCAAGCAGCCGGAACTGATCCGCGATCTGGCGCACGAGGCCGAAAAATTCCTCGACGACCATAACCTGGTTACGGTGCCTTCGGTGGCTCACGAAACCTGGCGCATGGAGATGATGACACCGGACCGGCAACTCGTGAATCCGTTCTTCACCGGCGGTGAGGTGATCAGCGTCTCCTACCCGGTCAATTCCATGACCTACGAGCAGAAGCTGATGACGATGAAGGGAAACAACATTCCCATGTCACGGGCCACCGTGTTCCACGAATTGATCCCCGGCCACCACCTGCAGGGCTATTACGGCGCGCGCTTTAAGCCGTACCGCTCGCAGATCTCCGGCACGCCGTTCCTCACCGAAGGCTGGTCGCTCTACTGGGAACTGCTGATGTGGGACCTGAAATTCCAGAAGACTCCGGAAGATCGCGTCGGAGCTTTGGTCTGGCATATGCACCGCTGCGCGCGCATCATCTTCTCGCTCAGCTTCCACCTGGGCAAGATGACGCCGGACGAAGCCGTGAACTTCCTGGTGGACAAGGTCGGCTTCGAGCGGGATAACGCCGCCGGCGAAGTGAGGCGGTCGTTCGGAGGCGGCTACTCGCCTCTGTACCAGGCGGCGTATCTGCTGGGCGGGATGCAGCTGAAATCGCTGCACGATTCGCTGGTCGGCGCCGGGCCGGGCAAGATGACCAACCGGGAGTTCAACGATGCGGTGCTGAAAGAAAACCGGATCCCGGTCGAATTGATCCGGGCCAGCCTCACGAAACAGAAGCTCACCCGGGACTACGTTTCTACATGGAAATTCCAGGGAGACGTGCAGCCGTAACCACCGGTCGGTCAGGAATTCAGGACCGCGCGGCGTAAAAATGGCGTGGAGCGGGCGTCGAAGGCGCCTGCTCCAGCAGTTCGCGGTAGCTCTCCAGCGCGACGGACGCGATGGCGTCCCACCCGAAGCGCTCTTCCGCGATCTGCCGGCCGCGGGCGGCAAGCCGCAGGCGCGTTTCCTCGTCCCGGAACACCCGCACCAGCGCCTCCGCGAAGGCAGGCCCCAAATCGCGGATTAACAGGTCCTGCTCGTCTCGCAGGTCAAGGCCCACGCAACCGACCGGCGTACTCACCACCGCCCGGCCGCAAGCCATCGCTTCCATCAGTTTGATGTTGGTGCCGGCGGAGACGGGCAGCGGAATCGCGGCAACGCTGCATTCCCGATAGGCAGGCCGGACATCCTCGACGAAGCCCTGGATCCGGATGCGCGGATCCGGCGCGAGAAGTCTCTGCTTCCCCGCATTCCGCGCCGCCACTTCATGATGCGGGCCGGCAATCACGTGGAGCCGGACGTCCGGAAGGCTCTTCCAGACTTCCGGCATGATCCCGTCGCGCAGCGCCTCATAGGCCAGCAGATTGGGCAAATGACGGAAAGACCCGAGGAACAGCACCGTCCTCTCCTGCGTCTGGCGCCGGACCGGCTGGAATCGGCGGAGGTCCACCCCGTTCGGGATCACATGAGTCGCTTTACGCGGAGCGCCGTTTTCGAGTGCAATAGTCCGGTCATGATCGGACATCGTCCAGACCACGCTGGAACACTGCAGCGCGGCCCGCTCGAACGCGTGCCACAACTCGTACTGCCTTTGCTGCGCGGGGTCCGGCCTGGATTTCGCCAGTTGCTCATGCAGTGTGAAGGTCAGGTCGTGTTCCACCAGAATCACGGGCACGCCGCCGGTGTGGCTCGCGTATTCCGCCATCTGCGTGTATTCGAGTTGCACCGCATCCACCGTGCGGGAGAGACAGAGGTCCGACACCAGTTCGGCCATCGCGCTGTGCCGATACTCAGCGACCTGCCGCGGTACCGTCTCGTCGGGGTTTTTCTGATCGATATCCACCACGCGGACGTCGCGAAAAACCTCGTGCAGTTCGTCATAGTGAACCTTATCACCGGCCTCGCGGAAACAGAGCAGGATGAAATCGATTCCCGACGCCATCGCGCGGCAAAGATTGTACATGCGGACCGCGCCGCCATGGGACAAAGGAAAGGGCAGATAGGGCGACACGACGACCACCCGGGGCAGCCCGCGAAACTCTTTCCTGTGCGCCGGCGAATGCGCGACATTGCCGCGTACGCGCCTCGGATGCGCGGCGGCGAGAGCCCGCAGCGACGGCGTGAGGAACAGCCGCGCCACCAGTTCGGCGTCCTCCAGTTCCATGGCGGGTTCCTGCGTGAGCGTCCGGCCCTGCCCCGCCACCAGGCATTGCAGACCGCTGGCCGCGGCTTTCCAGTACAAGGCCAGAAGAGCGCCGCCGAACGTCACGGAGGCGGCCACGCCCAACTGCTGCAGCAGATCGCGGCGCATCACCAGCAGCGTGGACCACGGAGCCATCACTTGCGCGACTTCCCCCTGCTGCAGTTGCCGGAACGGGTGCTTCGGAACCACCGTCCTGCGCCAGCCCGACCAGGCAATCTGCGGAGCCGTTACGAAAGCGCCGGTTTCGCGCGCCAGTTCGATCAGAGACGATGGGTCCGCTTTTTCGCCCAATCGCCGGAAGACGACAAAATCAGTTTCGGAATCGAGGGCCGCCGTGGCGACTTCGGAGCGCATCCAGGTGCGGCCGGAAACCAGAATCTCCCGGTACCTGACGCCACAGGGTTCCACCGTAAGCGCGGGAGCCGGATTTCCGGCTGGTAACCGCCGAAGAGCGCGGTGAACAAGCCCTGGAGTGGCGCGGGCGACCAGAGCCAGTACCGCCAGGCAGAGGCTGAGGAGTCTGTCGGCCGCATTCCGGACCCCTTTTGCCGAATTGACCAGCAAGGCCCAAAGGAGTCCGCGCGCGCCCCCCGCCCAATCCGCCAGTCTGCGCGCGCCGGACACAAACGAATCCCGCAACCGCCGGCCCGCATGTTCCGCCAGCGCGCGTGGCCGCGCGGCGAAAAAGCCCCCTGCCTCGTTCGCCACCACAAACCGGAAAGGCGGAACCAGAAACGGAATCAGCTTCGTCGCCAGCGCCCGGCGATCTCCCCGCCAGGAAACAATGATCAGGGCCGGCCAGAAGTGGCCCAGGTCCCGGCGGATCCTCCGTGCCCCGGCGCCGGAAACACACACGTCGCATCCGGGGACGCTGGCTGGCAGCGGATCCACGCTCCACGCGTGAACCGGCAAACTGGTCTGGCTGGTGAGAGCGTGCGCGACGCTGGCCTCGACATCTTCGCGCGTGATCCCGATGACGGCAATAATCGGAGGCCGGTCCGCGCCGGTAATCCGCTTCAGCAGTCGCTTCAGACCTGCCATTTAACGGAGCTCGATCCCGGTCACTTCACCCGCAAAGCCTTTAGCCTTATCCGTCGCCGCAACATACCGGATCCGCACAGGGCGCGCCTTCTGCGCGCCGCACGTAAGCGTCCCGTCGCCGCCCGTGATTTCGATCTGAGAAATATCGCTCACCTGCATCCGCTGCACCTTCCCGTTTGGTTCCCGCACGCTCAGCGCGAGTTGTTTGCCCGAGCATTCCACCCGCGTCAGAACGCCGGACAGGGTGACGCCGGGCTGATTGGCCTCATCCCAGTCCACGATTTTGGCGTCTTTCGCCAGAGGCTTTGTATTGGCCCGCGCTTCGAGATCGGCGATCTCTTTCCGCGCCTGCGCTTTCAGACGGTCGATCGCCGCCGCTTTCGCGGCCGCCTCCCGCCGCCTGGTCTCATACTCGTCATCGAGCCGCAGCTGCTCGATCTGGCTCCGCGCGGTCAGCGCCGATTCCCGGCCCGCCGCGTCCGGGGCGGCCTGCGCGGCGGCGAGCCACGCCCGACCCGCCTCCGCGTACTGCTTCTGGCTCTCGCAAAGCTTCGCGTACTGCGTCCACCACGGATAATTGCGGGGAGCCAGCGCGACAGCCTGCTTCCACTCCATCATGCGGCGCGGCAGTTCGTCGATTTTTTCGCCCAAAGCCCAGTGGGCCGGGCCGTAATTCGGATCGAGCGTGAGCGCCTCTTTGAGAACCGTAATCGCCTGTTCGGGATCCGTTTCGAGGCTGCCGAACGCGGTCAGTGCGACCACGTTATGGGTTCCTCCCTGGCGGGCCGCTTCCATATGCGTGCGCGCCGACTGCAATTTGCCCTCCCGAATCGCCAGAACGGCCAGTCCCTCATGGGCTTCCGCGACGTGCTTGCCGGCTTTCAGCAGCGACTGGAAAATTTCCGCCGAGCCGGCATTCAGCATGTCGGCCCGCATGAGTTGGCCTTCGTCGGACGTCAGAATCGTCGTATGGAAGTCGCGGTCGGGATTCAGCAGACGGTTGGGCGCCTGCGTCGGGGTAAAAACGCCTGCCGCGAAATAACGGTCCACTTCCGCGTTCATCTTCGCGGGATCTTCGCTCAGACTGCGGAAAGCCCCGTTCGAGTCCATACCCGACGCCAGATTGTGCAGGTAGATGTGAGCGCGCCCGGCGAAATCCGGTTGGGTGATCAGACGGTGCAACAGAGCCCATTCGCGGGTCCTTTCCGCGGCGGGTGGCGGGGCGCCCCAGGTCACATGGACCGCATTCGACTGCACGGTGCTGAAAAACGTTTCGATCGCTTTCTCCGTGGCCTCCGGCATATTCGAAAAATTCGCTTCCAGCAGTTTTCTGGTCAGGGCGCGAATCAGTTCCGGAGGTAGCTGCCCCTCCGCCGTCGTGCACGTCATCTCACGGTCCCGTCCGGTGCGAAAGCCGCCACACCCGTTCGACGCCATCTCGCGGGCATCGCGGAACACAAGAATCCGCAAGGGCGGATCCAGGCGCAGGTCGGCCTTGCCCATCACTGTGCCCAGAGCAAACCGAAATTGTTCGAACTGGCTGAGCCCCTGAATCGCCGACCGCCGGCCATTGTCACTGATCGTTTCGAAAGAACCCAGACGCGCGCTCACCCACTGCGTTTCCGCGCGCAGGGGAAACAGCGGCAAAGAGGCCAGAGCACACGTGCCAAGGATTCGGGGAAACAGCATGGATAAACCTCCCCGTCGCGTCATTCCAGTTGAGTATAGTATGCGAAAACACAGCGGAAGGTCTGCTCTGATACATAATGGGACTGGTACTCGCTCTGCATCCAAATGGTTGAAGATCTGATACACCGGGCTCGACGGCGTTTCGTACTGAACGAGGCGCTCGGACAGGTTGCGTTTGCCGCGGCAGTTGCCATAGCGGGACTCGCGTTGATTCTCCTTCTCGGAACTCGCTGGCTGGAATGGTGGACTCTCACCTTGTTCGCCGTCGCCGGTGTGGCAGCCGGAGCTTACCGCGTCTGGCGCGCCGTGCCCGACCAATATGTTACCGCTGTTCGGCTGGATGCCAATGCCGGGCTCTGCGATGCACTTTCCACCGCGTTGCACTACGGCCTGCATCCTTCCTCGCCCGAACACGCCGGTTTCGAGCGTTCCCAGCGGCAGCAGGCGGAACTTGCGGCGGCTTCGGTGGATCTGGAAACCGCGGTGCCATTCACAATCCCCCGGACCCTGTATCTGATGGCGGGTTCTGCGGTGCTCGCCTCGGCACTGTTCCTCATACGCTTCACCTCCGGGCATGGGCTGGATCTGCGCGCGCCCATCACCGAAGTGCTCTTCGAGGATCAGGCGGCGCGGCAACTCGCGAAACAGAAGCCTTCTTATAAAGAAGCTTCCCGGCAAAAGGGTCTGGAAGCCGCGGAATCCTTACTGGCTAAACTGGGTGTGCCGCTGAAGCCGGAAGATAAGCAATCCGAAGCCGCACTGGCCAAGGCAATCGACGAAGCTCTGGACGGGGCGGGCGCGGCCGCCGACAAGGGAGCGAAAGGCCCGAATTCCGGAAAATCCGACGACGGTAAGGCCGGGAACGGCCTGGAACAGCATCCCGATGGCGATTCCATGGACGGCAAAGCTTCCGATGCAGGCGAGCAGAATGCCGAGTCGAAGACGCCGGGCGGACAGCAAGGGCAACCGGGCGATAAAGGCGCGCCGAAAAGTGGGCAAAGCGCCGACAACTCCAGCCTGCTTTCGAAGCTGAAGGACGCCGTTTCGAACATGCTCTCGAAGTCCGGTCAGGACAAGAGCAGCGCCGGCCAGAAAGGACAGCAGCAGCAACAGCAGGCCAAGTCCGAGAAGGCGGCGGGTGAGAAGGGCAGTAACGGTAAGGGTCAGGAACAGCAGGGCCAGCAGCAAGGCGAGGCACAGGCCGGCGATCCCAACGGGGATCCGCAGGAAGGCCAGCAGGCCGAGGGTAAGGCGGGCTCCAAGAGCGCGCAGAATTCCTCGCAGGCCGGCAGTGGCGTGGGCAGCCAGGATGGCTCCAAGGATCTGAAGGCCGCCGAGCAGATCAAAGCCATGGGCAAGATCAGCGAAATTATCGGCAAACGCGCCGCCACGGTGACCGGCGAAACAACTATCGAAGTGCAATCCGGCAATCAGCAGTTGCGCACCGCCTATTCGTCGAAAACCGCGGCGCATGCCGAGGCCGACAGCGATGTCAGCCGCGACGAGATTCCGGTGGCGCTGCAATCGTACGTGCAGCAGTATTTCGAGCAGGTCCGGAAATCGTCGGCACCCGCCAAAGCCAAAACCGCGGATCCTGGTAAATAGCTTTATCGGAATTCGGGCGCCGGGAAGCAGTCGGTGAGACGCACGCTTCCCAGCCAGGCGGAAATCGCAATCAGAACAGGTTGGCGGAGGTGTGTCACCGGCGTCATTTCGTCCGGATTGAGCAGTTCCAGAGATTCCAGCCGGATGCGCGGTTCGGCGGCCAGAAATTCGCGCGCTTTTGCGCAGGCGGCCTCCGGAGACGGCGCGCCGCGGAAGATCTCCGCCGCTACTAACCGCAGCGCGCGGTATAACATCGGCGCGACCAGCCGTTCTTCCGGCCGCAAACGCCAGTTGCCTGAGCTCACTGCCAGTCCATCGGCCTCCCGCAGCGTGGGCACTGCAACGATCGTCACCGGGATATCCAAATAACGGACTCCGCGCCGGATGTCGGCCAGCAATCCGGCGTCGCTTTCGCTCAGGCAGACCAGATCCGGCCGGAGAATCTGAACCAATTCGATCAGCAAGGCACCGCTTTGCGAGTCCCGGATCGACGGCGAAAAAGCGAAGCCGGCGCCCGCTTCCCGGCAGAGCCGCAGATCGTTCTCCGGGTTACCGCGGGGCGGCTCCAGAAAGCCGACTGCCACTGCCTCCGCCCGCGATCGGGCCTCTTCGATGATCCGCACGTGCCCGTCGTGCAACTCGCCCGCTACAGGAACGAGCGCGAGGGTTTGCCGCGGTAAGCGGGGCAAGGCAAATCGCTGCCGGAGAGCGCCGATCGTCGTGATTACTTCCGTCGTCATCGTCGGTTATTGAGTCGGCGCGTAGTATCCGGTTCGCCAGTGCGCCCGGATTTTCGGAAGTCCACGCGGCTGGATGACACGAAGGGTAATCCTGCGGTACTTGCCGTCGCGCTCTGTGTTGGATGGAGTATAGCCGATGAGGTACTGGTTCCTCAGTTCGACTCCGATCTTCGACGCGATATCCGGCAAATCCCGCAGGCTTCCCACGAAATGATGCCCGCCGGTCGGCTCTGTCAATGCGCTCAACAAGCCGGGTCCGGCCATCTCCTCCGGCGAGCCCATGCCGCCAAAGATGCCGATCGCGTAAATCTGCACATCGGCCTCCCGCACCCGGTTACGGACTTCGCTGAAGGTGTAGCGGCTGTGATTGTCGCCGCCATCGGTAATAACGATCAGTGCCCTGCGGGGATTCGAGGCCTTTTTCATCGTCTGCATGGCGAGCGTGACACCGTCGAGCAGCGCGGTGGAACCGCGGGGCCGTGTGGACAGCAGCCGGTGCTGGATTTCACTCAGATCGTGCGTGAACGGAACCGCCAGTTCGGGACGGTTGGCGAATTCCACCAGAAATGCCTCGTCTTCCGGATTCGCGGTTTTGAAAAACTCGGCGACGGACAGGCGGGACTGCGACAGGTTGCCGCCCATGCTTCCGCTGGTATCGAAGACGATGCCGACCGAAAGAGCGGCGTCTTCATTTCCGAACGAAACAATTTTCTGCTCCACACTCTCTTCGAAGATGCGGAAGTCACCCTGTTCCAGACCGGTTACGAAACGATTCAGCGGATCCGTTACGTTGACCGGAACAAGCACGACGTTCGTGTCGACGCGAATGTTGGCCCTGGGTGCCGCAACGGGCGCACGTTCTCCTGGCTTCGGGCGCGGAATGGTGATCGCGCCGGAATCCTGTGCCCGGACGGCGGAGGCTGTCTCGCCGACCAGAGCCGCGAACAGAATCGTCCGGAACAGAAACAGCATGGCGCGCATGATCCTGAACCGACTTTACACCCTGCGGCGACAGTCCACCCGAGCCTTCTCCGAATGGCCGCGGAACGGATTCCCCCGGAACCGGCCGGCTCAAAAAACCGGTGACAACGTTTTTCACTTTTTTCGATTCCGGATAACTGCTTGAGAAATCAGGCCAATACTGTACGATTCGATTCTTTTCCGTAAGGATTGCTCACGTTTTTTTTCACGTTTGCACTCGTATAATCAGCACAGATATGACGGACCGACCCAAAATGAATTCCGGAGCGAAAGCTCGTGGCCGGCAGAATGCCGAACCGACCGATCTGACCTCAGTACTCTCGTCGAAGGTAGTTGGTCAGCCCAATGTAATCAGCGTCATTGTGCCTTACATTGAGATGTTTCAGGCCGTCCTTGCGCCGGAGAACCGGCCCGTCGGCGTGTTTCTTCTTTTAGGTCCCACCGGAACGGGAAAGACCCGCACCGTGGAGGCGCTCGCCGAAGTGCTCCACGGCAGCATCAAAAATTTGCTGAAAATCGATTGTGGCGAATTTCAGATGGAACATGAGGTTGCCAAGCTGATTGGGGCGCCTCCCGGATATCTCGGCCATCGTGAGACGCAGCCCATGCTTTCGCAGCAGAAGCTGACCGCCGTCACGAGCGAGCGAAGCGGCCTTTCGCTGGTTCTTTTCGACGAGATCGAAAAGGCCGCGCCTTCCATGACACGCCTGCTGCTGGGCGTCCTCGACCGCGGGGTGCTGCGCCTCGGTGACAACTCGTCGGTGAACTTCGAGAAGAGCATCGTCTTCCTCACCAGCAATCTGGGAGCGAAGGAAATGATGCGGGAGATCAATCCGGATTTCGGCTTCCAGTCCGCCAGCGGAGGCATTCCCCGGGAAGAAGTTTCGCAGAAGCTGCAGAGCATCGCGCTCATGGCCGTTCGGAAGAAGTTCTCGCCGGAATTCGTCAACCGCATCGATCATGTGATCACGTACCAGCCGCTCGATGCCGAGTCGTTCGCGGCCATCACCGACCACGAGATCGACAACCTGCAGAACCACGTCAACTCGCGACTGGGGACGCGTTGTTTCACGATTGAAGTTCCCTTCGAAACCCGGCAGTGGCTGATCCAGAAGGGGACCAGCCCGGAGTATGGAGCCCGCGAACTGAAGCGGACCATTCACAAGAATCTGACGCAGCCGCTCGCGACCATGGTCGCGAAGAATCAGATCGAACCCACGGCGCGGGTCCGGGTAGACGTTGCCGAGGACAAGGAATCGCTGGTGATGCGCTCCACGGGGACCGGCGAGGCGCCGGCGCCGTCTCATCCCACCGTGTTGCTGGTCGACGACAACCGGGATCTGCTGCAGTTTCTGCAAAGGCTGATGGCGGAATCCGGCTGGGAACTGCTGGCCGCCGAAACCGCGGGAGACGCCCGGAAAATGGTCGCGTCGCACAAACCAAACGCGGCTTTGCTGGATTACATGCTGCCGGACGGAAACGGCGTGGAGTTGGCGCAGCAACTGCGCGGTGTGATGCCGAACCTGCCGATCATCATGATGACCGGAACCGTGCTGGGACCGGAGGAGGAAGCCATTTGCGAGGAGTACGACTTCCCGGTACTTCGGAAGCCGTTTCTGGCGACGGATGTGATGAACCAGATCCGTGCGCGGCTCACCGGAAAGGCGCGAGGCGGGCGCTGATCCGGAGAGGAAAACCGGGGCCGGAGGGTGTTGGACCCGGCCGGCTCCGGGCGCTCCCGGGAAAATAACAAAACAGTTTCATTTTGTTGGGAGAAAGAGGCCCGTAAAGTTTGACGATCAGGCTACACCACGCTAATATGGTTCTGCGGGGTGGAGCAGTCTGGTAGCTCGTTGGGCTCATAACCCAAAGGTCAGAGGTTCAAATCCTCTCCCCGCAACCAATTCCATCAAACCTCCCTCATCTCCTACAGCAAACAGCAGTATTTTTGCCGGTTTCGCTGGCATTCAGGATCCAACTTAATCTACCTGTTGTGAGCGGCGGCTCGCCCGGATTGTCCGGTACGAGCCGCCGTGCCACGTGCATTTACCAGAACAGCTTCACCGAAAGCAGCACCGTACGGGACTGCAGCGCCGCGTTCGGCTGCCATAATTCGCCGTAGGTCGATTGCAGAGTGAAAGGAGGCACCGCCGGGTTTGTGAGCGAGGCGCTATTGAAGCTGTTAAAAGCTTTCATGCCACTGTTGGGATTATAGAAAAACAGCGTACTGTTCGGTGCGTTCAGCGCGTCCAGCTGCAACTGGAGATAGCGCTTCTCGTCCGAGCCCAGGCGGATCCTCTTCTGCAGGCTGGCGTTCAGTGTCACCAGCGCCGGAGACCTGCAGTCGGTGAGCGTCCGGGGTGCGTTACCGAAGGCCGGGTGCAGGAACGAACCCGGCACCGCAACAGCGTTCGGATTTGCATACGGAATCCCGAACTCGTTCGTGTAACTGAAATTCGGATTCAGACAGGGCTGGCCCGGAACCAGGTCGGGGCGCAGCAGGATGCCCGTGGGCAGTACGGACGTGCCGGTGCTCGAAACCCACCAGCCGCTGTTGCCGGCCTGAACCAGAAACGGCATGCCGCCCTGCGCATTGAATGTGCCGGAGGTGACCCAGCCGCCGATGACGGCATTCAGTACGCGGTTATGAGCGTCCAGCAATTTGCCGCTGCCGGCGGGCAACTGATACGAGTACCCCACCGTCATGCGCACCGGCGTATCGAAGTTGGAAACCGCCCTCTCGAGTTTCAGGTTAAATGGATTCTGCACGGTTGCGGCGCCGTAGATCGAACCGGCCAGTGCCACAGTCGGGCTGCCCCCGGCGTCGTCGATCGATTTCGACCAGGTGAACGAAGACTGGAAGGTCAGGCCGCCCGAGAAGCGCCGGGAAACGCCCGCGTACAGCGAGTGATAGTTGGAGTTGCCGTTGCGATAGAACTGCTGCTGGAGCGCCTGATTAAAAAAGTTCTGGTAAGGATTGAGCGAACTCAGCAGGTTCTCCTGGATCACCGCCCCGTTCTGCGTGATCCCGTAGGGGTTCGGTATGTTCGTCGCGGAGAAGTTCGCGCCGCTCTGAATCTGGCTGAAGAGTGTATTCAGGTTCGGGAAGTTCAGGGGCACCGCGGCGGTGCTGACCAGGTGAATGCCGACGGTTCCGGCATACCCGACCTGCGCCAGCGTCTTTGAATCGATCATGCCCTGCACCGTCAGGCCCCATTGCTGGATATACGGAACGGTATTGCTTTGCTCGATGTACGGTACGGTCACGCCCTGCACGGTGAAGAACGGGCCGCGTCCCTGCAATACCGTGTACGCCGAAGTCAGAGGCTGCGCGATCGGGTTGCTGATGTAGTCAACCGGCTGGTTCGGCGTGGTGCCGCCGGTCGTGCCGCCGACCGAAAACGAGTTCACATTGAAGTTCGGCAGCGGCGTATTGCCAAGCCCGGTGAGCGGAACCCGCATCAGCCCGTAATTGGCGCGGACGGAGATGCGCGACATTGGCGCCCAGGCGATGCCGATGCGCGGCTCGAAGCCCATATAGTTCGAAGGCCAGAGTGTATTGCCAAGACCGCAGTTGTTGGCGAAGCAGTAAGCTCCGGTAGCCGGCTTCCCGTTCAGCGTGCCGGTCAGATCCGGAATGAACGTTCCCTGATTGCCGAATTTTTCCATGCGCGGCGTCTGGAACTCGTACCGCACGCCGATATTCACGGTCAGCTTCGAGTTGAGGCGGTAATCGTCCTGCGCATAACCCGCGAAATAGTTCCAGCGGTAGTAACCGGGAACCTGCACCGGCGTGTTGGTATAGCTGTTGATCAGCCCCAGAATAAAGCTGGCGTACGGATTGCCGCCGCTGCCGTTATTGGTCTGGTTGGCGTTGAAGCCATAACTGCCTCCGTAAGCGCCCAGCGGATTGTACTGGTTCGAAACCAGCCGCCGGACATCGGCGCCCATGTCGATGGTGTGCTTCCCGACGGTCCAGCTTAAAGAATCGCTGAACTGGTAGTTCGAATCGACCTGCGCATTCAGCGAACTGGTGCCGACCGACAGCGAGTAGCCCGAAAAACTGAGCGAAGGCATGCCGGCTCCCGCAACCGCCGGCGTAAGTCCATAGGCAGCCGCAAAGTCCTTCGTCAGAGCCCCTGGCGGCTCGCCCCGGACCTGGTGATTTCGGGCATACATAATCTTCACCTCGTTCACCATGGTCGGCGTCAGGATGTGGGTTTCGCTGAAAGACGCCACGTGGGCCGAGGAGTTGTCCGTGGGGAACCCGGCGAGCGGCGATGACAGCGGAAAACCGTAGGTGCGCGACGCCGTCAGCGGCTGCGCCGAATAGCGCAGGAACAGCTTGTCTTTTTCATTGAACTGATGATCCACCCGGAAGGAGTAGCGATCGTCGGTGTTCTTCACCGCGCGCGTCAGAGAAACGTTGTAACCGCTGTTATTCCAAAGTCCGTCCGGCCGCAGGAACTGGGCGAACGCTCCCGGATTCGAGGGCGTCGGGTACTGCGAGAGAATGAACTGAGCGAACTTGTTGGCCGCCAGTTGCGCGGCCACGCTGTTGCCCGGTATGGGTACATACTGGCTGCTGCTGGTGTACTTGACTCCGGACGGGAATCCGCCGGAGTTGAGCGGCTGCTGATAGTAAAGCGAGCCCACCCGGGGCGCGGCCAGCGCGGCCGCCAGACCCTGCTGGCTCAGAATCGTGGTGTTGATCAGGGAGTAGGAGTCGGCAAAGTTCCCGGCCAGTTCCGCGGGTGTGGGAACGGTGCCCAGCGCGGTGGTTGCGTTATAAAGGCGCGCCGGCTCGAAGCCTCCGAACACGAAGGTCCGGTTCCTCCCGTTGTAGATCCGCGGAAGAACCACCGGCCCGCCGAGGTGCCCTCCGAAGTAGTTTTGCTGCTCGGCATTCGGTATGGTCTGCCCTACGGGCTGTGCGTTAAAGAATTTGTCCGTGTGCCGCCAGGAAAACTCACCGTGGTACTGGTTGGTGCCGCTGCGCGTCGCCTGAATGATCACGCCGCCGCCCGTATTGCCGTATTTGGCGGGCACGCCGTTGGTCACCACCGTCACTTCCTGCACCATGTCGCCGGAGACGCTGGCTGCGGTTCGCCCGATGCTCGCCTGCGTCACGTTGGAGCCGTCGATCATGATCGCGGTGGTTCCCGGCATGCCGCCGGAGATGTTGGTGGCCGCCCCCGGCGCGATGTTGCCGGTATAAATTCCCGCGTTCTCGGAATCCACCTGTCCATACGCGTTGGGATCGCCCCGCACGCCCGGAACCAGCATCGCGGCTTCGAGAGAGTTGCGTTCCGTCAGCGGGAGATTGGCCGTGAGCTCTCGCCCCACGGTGGTGGCCACGTCCGAAGATGTTGTGTTCAGCAGGGAAGCGGAGGCTTCCACCACGATCTGCGTGGCAACTGCGCCCGGCTTCATGGCCACGTTCACGGCGGCTGTCTGGCCCGCCTCCACCGTGACATGTTCCGCGACCTCCGTACTGAAGCCGTCCCGCGAAAGTTCGACCCGGTAGTCGCCCGGCAGCAGCGTCGGAATTTTGAAAATCCCCTCGCTGGATGTCCGGGTTTGTGAAGCGACATTGGTCGCGCTGTTGAAGGCCTTCACCTGCACGCCGGCCAGTACCGCCCCCGACGAGTCCGTTACCGCCCCGTTTATGTTTCCGAAACTATCCTGCGCCCAGGCCGCATTCAGACCGAACGCGATCGCCAGCGCGATCTTCAAAAACCGCTCCTGCAACATGGCTGCTCCCTTGAGACGACAAAAAGTCCTGAGATAAATCATATATAACCCTCAGAAGTCGCACTGAAAGCTCTTACCTGGGCTGTCCGGCCGGTTCGTTGGCGAACATTCGTGCTCCGGCTCAGAGCATTGGTTCGGCAGCGGCCTGACGGCGAGCTACGAAGACGCCTCCGCTGTCCCAAGTTCACTCTCC
>Ga0118677_10006359_pt1 | contig 20055 bp, 16 predicted proteins | sample AliMusrvi5mmetaG_FD_86154 | JGI IMG/M metagenome (GOLD analysis project Ga0118677, IMG submission 86154)
CAAAGGTGCGCGTCGGCGATGCCGCCGAAATGTGCATACTTCAGCTTGTTGAAGAAGGAGCCCCGGCCCAGAAGACTGCAGCTCCCGAAAAGGCTGTGGAACAAAAGGCTGAATAAATCATAATGACTGCTGTTTTAAAACAACAGACTTTATAATTGAGAAACCCCGGCTCCATGCCGGGGTTTTTTTATGCGTTACGGGGATATTTTCCTGCGCCCGGGGCGGGAAGAATGGAAAGCGCAAATCTTTATTTTCAGGAGAAATTGTACAGGTAAATGAACCCCAATAGCTGATTGAAATTCATTTCTATTATATTTACAGTTTAAGAAAATCCTGAAAACGGATTGTAAACAATGTAGGTATGCTGTATGGTTTTTTCAAAAAAATAGTCAATTTCTCGAATATATCCACGTATTTGAGTAGAACACTGATTATTATTACAGTTGCTACAACTTTAATAATAGGTGGAGTTCTGATTATTCAGCAAAACTTCTATTTCAGCAGGATCAACACGCAAAGAAGCAAGGAATCTATTGAAAATCAGAAAGTTTATATTCGTGAAATTGTGCAGAACGAATTGGAATATATTCGTATTCAAAACGAGATTTTCAAGAAGAATATAAAGGAAAAAATCAGACAGAATGTAAATCAGGCTGTTCTTACCGCTGAAGCAATTTACAATCAATACAAGGGCAAAAAATCGGAAGAAGAAATCAAGACGCTGATTATCTCTACAATTTCTTCATTGAAATTCGAAATGGAAAAAGAGGAAGTTTTCATTTCGAACATGGACGGTACAGGAATCTATTATCCAAGGAAACCACAATTCAAGGGAAAGGATATGCGTGGGTTTAAAGATTCGAATGGATTCTCCGTTGTACAGAATGAGATCAATCTGCTAAAAATAAAGGATGAAGGACTGCTTGATTACGGCACTGATTTAACATTAAATTCCGGGTCACTGACTCATAAAAAGTTTAGTTATGTCAGGAAATTCGGACACTTCAACTGGTATTTCGGGTCGAAGCAATATATTGATGATTTTTTTCCAAAATTCAGGGATGAAATAGCCCAAAAGATAAGTTCAGTCAGATTTAAATACGGCGGGTATTTGTTTATGAACCACATCAGCGGAAGCCCAATTGTTCTGAATGGAATTGTTTATAAAGGGAATTTGAATTTACTTACTGACACTGGGAATGAACGTCACCAGATCTTTTTACAGGAACTCAAAGTGGTTGGAAATAATCCTGAGGGTGGATATTTCTATTACAAATGGAATAAAATGAATGACACCATACCTTCAGAGAAATGTTCCTTTGTTCAGTTATTCAAGGAATATAACTGGATTATTGGTGCAGGATTCTACATGGATGAAATCAGCCAGAATATAAAAGATCAGCAGAAAATGCTCTGGAAAGATCAGAAAAGCAGTATTTTAACAATCTTGCTCATCTTAATTACACTCTTATTTCTTGAAGGATTGATTATTTATCATTTCAATAAAAGATACAAATCAGATTTTGATCATTTCTTTAACTTCTTTTATTCCTCGCAGAATAGTTTCAAGCAACTAAACGTTACTGAATTTCATTTTGATGAATTTAAAGAGGCTGGTATTGCTGCCAATAAAATGATTGTGCTTCGGGAAGAAATAGAGAATAAACTCATCGAGGAACAAAAGAAAGCAATGGAGTCTGATCGTCTCAAATCGGCATTCCTGGCTAATATGTCACACGAAATAAGGACTCCGATGAATGCAATTATTGGCTTTTCGGAATTGCTTGAAGAAAATATTCAGAACGAAAAAGACAAAGATGTATACGTTAAACTTATACGGAAAAACAGTGATATGCTTTTAAGTCTGATCAATGACATTGTGGATATTTCAAAAATTGAAGCCAACCTGCTTTCAGTTAGAAAAAGGCCTGTCAAACTAAATGATTTTTTAGCTGAAATAGGGAACCACTATAACGAAATAATTGCTTCAAAAAAAGAAAAGAAGATTGAATTTGTAATCAACAACAATACACCGGTGGATATTACAATACAGACGGACCAAATCCGGCTAAGGCAAATACTTGACAATCTGATTGGAAATGCAATTAAGTTTACTTCTTCAGGATCAATAACCATCGATGTCAAAATGTCAGGAGAATCGGTTTATTTTTGTGTTACAGATACAGGGATTGGCATTTCACAAGACCAGCAGCACACCATTTTTGAAAGGTTTATTCAGGTTGAACATGGCTCTAAAATTAATTACGGAGGAACCGGATTGGGTTTGGCAATATCAAAGAATCTTATTGAATTGCTGGGGGGTAGTATTCATGTTAAATCAGAACCAGGAGAAGGATCTTCATTTTGTTTTGACATTCTGTCCACTTAACGTTTAGGCACTTCAAACCATTTGTTAACGGTTTCCTCAGGTTTGTAATTCAGGATGTAATTCATCGCCTGTGCTGAATTCCCGGCAATAAAGTATAGTTTACGGTAATTGTCTTTGGCGAACTTTTCGTCGTAAGATTTCTCGAACTGTCTGAAAAGATCGTTGTAAAAGCCATTGGTATTAATGAATACAACTGCTTTATTGTGATAGCCAAGTTGTTTTAAGGTAATGACCTCCAGAATTTCCTCCAGAGTACCAAAACCACCTGCCAGTGCAATAAATGCATCTGATAGCTCTCTCATCTTATCCTTTCTCTGCATCATATCACCCGAAACAATGATTTCGTGTGCATGAACTGATGCCAGATTAAAATCCCTCAGTTTCTCAGGAATTACACCGATGGTTTTTGCTCCACTTATACCTGCTTCGCGGGTTATCACATCCATCAGTCCAACATTTGATCCGCCATTTACCAGACAGAAATTTGATTGTCCAATAAGACGTGCCAGATCAATGGCTTCATTCACGTAAACATCAGCAATGGCATTACTGGAAGAAGAATAGACACAAATATTCATAACAAATGGGAAATTAGAAAAGAGTCATTGATCATTGGCGTTTTCCAATTACCAATGACTCTTTACTTATATTTTAGGCATCAATATTTGCATATACTGCATGGTCTTCAATAAACTGCCGTCTTGGCGGAACTTCATCGCCCATAAGCATACTGAAAATATGATCGGCTTCAGCAGCATTCTCAATAGTTACCTGACGCAGAGTTCTCATCTCAGGATTCATGGTTGTTGACCATAGCTGCTCTGCATTCATTTCACCGAGACCTTTGTATCGCTGAACATGAATACCTGCTTCTTTTCCTTCACCCCACTCATCAATAATCCTGAGGCGCTGTTGTTCAGTCCAGCAGTATTCTTCCCGTTTTCCTTTCTTTACCAAATAGAGCGGAGGAGTAGCAATGTAAACGTGACCGCGTTGTATCAGTTCCTGCATAAAACGAAAGAAGAAAGTCATGATCAGCGTGGCGATATGACTACCATCCACGTCAGCATCAGTCATGATCACAATCTTGTGGTATCTCAGTTTTTCCAGATTAATTGCTAATGTATCTTCTTCAGTCCCGATGGTAACTCCCAACGCAGTATAGATATTCCTGATTTCTTCACTGTCATATACCCTGTGGGCCATTGCCTTCTCAACATTTAGAATCTTTCCACGAAGTGGCAAAATGGCCTGAAAATGGCGATTACGGCCCTGCTTGGCTGTACCACCTGCAGAATCTCCCTCCACCAGGAATAATTCGCAAAGTGAAGCATCTTTTTCAGAACAGTCGGCAAGTTTCCCTGGCAAACCGGCTCCTGAAAGTACATTTTTACGTTGCACCAGTTCCCTGGCCTTACGGGCAGCATGACGTGCAGTGGCAGCAAGAATAACCTTGTTTACAATGGCACGGGCCGACCGTGGATTTTCTTCCAGGTAATTGGCCAGCATCTCACTGACAGCCTGATCAACAGGCAAACTGATTTCAGAGTTACCAAGTTTGGTTTTGGTCTGTCCTTCAAACTGAGGCTCGGCTACTTTAACCGAAACCACGGCAGTCAATCCTTCACGGAAATCATCACCACTGATTTCGAATTTTACTTTTGAAAGCATACCGCTGCTTTCGGCATACGATTTCAGGGTGCGTGTCAATCCACGGCGGAACCCGGTAAGATGGGTACCTCCTTCAATGGTATTGATATTATTAACGTATGAATGAATATTTTCAGTAAATGAAGTGTTATAATGAAGCGCTATTTCAACCGGAACTCCTGCTTTCTCAGCAGTGATATGAATAGTTTCGTCAATGAGGCGTTCACGGGTATTATCCAAATACTCAACAAATTCCTTCAATCCCTCTTTGGAGTAGAATCCCTCATGTTTAAATTCATCGCCCTCAATTTTAACTCTTCTATCCGTAATGTTCAGTTGCAAGCCAGCATTCAGGAAAGCAAGTTCACGTAAACGAGCTGCTATAATCTCGAACTTATATTCAGTTACTAAAAAAATGGAATCATCAGGTTTAAACGTAACAGTAGTACCGGTATGATCACTAACTCCTACTTCCTTCACATCATAAAGTGGCTTACCCTTGCTATATTCCTGTTGCCATATCTTTCCGTCGCGGTGAACCTGAACTGTAAGCAGGATAGAGAGTGCATTTACGCACGAAACTCCTACCCCATGCAAACCTCCGGATACTTTATAACTTCCCTTATCGAACTTTCCACCGGCATGCAAAACAGTCATTACCACCTCGAGTGCAGAACGATTTTCCTTGGTATGAAGTTCAGTTGGGATACCACGTCCATCATCAATAACGGTTACTGAATTGTCTTCATTTATAAAGACATCAATATTTTTACAATAACCTGCAAGTGCTTCGTCAATAGAGTTATCAACAACCTCGTATACCAAATGGTGCAGTCCTTTTTCATTGACATCGCCAATGTACATGGCAGGGCGTTTACGAACCGCTTCAAGTCCTTCAAGTACCTGAATACTATCAGCATCATATCCTCCATTTTCATTCTGTGTTCCCCAGTCCTGGGTTTCTTCAATTTCTCTCATCGATCAAAATATTTAATTATCCAAAATATACCCACTCAACCCATTATTGAAAGGTCAAGACCAGTGACAGAAAAGGTCTGTTCTTCTGCTTTTTCGAAAATTGCCGGATTGGGTAATAAAACCAGATATTTGATTATTGGTAAATTCTTCACAATAAAAAACCTTCAACAACTAAGATGCAAATATAGTAAAAATGTCGTTACTCCCGACAGCATTTTATGCTATCAAAAGGTTAAACTTTTTAACAATTTATGAACTTTTTGATTTCTGAAAATCAATGAATTATAGCCTGTCAGATATTCATTTATTGGTCTGCAGTAAAGGTTTTGAAAACAGGTCCTGTTTTCAGAAAGAATAACTGATTCCGGCAAGCCAGTTTAGTCCTCTTGAGGTATATCCCAGCCATTGTTCATATTTCTGGAAACCAAAATTATTGAGCTTTGCAAAGAAGTTCACTTTATTCGAGAACTGATATTCGGTTCCTACATTCAGATCAATAATCGGATCCATAGAAATCTCGATATGCTGAGGATTAATTTCATAACCATTTAATGGATTTTCCTGATTTGGCTCGAAAACTACACCCGTTCTACTGCCAACCAAATAAATATCTGTCGTGAATTTTAACTGTTCAGTAGGTTTGTAAATTCCCGAAATCGTGAGATCAAAATCAGGCATTTGCCAGGCTTTGGTCTGATTCTGCATTTCATAGGAGTAGTAATTTCCCTGTAAATGCAGGGAGAAGTTATCCGAAATGGAATGCATAACCTCGCCTGACAATTTCAGCATTTTCACATTATCGTAAACAAGGCTAAAGGTATTATCAAGACTTCGAAAAGAGGCTGTAGGATCAAACAGGTTCACACTGTGTAAGACATAGAAATGCATATCTTTCACCTTCGAATACGAAGCTTCGGCAACATAATTGGTTTTTGAGCTCAACTTGCCTTTTAATCCTCCGGAAATAATATACTGGTAATTGGTGTTTCTTACATCATGATAAGGATCAACATATGGATTCTCTGTTGCAATGAATGAATAGGTATTGTGCTGCAAATAACCATCAGTTCCTGCAAATAAAGTCAGTATTTTATCAACCGGTGACCATTCAGCTTTGACCTTTGGCCAAACATGAACGGATGGATCGGTATCATCATCATAAAAGATCGAGTAATTCAAACCTGCCTGTAGACTGGCATTTTTTGTTGCCCACTTGACCGATGGATCAGCTTTCATTAAAATCTGGTGCTTTGGTCCGACACTATTCGAAAACCTGCTCCTCACGCTGTCGGCATTGTAATAGCTAATGGAGGCATTCAGAATACCAAATGTATTCCCAAACTTTTTCATGACATCACCCGTTATTAGTGTTTCATTTTCTGATTGCCCGGTCTTGCTGGCCAGGTAATGATAGTTGATCCCAAAATCATAATTTAAATCATAAGCCTGAAGCGTTTCACTTTTTAAATGAACATTAAGGGTCCCCTTCGAAAAGTACTGGTTTTTTCCAAAATAAGGGATCATTTGTTCTTTCAATGCATCTGTAAGGATAGGACCTGTATAACCGTAATAAGTGAACGATTTACGGTCATAAGCCAGACTTCCCGATAAGGTTGACTTGTGAAAAAACCGCTTGCCATATATTTCAGCCTCATTTGTTGATTCAGGGGCTTTTACCTTATCCTCATTCAGCAGATTGAGTTTACCAAAAGAGGAAAGACTTCCGAAGTGCATTCCAAAATTCGATTTCTTGTCGGGCTGAGCATTAAAGAAAAGCTCTCCGTATGGTGTCAGGTAATTCCCAATCCCGAGTTTGAGCAGCCCCTTTTGCATTTCAGGTCTTGGGTCACCAACCATTTTGGCAGCTGTCACTGGAGTAACATCAAAAGTCGAAAATACAGGTTTACTGAATATCGAATAATCGAATGTTGGATTTTCAGTTTGCTCTGTTTTAATCAGGGGAATATCATTGATTTTTACAGCAGGATTGATCACAGGCTGGTAAGCCTTTGTAACCTCAACTTCCTGTTTTAACTTCGTGGAATCCTTTTGTGCCATTGCATGGCCAACTCCAAGAAAAAGAGCAACGATTAACAGAATAAGAGCTAAATTTTGTCGCTTTTCCATTTTCATATATTTTTTATCTGCCGAAACATTGGGTTCCCAACGCACGCTACTTTTAAAGTTTATTTTTTCTTTCCGCCAATATTGATTTCAAGGGGCTTAGTTTCATTCTTCGTTTGGCTGGCTTCAGTTGCTTCCATGACCTGCAGTTTCTGTTTGGTAATCTCCATAATGCCGTCGTTTTGATCAGGGTAATTCTCCACTATACTTTTTAAAGTATGTTTTGCCTGAAACTCATCACCGTTTTTAAGGTATATATCTGATAGAAGAATGAAGCTTTTTGCAAGCCAGTACTGATGGGGCGAATTTTTATCAATGAAATCCATGATTTCACTCTCCGCATCTTTGAGTTTTTGTCTTTCGTAAAGAATTTGGGCCACAAGGAATTTTGATTCTGCACCTTCTGCCGAATTGGTTTCAGCCGAAAGTGTCTTTAAAATCGGATAAGACTTGTCCTGATTCCCCAGTTTATAAAGTGATACAGCCAGCATATAGTTGGTCTCCCGTTTCAGGATATCTGAGACTTTTTCAGAAGCTATAATCAGGTTGGCCTGCTCCTCACATGCCTTGTAATTGGCCAGCTGAAACTGACAGCGCATAATCCCGGTTCGGGAATCCAGCATGTTGCTTCCTGCACCTGAAATTTTGGAACATCGTTCGAAATATGTAAGTGCCTGTTTATAATTCTTAGCATTGTAATGTAGTCCTGCCGCTTTTGACAAAGCACCTTCGGTGAAGTAATTGTCGTGTTGCGCAATCACAAGTTCATATTCACCCAGAGCCTTTTCAAATTCACCCGCAGTGTATAGAATTTCTGCCAGGTAAAAGTGAGAATTCACTAAAAAGCTACCGGCAGGAAATTGAGTAATATATCTTTCAAACTGGGACCTGGCCTTGGGGTCATGAGTCATGTATAATTTTTCAGCAGCCTGGTAGGATAGCGAATCCTGCTCGTTTACCGAAACCTGAACGCCTGTACCCAACTTACCTGTATAAGTAAAGTACGATTCAACATCGTTCATTTCGACATAACTGTTCTTCATTCCTGCCAGCGCAGCCTGCGTTTCAGGGCTATTGGGAGAATGTTCGATCACCTGTTTGTAATATCCAATGGAGGTTTTGAAGTCGTTCGCATTGAAATAGACCAATCCCAACTGTACCAAGGCTTTATTCAAATAACTGCTCTGCGGATATTTGCTGATCAGTTCCTTGTAATTGCTAATGGCCATCTGGGGTTGATTGATCCGTTCATAAGTACGGCCAAGTTCATATAACGCCACATCCTGATAAGACGATTTAGGATAGCTCTGAATCAGAGATTGTAAAGTACTTATCTTTCCCTGGTTATCGCGCTGCAGACCCATACAGAATGCTTTCTGCGAAAGAGCATAATCAGCATCATACAAATTCATTTTCAAAGCTTTATCGTAATATGTTATCGCCTGGGCATAACTACGGTTCAAAAAACTGCAATCACCCAATCGATTATAAGTATCTGCCACTTTTTCACTTCTTAAATCTGTTTCAAGATTAAGGTACTTTTTAAAATAGTCTTCCGCACTCTGATAATCCTTCAACTGAAAATAAGCATAAGCCAGGTTATAATGGGCTGTTTTATATTCAGGAAGGGAAAATACACCAGGTGATTTCAGAAAGATTGTATAGCCAGATATGGCCTTATTGAAGTCATTCAGCCGGAACATGGCTTCTGCTTTCCAGAATTGTGACAAAGCCAGGTAGCTTTTGTTAAAATCACCTGCACCAATCGACTTATCAAAGTTTTCAACTGCCGTCTTGTAATCAAGATTATTGAAACACTCCAGCGCCCTGAAATAGCTGACCCTTTGATAGGCTTTTTTTACCGCCGGACTCTTCACCTTTATATTTTCAATCGAGGCCATGGCATCACGGTAATTGCTGGTACTCATGTAAACCTTAACCAGGTAATCGTAGGCAACATTGTTTCGTTCCGCATTCGGATAAAGGGTAATGTATTTGTCAAAGGCCTTGATGGTCTCGTTAAACGGCGAAAACGACAATTCATAGGTGATCTTGGCATAATTGAACAGTGCATCTTCCTTTATCTTTGGATCAAAATCAAATTCTGAAGCAGCTTCAAAAGCCTGCCGGGCTTTATTCTTATCCTTGATGTCCACATAGCAGGCAGCCAGGTGATAGCATGCATTCTGTGCAAGCTCATCTTTTCCCTTTGAGGCTATTTCGAGATGCGGTATGGCCTTCGCGTCCTCGCTGTTCAGGTAGTAGCAATAACCAAGCATATAATTCTCTTCACGCCCCTTGTTATTTTTGTCTTTGAGATAAAACTCCAGAAATTGTACGGCATCCTTGAACTGACGCAAGTGAAAATACGAATCACCTAAAATACGCGCCAGTTCTGGCATCTGTTCTTTAGAAACAGAATTAATCAAAGGGGCTGTATAATCAACCACTTCCTGGTATTTGGCCTGTTTGTAATAAATCTGGCTGATGTAAAACGGAATCACCTTCGCGAATACCGGATTCTTCTTTAGTTTAAGAAATTCCTGAAGTGCCGATTCGTAATTGCCTTTCAGGTATTGAATATGCCCCCAGTAGTATTGTGCAGGAGCGGCATAGATCGAGTTGCCTTCCTTGATTTGGGTAAAGTCAGCAAGGGCAGCATCCATCTTATTTGCATCAAAATTTGAATAGCCCCTCAGGTAATAGAAATAAGTGAGTTCATCCTTGTTCAGATCCTCTTTTCTAAGCTGATCCAGGGCTTTCAATACGGCCGGATATTTCTTTTTATCAAACTGATAAACTGCCAGTTCAAACATTGCCCTGTTCCTGAACGTGCTTTCCGGAAACTTAATCATAAAATCGGCAATCTGTTCCTCTCCATTGGCATTGTTCAGTTTCAGTCCGCACAGGGCCTTATAGAACGTTGCTTCGGCCATGATATCAGAGTTTTCCTCAGCTCTGGAGGCTATCCGTTCAAACTGATTCATGGCGGAAATATAGTCACGATTGATATATAATTCTTTGGCTTTTTGAATATCAGGACTGACTGACTGATAATAAACCGTTTGCTGAGCATAACTGAGGCCCGGAACGAAAGCAAACAGAAGCAGTAACAATACGAATCGGCTTGTATTCATAGTAGGGTTGGTTATATTTTTTTGGTATGTGTTCATTTTATAGCTTGATGACAGATACACCTGTCGTATCCTGATTGTTATATTGACATCATTTACTGAACAAAGTTGCAAAGGTAAATTTAATTATTCCATCCAACCCGTGCATCATTATAGGTTTGAATTCTAAACAAAAACTGATATTTCAGCATTATTAGTATTTGAATGGATAAAAAAAATTAGTTTTGCATACATTCCAATTCGAATTTTCTATGTCAGATGTAAACATTATCGAACTTGTTAATGCCGATATCGTTCAGCGCGATCATGTGGTATTATCAGACATAAGCCTTGAAATCAAGACGGGGGAATTTGTATACCTTATCGGTAAAGTTGGAAGTGGGAAGACCAGTCTGATTAAAACGCTGAATGCTGAATTGCCCCTCTTAACAGGGATGGGTAATGTGGCCGGCTTTAACCTTGCTGAAATTAAAACCCGTGAAATCCCCTTTCTCCGGCGTAAATTAGGAGTGGTCTTCCAGGACTTCCGACTGCTGAGCGATCGCAATGTTTACGATAACCTGGCTTTTGTGCTGAAAGCTACCGACTGGACTGACGAAAAAGAAATCAAAGAACGCGTAAATACTGTACTCGAGATGGTCGCCATGACTCACAAATCTAAATCGATGCCTCATCAGTTATCTGGAGGTGAACAGCAAAGGGTCGTTATTGCAAGGGCTATACTGAATAATCCTGAAATTATTCTGGCCGACGAGCCAACCGGCAATCTTGACCCGCATACCTCCATTGAGCTGATGCAAATCTTTAAAGACCTCAATGATAAAGGGAAAACAGTGGTGGTGGCTACTCACGATTATCCGCTGATCCGCAAATTTCCGGCCCGGATTATCACTGTTGATGATCAAAAGATTTACGAAACAGTAATTACACGAAAAGAAAATCAGGGGTAAAGAACTTAATTGTCAATAGGGAGTCATTCAATGGTCATTTATTGACTATACATTTACTCCTTCGGGTTAGGGATATGCCCTGAAAGGAATAAATCCGTATGCCTTCCATTAAAACCTCCGAACTGAGCAACAATTTTACATTATCTTTTTAAAAATAAGGGAAATATATCTTTCGAAGAATCACCTCTTCATTTTCCCAGCACAATTCAGTGGCAGCCCTGGGCAGGTTTTGCTTCCAAAAGTCGACTTTCTCCTTATCAAAAAGAGCCAATTTCATGATTTCTGCTAAATCTTTCCTTTGGTGAGTGTCCGCAATCATACCGATCTGGTATTGTTCCACAATCCTTCTCATTTCAGGCAGATTTGAAGCAAGCACCGGAACTCCGGCCTGGATGTAATCGAATAATTTATTGGGAAGGGCAAACCGGTAGTTTAAACCCAGGTCTTCCTCCAGCGAAATCCCTAAACTGGCCTGTCGGGTCACCTTACTTAATTTATCCAGGGGTAATCGTCCCAGAAATTTCACTTTTGGCTCCAGCTTCAGTTCAGTAACCAATTCTTTTAACCGGACGGTAAGGTCTCCATCACCGGCCAGCCACAATTCTGCACCTTCCAGGTATTGCATCGCACGGATCGCCGACTCAATCCCTCGCCCCAGATTTAAAGCACCCTGGTATAAAATAATTTTAGGCTCATTCGTCTTATGTGTTATTACTGATGTATTGTTTTCTTCCTTCTTACAAACCGGAAGATTTCGGATGACTTTAAAGTCAACTCCATATAAATCACGATAAACATTGGCAATCGAATCACATACCGTATACGCCGCATTAACCTTTGGAACCAGTAGTTTTTCAAGGCTTGTCCAGATCGCCCTTACCATCGGTCGGCCAATTAACTCCGGGACTTCGGTAAAATACTCATGGCTGTCGTAAATCAACGGTTTCCGTCGAATGCGTGAAGCAAGGTAGTTGGCCGGAAGGGTATCCAGATCATTGGCGACCATAACACTGTAATCGGATCGGAGCAAATGAAAGAACAGGCGAAGATTGTATTCCAGATAAAACAGAGGCCCTTTGCGAAAAATCAGCTTCATGCGGTGGGTCCGGTAATTGCGGTCAACTGCTTTACTTTCGCTAAGTAAACGACCAATCAATACCGGTTCAAAACCCATTTGCTGCAGGCTTCCGGCCACCTTATGCAGCCGGTTATCGGTCATCAAATCATTGATTACGCTTAGTGAAACTTTCTTCAGGGCAGATTTCTGTCGATTCATAGCACCAAGGTAAACGAAAAAGCTTGTTCTTCTGTTATCTTTGCTGAAAAATTATTCACATGATCCGTTCGTACTCCGATTTTCAACTCAGAAAGTACAATACTTTTGGCATTGATGCCATAGCAAAATATTATTTCGAATTTACCGAAACCGAAGACCTGGCAGGCTTTCTTTCCACCAACAAGGATTGGCCAAACTGGCAGATCTTAATCCTGGGTGAAGGAAGCAACCTGCTGTTTGTGAATGACTTTAATGGGATAATTATCAATCCGAATCTCCCCGGAATCCGTATAGCGCACGAAGACCGCAACAATGTCTGGATCGAAGCAGGGTCAGGAGTAATATGGGATGATTTGGTGGAATATGCTGTATCCCTGGGCCTTGGTGGGATCGAAAATTTATCGCTGATTCCCGGCAAAGTCGGCGCGGCTGCCGTCCAGAACATAGGGGCTTACGGAATGGAAATCCAAAACCGCATAGAATCAGTAACAGGCTTCGATTTGCTTACTCAAACAGAATATTCCATCGACGCTGCCGATTGCCTGTTTACATACCGTGACAGCATCTTTAAAAATCTGCTCAAAGACCGTTTTGTGATTACAGGCGTGATCCTTAAACTCGATAAATTTCCTGAATATCTGCTCCACTATGCCGACCTGCAAACCGAAGTTGAAAAACTTGGTGAAACTAATCTTAAAAACATCAGGCAAACGGTCATTCGTATTCGTGAATCGAAATTACCCGATCCAAAAGTGATCGGCAATGCCGGAAGTTTCTTTAAAAATCCTGTCATTGAATCCTCAAAGGCCGAACAACTAATAACCATTTATCCAAACATAGTCCATTACCCTGCACCTGATGGAAAAACCAAGCTGGCTGCCGGATGGCTGATTGACCAATGCGGATGGAAAGGCTTTCGCAGGGGGGATGCCGGTGTACATTCCAAACAGGCGCTGGTGCTGGTTAATTATGGAAATGCTACCGGAAAAGAAATCTTTGAATTATCTGAAGAAATCAGGCAATCGGTGAAGGATAAATTTGGAGTGAACCTGGAAAGGGAAGTAAATGTGATCGGGTAAGTGGTGGTCAGTCTAATTTGATTGTGAGCAGATATTATTCTAAATCAAGAATATTTGCAAGGTTTTCTTTGACTACAGGTATCAATTCAGAAGGTAAGTTACCCAGTTTTTTAATAAATCGTTTATTATCAATAGCCCGTATCTGGTCGATCATGATGTCAGAATCCTCTTTCAAATTCGCCATACCTTTTTTCAAATGAACTCGCAAAGCATCTGTATCGCTCTGAACGTCAGTAGTTATCGAACACACAAGAATGGAGTCATGCGGCACTTTATTCAAAAGGTTAGTTTGAATAACAAGAACAGGACGAGTCTTTCCAGGTTCAGTACCAATTCTGGGATTCAGATCTGCAATCCAGATTTCAAACTGCTTAATCATCATATTCAATTGCCTCAAATTCTTTCAGTACCAACATTGATTCTTCCCTGACCAATTTTGATTCCTTGGCAAACTTCTGTTCAAGGAGCATACGTCGTTGAATCTTGTTGTAATACTCAATAGCCTCATTAATATACCTGTTACGAGGTTTACCAATATTGGATAGTATCTTTTCTGTCTCAACAAATACTGAATCATCTATTTTTAGGGATACGGTTTTCATGTTTATTGTTTATACCACAAAGGTATATCTAATTAGTATATACTACAACACAATAAATACTAATTTTTATCCTGTTTTTATCTTTTCACACAAACAACCCTGTAAAACTTCATGGGTTCTTCATTTTCATGGTGCTTAACAGGTTCGTCAATTTCAGTATACTCCATCTTCCCGTATTTGCCAAACTCCTGTTTAATTGATTCCTGCTCGTAAAAGAACACCGATAACCCGTTATCAGTTCTGAACCTATCTCTGCTGATCGCTTTCCCGTTGCCGTATAATTTATAGGTTTTCGAAACAACTATAAATACCATGATTCCGCCCTGCCGCAATTGCTTGTAGCAGTTATCAATCAACTTCCGCCGGTCATTCTGATTGAGCAAATGTATGAGGGCATAACAGAATATCCCATCGTATATCGTCTGATCAAAAGGCATCCGATTAACCGAACCGTGGTGGACTTTATACTCCAGACCGTTTTCTCTGCCAAGCCGAATGGCCGTTTCTGAAATTTCGATTCCGGTCACCTCAAAACCGCTTTCAATAAATAATTTGGCATTCCGTCCATAGCCTGCCCCCGGAATCAGTATCTTCCTGAAATCGTTTTCAACAAACAAATTACAGGCATAAATTGCTGAATCTGCCGGCTCAAATTGCCACATGGTTCCGATTTTCTGAAACATGCCTTCCCAGAATTCACTCATGGCGTGATGTTTTTAGTAAGTCTAACGTGTGCTGCAGCAATGAACTATCGCCCCATTTCCCGTGATGCGGAATGACCCACCGAACAGCAGAATATTTGTCCTGAACCTTTTTAACCGAAACCGGCCATTCAGCCAGATTGGCATCCCCAGTGAACCCAAGATTAATGCTCTCGGGTGATTTGATCATACAACCGCCAAATAACAGATTGAGCTCTTTGATGTAAACGGTGAGATTATCGAGTGAATGTGATTCCCCCGGAAAATAAACCTCGAAACTCAGACTACCTCTGTTTAGAAAGAGTCCCTTTTCAATCGGGAATACATGATCTGGTTTCTTTAATTTCATCACCGCATAAACTTTCCGGAACCGCTCCTGCTCCGGACTCATCAGCCATGACATCATCAATTGCCGGGTTTTCGCCCAACGTTCATCAATCATTCGGCAAGTCCGGTCTGACCCATAAACCGGAATCCTGTGTCTGAGCAAACAGCCTGTCCCCCCTAAATTATCAGGATGAAATCCAGTCAGGATAGCAGTTATTTTCCTCGGTTTTAATTCTTTTCGGATAAATTGCAGCATCAGTTCTGTTGCCTCATCGGTGTAAGGAGTATCAATCAGTACCACCTCCTCTCCCGATGCTTTCACAATCAGTGAATTTGAATCCCATGGAAACGAGTGGGTGACGATCCAAACCTGTTGAGACAACTTAGTGATCCTCAAATCCGGATTCAAAGTCCATTCCTCCTGACTAAAAACATGTGATAGTCCAAAAACAAGAAACACAATTGACAACCAAATCTTTCGTGTCATAGATTATAAACCCTAATTTTTCATTATTGCTATAAGAATCAAATCTGTAGTGACCGATTCGTCCGGCTCAATGTAATCCTGAAGCTTGATCTGCCTGATTTCGAACCCACTACTTGTAAAGGCATCCGTCAAATCCTGTTGTCTGTGATAATTGAAATAGATTTCTGAATTACCCGAAAAACTGGTTGTTTCAAAACCAGCCCTTTCCTCTCCTCCTTCCATGGTACTGATATACAAAACGCCTCCCGGAACCAGTAGGTCAGCACAATCGGCAATCAGTTTTGCCACATCGGCTTTCGATAAGAAGGGCAGGCAGAAGGAGCACATGATGGCATCAAACTTCTCAGGAATAGCTGAAATATTACGAACATCCATTACCCTGAAATCTACATCAGGCAATTGTTTTCGGGCAATTTCAATCATTTGTGGAGCCAGATCAATAGCTGTAATTTTACTTTCAGGAAACCGGATTTTCAGCATCCGGGTTACATTTCCCGGGCCACAAGCCAATTCCAGAATGTTAGGCTCTGGCTTCCCAATCCAATCACAAAAACGCTCAATTGAATCAGCATAGTCCTTCAAGTCCATAAATCGCTGCGCATATTCATCAGCGAACTGATCAAAACGCTGTATCGAAAGATCAAAATTCATCATCGTTTAATTTTGTCCCTCAGCCTTCCGGTATTCTTCAATAACCTCTTTGGCCTTTTCGTAATCCACATTCGAAACGATTATTTTTATGGCTCCCGCACCACCGGGTGCTATATTCCAGGGTGCAAGAACACCCATTCTTCCATCTTTTACGAATACTTCTATTTCAGCATTCTCCAGTAAACTTTTTACCATCGAGGCTTCCCAGTCGTTTCCTTCAAAAACAATAACCGGATAGATTTCCTGATCTTTATTCATAATTAATATAGCTAAAGGGATAATCCTTTTTTCAATCATTAAAGGTAGGAAAAACCATGAACTACTCAACGACTTCGTTAAATAACTATTGAAAAAGGAGAATTAATTTCTGATCGAATATTCCGATATTTCATGTAATCCCGAAGGGCAACACATTGGTAAACCCATCAAAAGGCCTGAATGCGATAAAGCAATGCATTAAATTGACTGATTGGAGGAATGCGGTCCTAAACAGGGGAGGGTTTAGGTTCGGGATTGGGTAGGGATCGGGAGGGTATCCCTTGGGTATTCCTTGGGTATTCCTTGGGTATTCCTTGTCTATATCTGTACTATGACTGATCTGTAGAAGTACTAAAATCTGGATCTTAGTACTTTTGCAAATCAATCATAGATTAATCATTGAAGAGGAATACCCAAGGAATACCCTCCCGGAACCCTTCCGTGTACGTCGAAAGCAGGTCAATTGTTTTCCTGAAGAATTTCTGAGTGGATAGAATATTGGAGTACGGAGCCAAGGAATTCATTGCTGCATCATTACTTCTGACTTTGGCATGAACTTATTAGAAGATTAAAGATAAAATACTTTTGGCAAAAAACGACTACTTGAAAAGGAAAAGTTATAGAAATGCCATCTCGACAAGTGGTTTCGCTGAATAACTGGTTAAAGAGTTGTGGTGAGCGTTTGAAACAATTTTTACATAAAAAGGAATAGAAAAAAACAACAAATAGTTTTGATTTAATAACACAACCGCTTACCTTTAACTTGGTTTAAAAACCAAACAGTTAGGCAAAAATACAACGGATTGAAAATTGTTGAAACATCGAAAAAGTTCGATAAAATTTTTCCTATTTTCTAATTGGCTGCAAGCTTAAATGCGACATTATAAACATATTTAATAGACAATAAACAAATGAACTTTCCCTTTTTAACTGTTGCAAATTTTGACGTTGATGATAAAGGTATAACTAATAGATTAAAAGAACCATCTCATCTTTTATCTGTCAAATTCATTAAGGTTATTTTAAAAGTCGAAGGACAAGCGGAAAAGTATGAATTTTTCGACTTAACATCACTTATAGAACATGAAGATGACATCAGTCCTACATACAATTTTATTGACTTGCAGTTAACTAACGAACCTTCATTTTTTAGATTTATTGCCATTGACAAGCAATCCAGGAAAATTAGCTTTTTCAGAGATTTTAATCCGTTGCCAAATAAATGGAAGATTTTTTTCAATTCTAAAAGTAATATTGTTGTACATGACCCATTTTTTCCCTCTGAGACAAATCACAGATACTTATATAACAATAGATATTTCAACAACGTTGATTTCTTTGTTGGAATAGCCTCATTAGTAGAAATAATAAAAAACACTACATTCAATTATTTTGAAGATATAATTCCACTTTTAAATTCAGAAAGAGAACGCTTAAAAAGTGCTACAATCATAATGAATACCATAGTCACGAAGGATGTGTTTTCCAATTTGGAAGAAATTAATTATTTAAATAATCTAATTGGCCTAGACAATGTAAAAAAGGAAATTTCAGCTTTGCAATCATTAGCGTTTATAAGAGTGAAAAAAATAAGAAGAAATATTCCTGTCTCACCAACTACATTGCATATGGTTTTTACAGGTAATCCAGGTACAGGAAAAACAACTGTGGCTAGATTAATTGGAAAGATTTACCATGATTTAGGTTTATTGAAAAGTGGGCATCTAGTTGAAGTAACAAGTGGTGAACTTGAAGGCAAATATGTTGGTCATACTGCACCACAAACAAAAGAATACTTCGAGAAAGCAATCAATGGCGTTTTATTTATTGATGAAGCATATTCACTTTTAAAAAGTGGAAACAATTTCGGAAAGGAAGTTATAAACACACTATTGAAATTAATGGAAGATAATAGAGAAAATATTGTAGTAATAATTGCAGGTTATCCTTCCGAAATGCAGAATCTACTTAGTGCAAATGTTGGATTCAGAGATAGGTTTTCAACTTTTATTCACTTTGACGACTACACAAAACTTGAACTTAAGGAAATTCTTTTGCAAATGCTCATGGATATGAGGCACAAATTATCAAATGGAGCAAGTTTTAAATTTGACTTATTATTAGATGAAAGTTTTGACAAAGGATATTTTAAATCTAATGCACGAACAATACGAAATATTTTTGAGACAATGCAAAAAAGACAGTCAGTTCGTCTTTCCGCGATTGATAATCCTACAGATGAAGAGTTAATTACGTTTGTTGATACGGACTTACCGGACACCTTAATTTGAAAGCCAGTAGCCAACAGCAAAATCTTGTACGCAATGTTAATTGCAGCTTGGAACATTATCTTTTAATATTGAGAACTTATGACACTTTATGAAAAATTGGACAAAATTTTATTCTTCTTAAAGGACAGATCTGATTTAGGTGCTTATTTTACCAAAGAGTATATTTGGATACATTATATTAGTTTGACACCTGAATTTGAAATCAAACAACAATTATTTGATGAAATATTTGAACGACTGATAGAAGATGATCTAATAAGAAAACGAGAACTGGAAGAAGCAAAACCCACATATCATTTGACAACTAAAGGATATGAGTCCAATGGTTACGTGGAGGGCCACAGACAAAAGGATGAAAACAATAAATATCAATCACATTTTCAGAAGAAGACTTTATGGGCTTCTCTGTCAATAAATAAGTGGACGAAGTGGATCGCTCTTGGTACAATTGCTCTAATTCTTGTAGCTGTTTTTTCTCTTGTGAGGGACTGCTCAAATATCCCCAAATAGACTTTAAAAACTTAAATTTTAACTACATAAACCAATTTTCAAATTTTATTATTATGAAAAAATTACTTTATTCTTCCATCGTACTATTATTGTTTTCATTTTCAATTATTCTATTTCAAGTCAGTTGTCAAAAAGATGCTATAGCTAAAAATGAAAACAATACATCAGTTCAAAACAAATTTTTTTATGCAGTTTTAACTTCCAATACTTCCAATACTTCCAATTGGCAGTATTGGATTGCAAATACAGATGGATCTAATCACCAACCTATTACTATTTCATTACCAACTGGTCAAACATTGGAAGGCTCTTGAAAACTAACTTCGATGCCCAAAAGATTATATTTTTTGCCTACAGTCTTATTAATAATGATGTAAATAAAAAGTACTATCTATATTCAGTTGACATAAATGGTTCAAATATTACTTTATTAAGAGAACTAACTGCATTACAAGTTGACATAAGTGCTACTTACTAGCATGACACCTTTAAATTAAATATCATGACAGCAGATGAATTCAATAAAATTTTAGAATCAAGAAAATTTAAATCAACCAAACAAGGAGGAAAAGAATATTTCATTATTACATTTAATAAGTCATCACTCTTCAAACAATATTCAAATCCTTCAGTAAATAAGTATATGAG
>Ga0118677_10005331_pt2 | contig 20054 bp, 17 predicted proteins | sample AliMusrvi5mmetaG_FD_86154 | JGI IMG/M metagenome (GOLD analysis project Ga0118677, IMG submission 86154)
AAGCGGTCCCAATCGTCATAAGGATGCTGCAGGGGCCCGCCCTCGACCGGCAAGCCCAGCGCCCGGGCGTCTCCCATCCAGGCGCTGCTTTGAGACGGACCGCATAGCCGGCAGCGCAGATTGCAGGCGTTCGAGAATCGGATGTCAAGCAATGGCACCTGGCGCCCCGGCAGCGTCCCGTCCGGCGCGGTCTGGCGCTCGCGGTCGCGATGGCGGTCAAATTCGACATTGCTTCGCATCCGCATGCTAGAAGAACCCGACCGTTCGTCCTCGTAGCATCTCCAGCATCCTGCCACCGGGCGTCCGCTCATCATCTCCGAACGCAAAGCCTTTAGGCCCGGAGAATTCCACAACTCCGAAAGCGATGCCGAACGGGCATTCCCCAGAGGCGGCCCGTTCCAGGCGCAGCAGGGGCACAAGGAGCCATCCGTGAGGATATGCAAGTGCGTCCAAGGCAGCAAGCAGAACACTCGCTCCCGCATCTGCTCTCTTGGGATATCCTGCGCCAGGTCCTCCAAGAGATGCGTGACCATTCCGGCTGGCCCGGAGCGGCCTGGGGCGCCGCGGTCAGTAACGCCAGCGCAAGAACCCTCCCGAGCCGTGACGTTTCCAACAGCCTTAGCCCGGTCCAGATGATCGATCAATTCCGCGCAAGCGACGGAACTCGCCGGATTTATCTTCAAAGCCTTGGCCAGAACCGCCTCAGCCTCGGCCGCTCGCCCCCGGCCGCGATAGACTGCCCATAAACCGATGTATCCGCCGTCATGGCGCGCATCCAAGGCGGCAGCTTGCTGGAACTCCACCTCGGCCTCGGCCCATCGGTCCCGGCAGAGATAGACACGCCCCAGACCAAGATGGGCGCTGACATTGTGCGGATCGATGGCGGTGGCTTTTGCGAACTCCGCCTCAGCCCGCAGGAATCTCCCTTGGTCCTCGTAAAGAGCGCCTAGCTCCATACGGGCCCGGCCGTTGTGAGGGTCGAGCTCCAGCGCCCTGCGCAATGCCGCCTCGGCCTCGGGAGGCCGCCCCTGCCTGCGGTAGATATGCCCGAGCTCGCAATGAACCCAGCCGTTGCTCCCATCCATGGCTATGGCTCTTTCAAATTCCGCCGCCGCTTCCGCGACTCTGTCCTGCCCTTGGCAAAGAGTTCCCAACTCGATATGGGCCCAACCGCTCTCTGAGTCGAGTTCCAGGGCCTTGCTCAACGACGCCTCGGACTCGGCCCACCGCCCTTGCTTGCGGTAGATCCGCCCGAGCTGGCAACGAGCCCCGCTATTGTTCGGTTCTATGGCGATGGCTTTTTCGAACTCCACCGCGGCCAGCGACAACTCATCCTGGTCCTCGCAAAGAGCGCCCAATTCAATGCGGGCGCAGGCGTTCTGGGGGCCGAGGTCCAGCGCCCGGCGCAATGCCGCCTCGGCCTCGGGCGATCGCCGCTGCTTACGGTAGATTTTTCCGAGCTCGCAATGAACCCAGCCGTTGTTCCCATCTATGGCTATGGCTCTTTCAAATTCCGCCGCGGCCTCCGGAAATCTCTCTTGGCCTTGGTAAAGAGATCCCAGCTCGATATGGCCCCAACCGCTCTCCGGGTCGAGCTTCTGGGCCTCGCGCAACGCCGCCTCGGACTCGGACCACCGCCCTTGCTTGCGGTAGATCCGCCCGAGCTGGCAATGAGCCCCACTCTTCTTCGGTTCTATGGCGATGGCTTTTTCGAACTCCACCGCGGCCTGCGCGAATTGGCCTCGGTCCTCATAAAGAGCGCCCAGTTCGATGCGGACGCAGGCATTCCGGGGGTCGAGTTCCAGCGCCTTGCGCAATGCCGCCTCGGTATCCCGCGGATTCACGCAGCGGCCTCGAAAAGCTCGGCCAGTTCGGGAAAAACCTCGCGGCAGTCTTCCCCGCGCAGATGGTCCAGGCGGCGCGTCATGGCCACGAAGTCGGGCAGCAGTTCGCTGCAGTCCTTCTCCTCCATGAAGCGCTGCGCGGCCGCGAAATCCCGCGCCGCCGCCCCGCCGGCATCCAAGAAGGATTCTCGATGCCGCCGGTATGATTCCAGGACTCGCTCCTTCAGAGCCGCCGGCAGGACCTCCACGCGATACATCGCAGGATCCCCGAGCATATTGAGCCCGAACGCATTGCGATCGATGTACCCCTTCTCGACCCATTCCCGGTGGAAATCAGGCAGATGCAGCGCGTTGAAGATGCTGAGGGTCGCCGGGACAGAGAACGCAACATCAGGGCACCGGCGCAGCATCTCCTCCCGGTTGGCCACCACTTGGTCCCAACGCAGCCCCTTCCTCATGTACTCGCCCCGCCGGCCCGAGCCGTCGAGACTGGCGGCGACATGGACATCGGGAAAACGCGACCACAGGCCGAGCACGTCTCGGCCCTGGAAGCGCAGGGTCGAGAAGTTCGTGATATAGTTCAGGCGCACATCCGTGAGGCCTTGGGCGATGAGGAAATCCAGGACCCGGTAGTGCTCCTCCATGATGAGCGGCTCCCCGCCCAAGAAGGCGATCTCTTCCAGCCCCTCCTGCAGCAGCGGCTGCAGCAGACGCCACAGCGCGTCCCAATCGGCATAGGACTTGCGTATGCCTTCCCCCTCGACTGGCAAGCCCAGCGCCCGGGCATCCGCCACCCAAGCGCTGCTCTGAGTCGTGTCGCAGATCCGGCAGCGCAGATTGCAGATGTTGGAGAAGCGGATGTCGAGATAAGGCACCGGGAGCCGCGGCAGGGTCCCGTCCGGCGCGGTCCAGCGCTCGCGGCCGCGATGGCGGCCCAAGTCGATGTTGTTTTTTTGCCGCAGGCTCTCAAAACCCGACTGTTCCAGCTCGTAGCATCTCCAGCATCCCGCCACCGGGCGCCCGCTCATCATATCCAAACGCAGAGCCTTCATGCCCGGCGAGTTCCACAGCTCATCGAACGATGACGAGCGGGCATCCCCTAGAGGCGGACCGTTCCAGGAGCAGCAAGGCCAGCAGGCGCCGTTCGCGCGCACGTGCAAGTGCGTCCAAGGCAGCAAGCAAAACAATCCCTCCCGCATCTGCTGCCTGGCGTAGTCGCCAACGAGCCTATCACGCTCCAGGCGATCCATCAATCCGACATAGGCGGAGGCGCTCCTCGGGTTTATCGCCAAGGCCTGGGCTAGAGCCGCTTCGGCCTCAGGCAGTCGTCCCTGGCCGCGATAGACGGCATATAGGCCGACATAAGCTCCGTCATTGCGTGGACACAAAGCGGCGGCTCTTTGAAACTCTGCCTCGGCTTCGGCACATCGGCCCCAACGGAGATAAAATTCGCCCAAGCGGAGATAAACGCCGACATTGTGCGGATCGGTGGCCAGCGCCTTTCGAAACTCCACCTCAGCCTCCGGAAACCGATCTTGCACTTGGTAAAGATCGCCCAATTCCATGCAGACCCAACCGTTCTGTGGGTCGAATTCCAACGCCTTGCGCAAGGCCGCCTCGGCGTCAGACAATCGCCCCTGCCTGCGATAGACCCGCCCGAGCTGGCAATGAACTTGGCCATTCTCCGCCTCTATGGCGACGGCTTTTTCCAGCTCCGTTGCGGCCTCCGACAATCTGTTTTGATCCAGATAAAGCGCGCCCATTTCGAGATGGGTCCAACTGTTCTGGGGGTCGAGCTCCACCGCCCGGCGCAATGCAGACTCAGCCTCGGATGATCGCCCCTGTCTGCGATAGATTCGCCCGAGCTGGCAATGAACCCATCCCTGGGTCCCATCTATGGCTATGGCTTTTTCAAATTCCGCCGCAGCCTCCGAGTCTCTGTTTTGACCCTGGTAGAAAGTTCCCAACTCAATACGAGCCCAGCCGTCCCCTGGGTCGAGTTCCAGCGCCTTGCGCAATGCCGCCTCGGCCTCGGGCACCCGCCCCTGCTTGCGGCAGATCCGCCCGAGCTGGCAATAAGACCCGCCATGCTTCGGGTCTATCGCGATGGCCCTTTCGAACTCCGCTGCGGCCTGCGCTAATTTGCCACGGTCCTCATAAAGAGCGCCCAGTTCGATGCGGACGCGGGCGTTCTGGGGTGTGAGTTCCAGCGCCTTGCGCAACACCGCCTCAGCCGACCGCCCTTTGCTGCGGCAGACTTTCTCAAAATGGGAAGAAGACCCGTCATCCGGTGGGTTCATGCCGATACTATTCTTACTTTATCAATTATATTAAAGTTGGTATCCCTATTTAGCGCTTCCATGGAGTCGGCTGGAATGGAACCCGATGCCGCAGGAGAAAAACGGACGATAGAACCGACCGGAAGAAGCCCTTTTATGAGGTTTCCCGGAACCGGCGGAGCCGATGAAAAGTCCCTGCTAGATGGCCAGTTCGATGCCCACGGGGCAGTGGTCCGAGCCCGGCACATCGTCCAGGATGAAAGCGCGCCTCAGGAGCGGCCGCAGGTTCTCGCTCACAAAGAAGTAATCCAGCCGCCAGCCCACATTGCGCTCCCGCGCCCGGGTCATCGTATCCCACCAGGAATAGTGCCCTCCCTCTGGCTCGAACTCCCGGAAAGTGTCCACGAAGCCATGGGCCAGCAGCTTGTCTATCCAGGCCCGCTCCACCGGCAGAAATCCCGAGACCGCGCTATTCTCCCGAGGCCGCGCGATGTCTCTCTCCTGGTGCGCGGTATTGACGTCCCCGCATACGATGATGCGGTCCTCGCCCTGGCTGCGGCAGCGATCCACGACCTTGAGAAAAGCCTCGTAAAAGTCCAGCTTGAACTTAAGGCGCGTTTCGTCTTTCTGGCCGTTGGGAAAATAAATGTTGAAGAGGATGAAGTCCTTGTAGACCGAAGCCAGGACGCGGCCCTCCGAGTCGAACTCGGGCACGCCGAAGCCGCGGCGCAGGTCCAGGGGCGTGGTCTTATGAAAGGTGGCCACCCCCGAATAACCCTTGCGCTCGCCCCAGTGCCAGACCGCATGATAGCCCTGGGGCTCGGCCAAGTCCTCGGGCAGTTGCTCCGGCCTAGCCTTGGTTTCCTGGAGGGCGAGGATGTCCGGCGACGCCTTCTTGAGCCAATCCAGCAGGCCCTTCTTGTACGCGGCGCGTACGCCGTTGACGTTCCACGAAAGCAGGGTCAAGCGGCGGCAGCCCCCGGTGCGATGAGCCCGTCATTCATCCGCACGGTCCGGCTCGCCCAGCGGCAGGCGGATTCGTTATGAGTCACCATGACCACGGCAGTGCCATGAAGGTCGGCGAGTTCCTTGAGGTCCTGGAAGACCCGCTCGCCGTTCTGGCGGTCCAGGTTACCGGTAGGCTCGTCGGCCAAAAGCAACGCCGGCCGGTTGACGAGGGCCCGGCACAAAGCCGCGCGCTGGCGCTCCCCGCCGGAAGTCTGGACCGGGAAACGATCGCGCAACCCCTCCAGCCCCAGCCCCCGCAGCAGGGCCAAAGCCCGCGCCTCGGCCTGAGCCAAGGACTCGCGCGTGCGGCCGCGCGCCATGGCCACGCGCGCGGGCATGAGGACGTTCTCCAAGACGGTGAACTCGGGCAGGAGCGAGTCGAATTGGAAGATGAAGCCCAGGCTCTCGTTGCGCAGAAGAGACTTCTCCTCTTCGTCCATTCGGGAGGTCGGCCGTCCAGAGAAGAACACCTCGCCCGCGTCCGGCACGTCCATGAGGCCCAGGACATTGAGCAATGTGGATTTACCGCAACCGCTGGGGCCCAGGACCGCCACGTATTCCCCAGCCGCGACCGCGAGGTCCAGGCCGTTGAGGACGGTCACCGCGCTTTCACCGGAGCCATAGGTTTTGCGCAGGCCGCGGGCCTCGAGGACGGGCTCACCCATAGTGGATGGCCTCCACGGGGTTGACCTTGGACGCGCGCAGCGCCGGATAGACGGTGGCCAGGAGGGAAAGGATGACGCCCATGACCACGACCGCGGCCACGTCGAAAAGCTGGATCGAGACCGGGACGCGCGAAAGATAGTAGATATCCGCGGGCAGTTCCACGATGGGAAAGCGCCAGATGATGAAGCAGAGGATGAGCCCAAGGACCAGTCCCAGGACCACCCCCACCCCGCCGATGATGAATCCCTCGATCCAGAAGATGCGCCGGACCTGCCGGGGCGTGGCGCCCATGGCCTTGAGGAGCCCGATGTCCTTGGTCTTCTCCACGCTGCGCAGGAGCAAGGTCGAGGCTATGTTGAGGGATGCGACCAAGGTGATGAGCGTCAGGATGATGAACATCACGCCCTTTTCCAGCTTCAGCGCGGCGAACAGGGTGCGGTTCATCTCGTTGAAAGTGCGCACCATGATGCCCGGGCCGAGCCTGGGCTGCAGGCGTCTGGATACGGCCTCGACGCGGCGCAGATCGCGCAGCCGCGCGCTCACGCCGGTGGCCCCGGCTTCCACTCCGAAGAACTTGGCGGTGGTGGAGAGATCGGCGTAGCCCGTGCTGCTGTCATACTCGTAGTAGCCTGTGCGCAGCAGGCCCTTGACCTCGAACTTCTGCATCTTGGGCATCATGCCGAACGGGGTGGCCACGCTCTTAGGAGAGATCAGGACCACTTGGCCGCCCACCCACACGCCCACGGCCCGGGCCAGCTCCTCGCCCAGGACTATCCCAGGCAGGGGCGTCCGGCCTGGGGCCGGCCCGGCCGCGGTCTTGGGCTTAAGGCCCGCCCAGGAGCCCTCGCTCAACGAGGTGGCGAGGCTGTTGACGCGGGCCTCCTGCCCCGGATCCACACCCTTCAAGACCATGCCGATGGTGCGGTCCCCGACCGAAAGGATGGCCTGGCCCAGGACGAAGGGGGCGGTCGCGACCACCTCCGGGTCGGCGCCCAGCGTCGCCGAGATCGAGGCCAGCTCGCCGGCCGAACGCGCGCCGTAGACGTTGAGATGCGACTGGGCGCCGATGACCTTGCGCTGGATGTCGGCCTGGAACCCGTTCATGACCGAGAGCGTGGTGATGAGCGCGGCCACCCCCACCATGACGCCGGCCACGCCGATGGCGGTGGTCACCATGGCGAAGAGTCCCTTGCGCTCGGCCTTGAGGTAGCGCCAAGCGACGAAGAGCTCCAAGCTCACTGCGAGCCTTCGGGCTTGAGCGTGGGAAAAAGGATCACGTCCCTGATGGAAGGCTGGCCGGTGAGGAGCATCACCAGGCGGTCCACGCCGAAGCCGATGCCGCCGGCGGGCGGCATGCCGCACTCCAGGGCCTGCACGAAGTCCTCATCGAGCAGTTCGGCCTCCTCGTTGCCCTCCTCGCGCCGCTGGCGGGCCTGCTCCAGGAAGCGCTCCCGCTGGTCGAGCGGGTCATTGAGTTCGGTGTAGGCGTTGGCCAGTTCTTCGCGCCCGCCGAAGCACTCGAAGCGCTCGACGAGCCCCTGGCTGCCGGGCTTGAGCTTGGCCAAGGGCGTGATGGCGGTGGGATGGTCGAAGACGAAAGTGAGCTGGTCCAAAAGCGGCAGGATGCGGGCGTCGAAGATGCGCTCGAAGATCTTGGCCCCCGGGGTCCGCTGGCCCGTCGGCAGGCCCAGCCGTTCGGAGAGCGCGATGAGGGCCGGGCGGTTGAAGCCTTTGCCCTCCAGGATGAGGTCCATCTTCTCCCCGCAGTGCTGTTCCCAAAGTTCCGGCATATAGACGCGGCGGAACGGGGGTTGGAGCGATATCCTATGCTCCCCGTAAACGACCTCCGTTATCTTCAAAGCCTCGGCGCATTCGGCCACCACGCGCTCGAAGAGCTCGGCCATGACCTCGTAGTCGGCGTAGGCCTGGTACGCCTCCAGCATGGTGAATTCCGGGTTATGCCGCGTGTCGATGCCCTCGTTGCGGAAGATGCGGCCGATCTCGTAGACCTTGTCGAAGCCGCCGATGATGAGCCGCTTGAGGTAGAGTTCGGTGGCGATGCGCATCACCAGATCCGCATCCAAGGCGTTATGATGCGTCCGGAAGGGGCGGGCCGAAGCGCCGCCGGCATGGGAGAGCAGGATGGGGGTCTCGACCTCCAGGAACCCGAGCCGGTCCATGGTCCGGCGGATCGTGGTCAGGATGACCGACCGCTGGCGGAACTTCTCGCGCACCTCGGGGCTGGCGATGAGGTCCAGGTGGCGGTGGCGGTAGCGGGTCTCCACGTCTTTGAGGCCGTGCCATTTCTCCGGCATGGGCCGCAGGGCCTTGGCCAGGAGTACGACCGATGCGGCCGCCACCGTGGTCTCGCCGGTCCGGGTCTTGAACATGGTCCCGGAAACCCCGATAAAATCGCCGACGTGGAGATCTTTCTTGACCAGCAGGTAGTCGGCCTCGGGCAGAGCGTCCTTCTTGAAGTAGACTTGGCAACGGCCGGCCCCGTCAGCGACGTGGGCGAAAATGGATTTGCCCATGTCGCGCAGCTGCACGATACGCCCGGCCACGGCGACGGTCTGGCCGCCGTGCTCCGCTCCGGAGAGTCCGGCGCCCAGGCCCAGGACCTCGGCCGTGGAATGAGTCCGGCGGCTGCGCGAGGGATAGGGATCGACGCCGCGGTCGCGCAGTTCCACGACCTTGGCCCGCTTGGCGGCAAGGATTCCGGCGAGGGATTGCTCCTCGCCGCTGGAATCCGGCGCCGGCCCGGGCAGAGGGGAAGTCATACCTTTCTCGCCAGGATCCCGGAGACGAGATCCTTGAGCATCTTGGGGTCGAAGGGCTTCTGGACGTACGCCGCCACGTTGGGCGAACTCTGGAAAAGATCCCGCATCTTCTGCCCCTTGGCCGTGAGCACTATGACCGGCAAGGCGCGGGCGACAGGATGCGCCTGCAAGCGGGCGTTGAACGTGGCTCCGTCCATGACGGGCATCATGATATCGAGGATCATCAAGTCCGGAAGCTTGACCTGCGCTCCCTCGGAATCGATCCCGAGGGCCCGCAAGGCGGCTTGGCCATCTGTGGCTGCCGATACGGCATGGCCTTCCCGCTCCAAAAGCAAGCGCAACATGGTGACAATCGCCGCGTCGTCATCCACGACTAGGATATTGGCCATCGTGTGGGCATTCTAACAGTTTGGCCCAATACCGTCAAACGAAGGGCGGACCGGACGGCCTTTATTGTAAAATCCCCCCATGCCAACAGAACAAACACTCATCCTCATCAAACCCGACGGGATGCGCCGCCGGCTCACCGGCCTCACCATAGACCGCCTTGACGCAGCCAGCCTCGAGCTGGTCGCCGCCAAGATGGTCAGCGTCAGCACGGAACTGGCCGAAAAGCACTACGCCGAGCACGTGGACAAACCATTCTACCCCAACCTCATCAAGTACATCCGCGGCGAGTTCCACGACTTCCCCGACCACCGAATCCTGGCCATGGTCTACCGCGGGGAGGGCTGCATCGCCAAAGTCCGCGAGGTCGCCGGCGCCACCAATCCCGAACAGGCCAAGCCCGGAACCATCCGCGGATCCTTCGGCCGGGTGACCACGGCCGGCCAGTTCGAGAACGTCCTGCACGCATCGGCCAACGCCGCCGACGCGGCGCGCGAAGTCGCGCTTTGGTTCAAGGCCGCAGAAATCCTGCCATGAAGCAGGCGCTCCTGGCGCTGCTGCTCTGCGGCCTCCCGGCCCTGTCGCGGGCGGCCGACATCGCCCCGCCGGCCGTCCCCCCCGTCCTGCCAGGCATCACGATCAACCTCGACGCCAAGGACGGATGGAAGCTCACGGCCAAGTACAGCCCGCCCCAGCCGGGCCGGTTGAGCCTGCTTCTCTTGCACGGCACGGGCGGCCGCAAGGAGGACTGGCGCCGGCTGGCCAAGCCGCTCTTTCGGCTCGGCTACGGCTATCTGGCGCTGGACCTGCGCGGCCACGGTGAAAGCCATGCCGCGCCAGAGGGCAAGCCCACGGTCTGGAAAAAGTTCGTGGTCAGCAAGGAATATAACGAATATCTCAACATGATGGCGGACCTGGAGGCGGGAGTGGATTACCTCGTCGGCCAGGGCATCCCCGAGGACAGGATCGCCATCATCGGAGCGGACGTGGGCGGCAGCCTCGGGCTGCGCTACGCCGCCCTGCATCCCAAGCTCCCCCTGGTCGCGCTGCTCTCCCCCGGCATGAAATACCAGGAAGTCACGACCGTCAACGCCATGCGCCTCTACAAGGGCCGGCCCATCCTGATGGTCTACTCGGAAGCGGATAAGACTTCTGCGCATGAAACGCCGGTCCTTTACGGCTTCGCCAAGATATCGGCCGGGGCGTCCAAGGTCACGCTGCTCGTCGCCCCCCAGGAGCACGGGGCCAGAATGCTGCGCGGGCCGGTCATCGGCCAGATCGTCGCTTGGCTGCAGAACCCGATCCAACCGGAGGTCACAGCCTCTAGCGCCACCGCCGTGGCTCCCGCGCCGGCCTCCTCGGATACGATCAAGGACGAGGACGAGCCGGCGGACGCCGCCCCCCTGGCGCCGGAGCCGCAATGAATCCCCTGCCGCCGCGCGCCTATGCGCGGCTGCCCACGGAACGGCCCAACCCGCGCACCCGCCATATCGACCGGCGCAGCGCCCTGGGCATAGCCCAGGCCATCAACCGCGAGGACGCCTTGGTGTCCCTCGCGGTGAGCCGGCAGAGCCGGGCCATAGCCCGGGGCATGAAGATGCTGGCCGCCTGCCTGCGCCGCAAAGGAGCGGTGGTCTTTCTCGGCGCGGGCACCAGCGGCCGCTTGGCGGTCCTGGAGGCGGCGGAGTGCCCGCCCACCTACGGCACGACGCCCCGCCAGATCAGGGCGGTCATGGCTGGAGGCAGAAGCGCGGTCTTCCGCTCCAAGGAAGGAGCCGAAGACGACGGCCGGGCCGGCGCCCGGGCCGTGGCCGGCCTGGGCGAGGCTGACGCCGTCGTGGGCATCGCCGCCTCAGGGGTCACGCCCTTCGTGCGCGCCGCATTGCGCACGGCGCGGCGGCAAGGCTGCCGCACCATCCTGATCACTTCGAACGAATCCGCTCCCGCTGGCTCGGCCGAGCTGACCATCGCGCCTGGCGTGGGACCCGAGGTCGTCGCCGGCTCCACGCGCTTGAAGTCCGGGACGGCGGCCAAGCTGGTCCTCAACGCCCTGACCACCGGGACCATGATCCTATTGGGCAAGGTCTACGACCATTGGATGGTGGACCTGCGGCCGACCTCACGCAAGCTCAAGCTGCGCGGAGAACGCATCATCGCCGAGCTGGGGCAGGTCGGTCCGGCCCGGGCCCGGGCGCTGTTCAAGGCTTCGGGCTGGAGCGTGAAGACCGCGGTGGTCATGGCCCGCAAGGCGCTGACCGCGGCGCAAGCGCGCAAGCTCCTGGCGGAGCGCTCCGGCTCCCTGCGCCAGGCATTGGGGGCCTCATGAAAGGCAAGGTCCAGATCGAGTCGGTCGGCAGCGTCGTCCTCAAGGCCAACCCGTTGGGCGACCCGCGGCTGCGCCAGGTGCCGATCTATCTGCCCCCCTCCTACGGCACTATCCGGGGCCGGCGCTATCCCATCATCTACTGCCTGGCCGGTTTTACGGGCGGGGGCCGCAGTTTGCTCAATTTCAGCCACTGGCGCGAGAATCTGCCCGAACGCTTCGACCGTTTGATCGCGGAAGGCAAGGCCCGGGAATGCGTCCTGGTCATGCCCGACTGTTTCACGGCCTTCGGCGGCAGCCAATACCTCGATTCGCCGGCCACGGGCCGCTACGAGGACCATGTGGCGGTCGAACTGATCGGCTTCTTCGAGGACAAGCTCTCGGTCAGCCGCCAGGCCGCGGGCCGGGCCGTGGCGGGCAAGTCATCGGGCGGCTACGGCGCGCTCATGCTCGCCATGCACCACCCGGACGTATTCGGGCACACGGCGAGCCACAGCGGCGACATGCTCTTCGAACTCTGCTACGGGCCGGACATCGCCAAGGCCGTCTCGGCTCTGGGGAAATACGGGGGCTCGGCAGAGCAGTTCCTCAAAAAATTCCGGGCGGCGAAGGACAAGGACGGATTCGACCATTCCCTGGTCAACCTCATGGCCATGTCCGCCTGCTATTCCCCCAACTCCAAAAGCCGGCTGGGCTTCGACCTGCCGTGCGACCTTCATACCGGAGAGATCATCCCCGAGGTCTGGCGGCGCTGGAAGGCGCTCGACCCGGTGGCGGCCGCGCCGCGGTACCGCGCCAACCTCAAAAAACTCAAGACCATTTTCTTTGACGCCGGGACTCGCGACGAGTTCTTCCTGCATCTCGGCGCGCGGAAACTTTGCCGGGTTCTTACGGGTTTGGGCGTGAACCACACCTACGAGGAACACGGCCTCGGCCACTTCGACATGGCCGAGCGCTGGAGCGTTTCCCTGGCTCTCCTCTCGCGGAGGCTTACCCCGTGACGGAACGAGCGGCCCAACCAGAACCGGTACGGCTCTCCTTCCGGCGCGGCGCCAAGGGCAGCGGCGTGACCCGGGTCGAGCGCCTCATCATGCACCCCACGCTCAAGGATCATCTCCTGGCCGAACTCAAGCGGCGCCTCGGCTGCGGCGGCGCGGTCAAGGACGGAACCCTGGAATTCCAAGGCGACCACCGCGGCGTCCTGGAGCAGGAACTGGCGAGCCGCGGATTCAAGATCCACCGGATCGGCCCCTCGTGACGAACCCGCCCGACCCCATGCCATGACCGATGCCCTGCCTTCCGTAAGCGTCATCGTCCCGGCGCATAACGAAGAAGCGATGCTGCCCTTATGCCTGGACTCCCTCATGCACCTCGATTACCCCCCAAAGCTGCTTGAGGTCATCGTGATCGACAACAATTCGACGGATGGCAGCTCCCGGATCATCCGGAATTTCCCCGTGCGCTATGTCTTCGAGGGCAGGAAGGGGCGGGCCCGCGCCCGCAACGCCGGATTGAAGGCGGCCTCCGGAGAAATCGTCGCATTCACCGACGCCGACGCCGTGGTCGACGGGGGCTGGCTGCGGACGCTCGTGCAAGGATTCCGGCAGCCGGGCATCGGCGGCTGCGGCGGCAGGAACGCATCCTTCCGGCCGACCACCTGGATAGAGAGATTCTTCGAACAGGAATACCAGGGATTTCCGGAGAGCGCTGAAACCTGTTTCGAGAACTACTTCGTCGGAACGCTCTTCGCCGCGAGCAACATGGCCTGCCGCCGCCGCGTCCTTGATGAGGTCGGCCCTTTTGACGAAGGACTCTTCGCGAGCGAGGATCTCGACCTGCTCTGGAGGATCAACCTCAAAGGCCACCAGCTCGATTACGTCGAGGATGCCGTCGTCTATCATAAGCGGCCGGCGGCCTGGAGCGCTCTGGCGGAGATAGGCGTCCGGTATGCCTACGACCACTTCCGCCTCATCAAGAAATACGAACCTGTGATCGGGATGTCTTTTGCCTGGGGCGCCGCGGCGCGCAAGACGGGCGCCAAGCTGGGCGCCGCCACGCGGCAGGCGTGGCGAGGGCGTTTTGAACAAAGCCGATTCGACTTGCTCACCGCCGCGCTTACCGCGACACATCTAGCGACCGCAGCTTATGGCTGGATGGCAGGCGCCCTGGGGCAGAGGATCGAGACGTCGCCCTTGGGCTTCGCCCCGGCGCCGGTGATATGGCGCTGGGACAGCGCCGGAGATGTCCTGATATTGGATCTTTTAAATAAGAACGGCTACCGCCTCGAAGGGGCCGCCGGCCGGATCTGGGAGCGCTGGGCGTGCGGGGATGCCCCCGCCGCCATAGCCGACGCGATCCAGAAAGAATATGGGGTCAGCCGGGAGGACGCCCGCGCCGATGTCGAACACCTGATCGCGGAACTATCCCGGGACAATGTCCGGCCTCGGGTGACGGACCAAATCGCCTAGAATGAAAACATCGAAACAGCACGCCGCGAAAGCCAAGATACTGCTTCTTGCCTCGGAGCCGGCCGATGACATCGAAGCCGCGGCGAGGATGCTGCTGCGTCGCTACGACGTCTATCTCATCTCGCCCTTGCATTCGTTCTTCAATAATCCGGCATACAGACGTCGGCTGAGCAATGCGGGGATACGCACGCTTGATGGCCCCGACACGCGGCGCCTACTGCACCGGAACCTCCTGCGGCACGCCTTCGCGGCCGTCGCCATCTTCGTCAGAGAATCCGTGCAGATGAACGCCTTGATGCGGGAGGTGAGGGCCGTCGCCCCGCATAGCAGGATCGTGGTCTTTGCCGGGACTTTAGATCTCTTCCACCGTCTTCCCCGCGCCGCGCTCTCCCGCCTGTTTCAGCAGGAGGGCTTCGCCCTCCAGCTTCTGACTGCGTACGCGCAGGCGGATCTCATCATCACCGAGACCGCGAAAGACAAGGACCTCCTGCTCCAGGAAAACCCCGCGCTTCGCGTAGAGACCGTCCCACTGCTGAGCAAGCCTTCGGACCGGCTCGCCCCGCAGCGGTTGCCGGACTTGTTCGTAGGCGCAGGGCCGGCATCGGAAACGCATGCCCAGAATGATTTGACCAGCATCATAATCCTCAATCACAACGGCCTGCAGTACTCCAAACGCTGCATCAAGAGCATCGCCAAATACACCCATAAGCCCTACGAACTCCTGCTGATAGACAATGGCTCGACGGACGGCACCGCGAAGTATCTGGAATCCGTCCCCAGGGCCACGGTCATCCTCAACCGGAATAACCGCGGTTTTGCCGCGGGTTGCAACCAAGGGATCAGGAAGGCCCGAGGCAAATACCTGCTCTTGCTCAATAACGACACCGTGGTCACACCCTTGTGGCTGGACCGGATGATCGCCTGCGCGCAGAGCAGCCGCGCCATCGGCCTGGTAGGCCCCCGCACGAATTCCATCTACGGGGTGCAGATGACAGGCACCGGCCCGTATCGCACTCTGGCCGATATGATTCGATGGTCGCGGATGCGCCACCTGGCGCATCTGGGCGATTGGTTCGAAGTCTTCGCACTGACGGGCTTTTGCCTTCTCATCAAGAGGGAAGTGGTCAAAGCCGTCGGGCTCTTGGACGAACGGTTCGCCTGGGGGCCTTTTGAGGATTACGATTACTGCCTGCGGGCAAGGATCGCCGGCTTCCGCTCCTTTTGCGTCAATGATGTGTTCATCCATCATTACGGCTCGAAAGGATATGCGCCCGGAGTCCTGCTGGACTATAGAAAAATGAACAGGGACATCTTCATCCGGAAGTGGGGGAAGCCGTTGTACGAGCTCCTGCAGCAGAGCCTGATGTGCAGCACCATCGGCTTTCCCACGATCCACTAAGCCCCGCCACCCCTTTTTTGATTCTTGCCCGTAAAAAAGATAGACTGAGGGCCATCCCCGCGCCGCCGAGCGGGACGCCTGATTTCTTAGAGCGACATGCCCCTGCCGACCGTCAGCATCCTGATCCCCGTCTATAACGAGGAGGCGATGCTGCCTTTCTGCCTGGATTCCCTGATGGCGCTTGATTATCCCAAGGAACTTCTGGAATTCATCATCATCGACAATCGCTCGACGGACGCGAGCGCCGAGATCATAAAAAAATACCCGGTGCGCTATGTGTTCGAACACAGAAAAGGCCGCAGCGCAGCCCGGAATGCGGGCCTGAAGATCGCCACCGGGGACATCATCGCCTTCACGGATGCTGATTGCGTGGTCGGCAGACACTGGATAAAGAATTTGGTCAAAGGATTCTCCGCCCCGAATGTCGGCGGCTGCGGCGGAAGCACGCTATCCTACCGGCCTGGCAACACCATCGAAAAGGCCTTCTACTGGTTCCAAAAGCACCAGAACCAGGACGACGGGAACGCTGACCCCAACGAAGAGAACTATTTCACCGAGCCGCTGTTCGCCACCTGCAACCTGGCCTGCCGCCGAGAGCTATTCAGCCAGGTCGGTTCTTTCGACGAACACTTCGCCGCAGGAGAAGACACCGACCTCATATGGCGCATCAATCTGAAGGGGCATCAACTGCGGCACATGCGCAACGCCGTCGTCTTTCACAAACACCGCGATAGGATCTCGCAATTGCCGGAAGTATTCCTCCATTATGTCTATTGGCAGTACTGCCTTATAAGAAAATACGAAGGCATCATCGGGCTGTCGCTGTCCGGTCGGCGCATGCTGGCCGACATGTTCAAGAATGCCTTTCTGGCCGGAAGAAGCGTCTTCCAAGCGGAGCGCGCCAAGAACCTGAGCGTCTATTCTTTCCGGCTGATCTTTTCCTTCATGGGACTGCTCACCTGGATATACGGCTCTCTGGAAGAATGGTTTGGGAAGAAGCGGGCGTTCGCCCCTTTGACGTTCGTTCCGAAACGGCTCGTTTGGCGGTGGGGCAGGACCGGGGACATCAAGGCCGTCAATCTGCAGAGCGGCTTCGGTTACCAGTTGCACGGCGTCGGCGCGAGAGTCTGGGAGCTTTTGTCGGAAGGAAAGACCGAAGAGGAGATCATCAAAGAGGTTGAAGCATCCGGCGCGGCGCAATCAGAGGAAGCACGAAACGACATCGATGCCTTGCTGCAGGAGTTGAAAGACGACCAACTGATCGCTTTCTTATCACAAAGATAGAAGGAGCGCCAGATGAAGAAGAAGCCCGAGCCAAAGAAGGTCTACAAAAAACCGATCTTGAAGAAATTCAAATTAACCACCAAGCTGGGCGTTTCCACGATGTTCGTATAGCGACACGCTTGGCGTAGAATTCCGCTAATTTGTATAATCATTTAAATCCACTAAGGAGTCTTCAGCATGAAAACCAATCCAGAAGAATATCTCCGTTCGCTGGGAGTCGTCGCCAAGGATGTGCATCAGAGATTCCAGCAAGTTCTGGAATATGCGGAAGGCATCTCTCCGGAGCCGATTGAAAACCTTTTCTTTTCTGAGTATATCAACCGCGACGGCGCGCGCGTCCACGAAAGCCTGTGGCTCTTCTCACAGGACCACCTCATCGAGGCCCGCGATTGGCTCTCGATCGACGACCTCAACTTCCTGCCGCTGCGGCACAACATCCGCGACCTCCATTGGCGGTCGAGCCATGTCGACCTCAAAAACGGAAAGAGCGGGACCGAGGCGCGCGCCAATCTGGATTTCAAAGCGGGCGATGAGGTCGCCGGAACGCTCCGGGCCTCCGGAGTGAATTGCAGCCAGCTTTGGCTATTGATGAAGAACTCATTCCGGCAGAATCTGACGGGGTCTTCCAAGTAAGCGTAGCCGCAGCACCGGCCCGGCGCTCTGGGGGCCGTCATGAACCCGTTGCCCTCGGACCGGCAATAGGCAAGCAGGGTACCTATCGGTCCGCCATGGCAAGGATGCCCGTTCTATCTATGATGCGGAAGAATTCATCCCACGCCGACGCGGGATAGCCTGACCCATGACCGCCGCCCCCCCCTACTCGAACGAACCGCAAGACCCGAGCACTCACTGCGCGGAGCGGGAGATGCCGTTCTCCGGCAACTCCATGCGTTTTCTGTTCCGCTCCGGAGACGCCCTGCGCTTCCGACGCATCGCGGCCGACCGCTTGCTGCTGGGGGACATCATCGTCTATGTCGATATGGAGCGCCGCAATTTCGTGGCGCATCGCATCGTTTGGAAGGACGACCGTGCGGGCGGGCATATCTTTTGGACGAAGGGGGATCGCTCCATCGTCTTGGACAAGGCGGTTCCCGGCTCATGCATCGCGGGCCGCGTCGAGTCCTTCCGGCGCGGACAAGGGCGCTGGATAAGCCTGCAAGGACCCGTCCGCAGGCTCTGCCACTGCGGCATAGGGATCGTCTCGACGGTTGTGCTGGGATTGCTGTGCGCCGAGATGATCCGGGATTTTTGCCTGAAGACCGCCGCCTGGACCCGCGACCGCATCACCGACGCCGGACTGGCCCTGCGCGACGCCTACCGCTTCCTGCGCGACCGCACCCTCCAGACCGCCGCCTGGACCCGCGACCGCATCACCGACGCCGGACTGGCCCTGCGCGACGCCTACCGCTTCCTGCGCGACCGCACCCTCCACACCGCTGCCTGGACCCGCGACCGCATCCCCGCTGTCTACCGTTTCCTGCGCGACAGTTTTCTTCAGACCTGCGCCTGGACTCGCGACCGCATCATTGATGCCTGCCGTTTCCTGCGCGACAGTTTTCTGAAGACCCATGCCTGGACCCGAGACAGGATATTCGATGCCTGCATTGCTCTGCGCGACGCCTATCGCTTCCTGCGCGACCGCACCCTCCAGACTGCCGCCTGGATCCGCGACCGGGCCAAAGAAGCATGGATCGCTCTGCGACGGCCCGCCATCCGGCATACGCTAAGATTCCTCACCGCAGCGCATCGCGCATGCGGCTGGATCTTCCCGCGCCGTTGCCGCGCCTTGCGGGCGCGGATCGGGGGTGCGTGGCTAAGGCTGGACGCTGGATGTCCCGCTCCGCATCGCGACCGCGACATCGTTTGGGAAGGCGAGGTCACTCTTTCCGAAACCATGGTGGTTGCGGCCGGATGCAGGTTGAGCATTTTGCCGGGGACGCTGGTCCGGTCGGAAACAGCAGCCGCTGCAGGCTGGGCGGCAGACCGATTGGCTTTCGGGACCAGGGCTCCGCTCCCCCGCCACGGCCACTGCGCGCTGATGGTCTACGGGGAGTTGGATGTCGCCGGCGAACCGGGCCGCGAAGTGAGCTTCACCGGGGCCCCCTGGGGCGGCATCGTACTGCTAGGCCGCTCCCGGACCAGCATCCGCCACGCCCGTTTCGATCCCGCTGCCGACTTTGCCGCCCTGGGCGTGGACTTCTGCCGGGCCGAGCTTCGCCATTGCGATTTCCAAGGCGGGCAGGGCGCCACCGCTTGGGGAGGCGGCGCCTCCGCTGTCTTGCATGACTGCTCCTTGACCTATTCCCGCTGCCGCGGCTCAGCGGCAACGACGCTCGGCCACTCGACCTTCCTCGGCCGTTCGAGCCGTTGGCTCGATCATACCGGTCAGTCCGCAATCTTTGCCTCGGACCAGGCACGCCTACGCCTCAGGGGCTGCCGCTTGGAACGCAACAACGTAGGCATGGAGACTCTGCAGCGGTCGCGGGCCCTCCTTTGCGGGGTCCGGATCGAAGGCAACAACACCGGCGTATGGACTCAGAATGACTCGCAGGTCGAGGCCGTGGGCGGCTCCTGGCAGGATAACCGCGAGGCGATCCGCTGCAGCCATTCCTCGCGGGCGCGCCTACGGGGGATTTCGTTCAGCCGCCAAGCCAAGACCGCCATCATGGCCGAGGATGACTGCCGCGTCCGAATGGACGGAGCGGTGTTCACCGGCAATGAGAACGGCGTACTCGCTTTACGAAGATCGCGCCTGCGCGCGACAGGCAATACCTTTTCCGGCTGCCGGGACACGGCCATATGGACCGACCACCGCTGCCGGATCCGGCTGTCGCACAACGATTATCTGGGCAACGGCAAGGATTTCCACCGCGAATATCATCCTTGCTACGACTCGGCGCAGCGGAGCGCGTGATGAAGCCGCATGTGCTGCTTTTGACGCCTTCCCCGCCCTACCCCTTCGATGGCGGGTGCAAGCGCATCCATACCTTGTGCCAGCTTCTGGGCCAACGATTCCGTTTCTCCCTGGCCACCTTCCCCCCGCGCGACATTCCCCGCGACGCGCATCAGACGGCGCAAGAACTCCTGTGGGAGCACCACTATCTGCGGCCCGTCTTCGAGCGCATCCATTGGCTCACGCTGCCTCCGGAGCCCCGCTCGCTTCGCGTCGACCGCCTGGCCCTCCCCGATGACGTCGCCCGCTTTTTCGACCCGCAGACGGCTCAGAGGGTAGCGGAGATCGTCGCAGAAGAGCGACCGGACCTGGTGCACGCCGAGTTCGACCTCACGGCGCTCTACGCGCGCCAGCTCGCCGGAGTGCCCCGCATCTGGACTCAGCACGACGCCGGCTCCATCTCGTTCTTCGGCTCCTACTTCCGAGAGATGGTGGGATGGCGCAAATTCCTGCAGATCGGGCAATGGCGCCGCCGCGTGGCATTCGTGCGCCAGGCCGGGACTTGGTTCGACCGAGTCGTGGTCATGACTCCCACGGACCATCGCCGCCTTTCCAAAGTCATCGCGGCCCACAAGATCCAAGTGATTCCTACGGGCGTGGACTCGACGCATTTCCGCCCGGCCCCGGAGCCCGCCGACGGCGCGGCGCTCACCCTGCTTTACG
>Ga0118677_10006361_pt1 | contig 20048 bp, 16 predicted proteins | sample AliMusrvi5mmetaG_FD_86154 | JGI IMG/M metagenome (GOLD analysis project Ga0118677, IMG submission 86154)
ATTATGTTGAGGTTGCATCCGTTAGTCTTTCTGGGGTTCGAGTGATGGCAGTCGGTGGAGCGCAGTTCGCAAGGCAAACGCAACGCACCACGCAGTCGAGAAACCACTCAGGTTGCCGTGATTTCGAAAATTTGGGCCGACATCCCACGCCGGTTGGCGGGGGTCGGATTCGTACCGGGCCACCGAGTTGCCGAGGCACGACCAATCGCTAAAATAAAACTGTTCGGTTAGCATTCCCTCGTAGCCGTTGAACTGTCCATCCTCCAATGATACCAACTGCGCGGCAAACCGCCAATGGTCATCGGCGAGCTCCGCCCAGCGTGCGTCCCCCGTCCACTGCGCGAGCTGGCGGAGGGATCGGTCCACGTCCAATCCGTAGATATGGAGATGATTGTTCTTCGGCGATGCAAATTCGCCGCCGACACTGCTCAGCTGATACGCGCCGATGACAGTCCGTGGCGAGAACGGTACATGAAAGCTGCGCCGCCACAAGTAGAGCCAGCGGGCGGCACACGTCGCCGATGGTGCGCAGGTGGATGTGTTGGGGGTTGGGCAACCAACCGCCATCCCAACCGTCGGCGCGGCGACTCGCGAACCGGCAGCGCAAGGGAGTGCCGTTCGCCGCCAGCGGTGGAGCCACGTACCGCGCCCACCAGAAGCCGGAGGGCGAGGTTGCCGTTGCGCGCAGATGCTGCCAGACACTCGTGACGGCGTCAGATGCCGGCGCGTCGTTGAAGCGCGCGGCGTAATCCAACAATGGTTCAAAAATAACCCACCCGCTGGCCCAGCCAAGGTGCATCTGCGTCGAGTCCAGCGTGCCGCCGTCGCCCTCGGCCAATTGCTGGTGCCGTGGCCCAGCCACTCTAGATTCCCGTTGAGAATAGGTTTCATGACGCCGTTTGGGAGAGGCTTTCCAAGCCGTTGTGCAACTTTCCGAGCCGGTGTGTTTGAATGCGGGTGATGGTTGATTTCAAAAGTTTAGTATAGTCACCGAACTTGACGCGACGCCAACTTCGTCAGGCCCCGGTCTCTAGTCGGACCAGTTCGGAACGCATTACAACCAACTTCTCGCGAATCAGGCGGGCGTCATATTTATAGCCTTGATACGCCTGGTGAAAACCGAGGCGAGTGTCCCGTTCCACCAGCGGCAGGGCGCGTTCGGTATTGGCCAATTCTTCCCGCATGAGGGTCAGCAGTTCAGGCGTAGCCGGCACGTCGCACGGCGGCGTCAAGTCCAGTGCTTCGCGCCGAGCGCGGACCGCCAGAAAGAAGGCCAATGCGTTCGCTGTTGCGGCCAACTGAATGCCGAGCATGTGTGCGCAATCCAATTCCTCGCGACGGTGACGCCGCTGTTCGTCCGATTGTGGTTCGTCGCCGGCCAAGCCTGCTTCATAATCCGGCAGTGCGGCGGCCCACAGATCGCGTAACCGTGAAAAACCGCTCACGATTTCCGCCGGTGTAAATGGATTGCCGGACTGGTGGATTTTTCCGAAGCACCGACTCAGATCGTCGCCGAACGGGCCCGGCCGAAACGCTGCCGGGGCTGGCTCGCCCCGGTAATGCAACGACAACGGGCGGGCCGGTGCATCGTTTTGTGGACCGGAGTAGAGCATGGCGGTGGAAAACGGATATTCCTGAAAGGCCTGGCCGAATCGAAACCAGGCCCGCCGCACCGGCAACGGATCCCGGAGTCCAAAGTACTCGCGCGCCAGCGCATCGAGAAAGGTATCGGCGTCGAGATACCGTTGGGGGTCTCGGAGAAACAGCCGGACCGCATACGAGTTGACGGTCAAGGCGCTGCTCGTGACCCAGCAGCCCAGGAAGCCAGCGACGCCCTGGTCCACCAAAGCCTTGAGCTTGCCGTGCACGTTGGCCAACAAGGGCAGGTTTGGGACGCTCGCCAATTCGTGTGACACGTCAATTTCGATTTTTGCATGCACCGGAATGCCGCGCTGGTGGGCGAGTGCGCGGCTGGTCACAAACCGGTCGCCGGGGCCGACATAGCCCAGCGAATATTCGCCGACCGGAATCGGCTGGCCGCGCCAGAGACGCGTGCCACCAAACTCCAGGTCGAGCAGCAACTCATGGCATCGCTCAGTGGGGAAGCTGTCGAATTTGCGGACAAGGTCGCGGAGACATAGCGGACCATCGCCAAGCTTGCGGAGAATGCTCGCCTCGATTTGCAGTCTCCGGACCTTCGCCGCCAACCTCAGCGTCACGGCGCGCGCGTTGACCATTCGGAAGACCAGAAGCTTCGCGAGCGCCAAAATCTGGTCGCTCGGCAACCTAAAGCCCTGTGGAATCCTCGCCACGGAAACCATCTGCTGAAGCCCGAATTGGAGCGTTGCATACAAGCTGCGTGCAGTACCTGTGATGCCCGGAAACTCCGGCTCGATCCTCTTGAGGAAAGCAATCCAGCGGGCCTGCGCCCCGGTGAAATCGCAATCCAACATCACCGGTCCGGATACGCGATCGCTGATGCGCTGAGACCAGGCAAGTCTCGTCGCTGACTCGAAGCGCCGGGCAACGCCGCCAAGTGCCACGGAATCCTCAGCATCCTCCGTCTCGCCCGGTTCAGGTCCGGCGTTGTCATCTACAAGCCAGATCATTCGCGACACCCAGCGCCCCGCGGGCTGCCCCATCCGCATTACCTCGCCAAGCAATGCGTTGGGATCTGTAACCACGACCTCGCCGTGGATCCGTTCCGCCGTGGCACCGACGGCCATCCTGCCGTCGATGATCGCAGGGATTTGGTGTTGGTACTGGGCAAAGTCCGCGGGACCGTCCAAGCCCACGTGGATAAACGGCCGGTTCAGATGACAGCGCTCCAACTGTCCGGTGACTTTCGCGGCCGTCACGCCCGTGAGGAATACCAGGGGGCTCTCGTGGAGATCGCGGACATCGAAGCGGGGGGGCACCTCAACGAGCAGGCCCCACGACTCGCTGGCCTGTTGGTCGGTCATGGCGCCGGGCTGACAAAGCTGTTGCATGATCGTCCCGTCCCAAAGCGCCGCAGGGTCGGGGGAGGGTGACTGATGGGAGCCGGGACTGTCATCCCCGGTCCTTACGTCGCGCTTCCTCCGGCTGAGGCGGGCGAGGAGATTGTTCTGCCTCGCTGCCAGCCCGTTGAGCACACGCTCCGATATAAGGCTACAACTGTGCGACCCCGAAATCAGGAGGCTGGCCCCAACGGTGATCCTATCGCCTTCCCAGTTAATCAGGCCACTCCCAGGGCGCCCCAAATTTGCCAGACAGACAGCCATCGATGCCAACAGATTTGCCCCCGCAATACTGCTACCCTCGCCGAGTCGCTCGGCACCGAAATTCTTCAGCAAGGCGTGCAGATGTTGTGAGTCTTGAGGTGACATGAGGGTGGCGGCGGATTGATGGCTGACTTGAAGTCCGGACTTTTCCACGGTGGTTTCTGATCGGGCGGCTCGTATCCTGCCACGGATCGTCCGGCGGTTCAAGGCTTGCGTGGGGGAGGCTCGTGGGGCGGCACCGGCGACACATCACCGCCAGGTCCGCAGGCGATCTTCCATCCGGTTAGCAAGTGGCAACCTGAACTTGCTATGGCGGGCCGGACTGGTCCACAATGGGCACCCCCCCCTTTTCAAGGGCCTTCACCCCAAACGCAATTTCCTAGCAATCACGCACCACGCACCACTCACCTCCGCCATGCGACTCATTCTTTCGGCAGCCTGTTTCGTCGCACTCGTCGGTTGTCACCCCGGGGTTCCCGCCACGCCCATGGTCGCGACGGTCCATACCGCGACGCCCTACGATGAAGAGAGTGAGATACCCAAGACCTTCCTGGAAAACTGCCAACACCTGCGGGCGGGCGACGGGTTCAGGCGGGACATCGGGCTGTGCTGCTGCGATGGCATTCTCGGGGCCATCTGCATGGACCTCGACCATCAGCTTTACCTCGTGGTCGCCACCGAACTCCCGGCACGGCCGGTGGCGGACCTCAGCGAACGGTTCAGGAAACTCCAAATATCCAACGCCGTCCTGCGCCAGCGGATGGATCCCGACACGTTTGTCCTCAACCGCACCACCCGCGGCCCGATTCGCGGCATTTTCCGCATCCCGGCCAATGCCGAAGAGTCGTTCGCCACCGACCTTTTCAATGAGATCCTGAACCTCAAGCTCCAGCCCGGCGGCATTGGCTTTCAATGGGGTTGATACCAACCCCTTTTTCCCCGCCCTCCGGTCCGGCCGCCGGCTCTTTCAACGGCCCTCACCCCATCCACATCTCCAAATCCGCCATCGCGGCCCTGACGTTGCCCTTGGCCCCTTCCGTGCGGGTGATGGCGATGGGAGCGCCCCAGCGCCGGGCGAGGAAGCCGCGAGAGGCTCGTCTTGCACGCCCCCCCTGCGCGGACCTCCTCAATCCCCCCGATCGTTCCTCACCGTTGGGGATCTCCTCCTAGCCAGCCGCCCTCACGCGATTCCCATCAGCTTGCCAATCGCGACCGCCCTCTTGTCTAGCAGCCGGGAAATCACGCGACTCGCGTCGTTTGTGCCACCCGTCAAGCGGGGAGTCTCCAGATCGGCATCCATGTGCCGGACCGTCGGCGAGACCTGACGTTCAAAATCACCGGCGCAAACTCTGTGATTGGGAATCAACAGTCGGTCCACCGCTTCCGCGCCATAAACAAGCGCCGCCCTAAACACCGCCCTCTCGCGCCGCTGCCACTCGGCGGCGCCCGTGGGAAGGGGCGTGCCGCACAAGACCTGCCAAAGCGCTTCCGGCGAGCGCAACGAGCCCCTCACGTCAAACCACACATCGTGGAAGACGGTGATAGCGACGGTGCTGATGGGCAGGCGCCGGGTGATTTCCTCGTCGGTGAGGCCGGCAAGAAGCCAGCCCTTGATGGCAGTGGTGGACTGGAGCGAAAAGTCCGTCCCCGTGAACTCCTGGCACCAGTCTAAAGCCTGGGTCCGGGGCGAGGCGGGCATCCGGGCGCCGGCGGCGTGCCGGAACCTCTCCATGACAATCGGGTCATTCTCCCGTTCCGGAAAGCGGATGCCTTGCGCCAGCGCCCGCTCGAACCTTTCCGGCGCTCCCTCATTGGCCCCCAGAGGGCAACGCTCATCGTAGGCGGCGAGATATGCCATGGCCTGGCGGTTGCGCCAGTCGGGCGTCCAGTGCTTGGATTCAGAATAGGACCTCGGCAACCTTTGTACGCTCTCAAACATGGGCGGAGACTAGCGGGGATCACGACGGACAACAATGGCAATTTGTCCTATCAGGCCCAAAAACTTCGGGCTGTTCAAAACCATAACTTGGTCCTGACCGTGACCTTCACCGGGCGGAAGACGCGGAAAAGGTAACGTGGTATTGATATAACTTCTCGCCGGACCCAAATATGAAACGCTCCATGAGGGTGCCGGAAGTCCGCCTACCGGACTATTCGGCGCTTCAAACCAGCGGCGTCCCCAGCGGCAGTTCCATGGCGCGGGACATGTTGTGATCCGCGGCTGATCGCGCGGCGGAACATGAGCAGGGTGCCGGGTCCGGGACTGGCGACTTGCCGGCTCACAGTTAAAAAAAGCGGCTGGGTTTCCTCCCCCGCCTTTCCCCATCCGGGCCTGGCCCGGATGATGGTCCCCCTGGCAGTGCCGTCAATCGGGCTCGCCTGTCTTCGCCCCGTCATCCTCCACGGTGCCCTTCGGCCCCAGATCAATCCCAAGCTCCGCGGCCCACGGAATGATGCACAAGCGCAACGCCCGGTCTCCCCTCGCTTCCCCGACGTGGACCTTTAGCTCGTCCCAAACCTTCCGGCCCCAGCCGGTCAGTTCGGCGATCCGCCCGGCGTTGTAGCCGAGCTGGAAGGTGTCACGGATTGCCTGTCCCGGCTGGGTGCCGTCGTGAGGGTGCAACCCATGGCATAACTCGTGGAGCTTCTTCAGGCAGTGCTCCATTGCCGCTTTGTCAGGTGTCATGGGATGGGTTGCGGTGGTTCATGAATCTCGACGTGGAAAGGTGGACGGCAAGTAGGCAGTTGCCGCAGTGTTTTTCCTACCCACCGAAACCCGAAAGTTCGAACTCCCGGTTAGACCTCCACTCGGCGACGGCATCACGATCCTCCGCCGTGGCCGGACGGAGAGAGCGGTCATAGAGGTAGTCACCCCGTGAGGCGGCCTTATCCTCCCATGTGATCAGCCGTTCCACGGCTGACCGCGTGCCACGCACGATTCGACACTCGTCCACGGTGTCCCTGTTCCCGAGGGCACTCACGAAGAAGTCGATGTCCTGCTCGCCGCCGAGAGCCCCAACCCGGCGGACGATCTCCAATTCGTTGGAGGCCAGGGCTTCGGCACGTTGCTTATCAAGACAGTCCGGGCACCAGAACAGGTGCTCGGTTCCGAAGCTGTCTTGCTCGCCGATGACGCGGTGGCAGGTGCCGGCGGCCCCGCACAGTTCGCACACCTCGTCGGCCACCGTCCCGCTTGTGCGGATTTCTGTAGTTGTCATAATGAGGCCCGCGATCAATTCGTCCTTTGGCACAGCCTCCTTTCTAAAGGGAGTTTGTCATGCTGCGGCGCTGGCTAAGCGCAAGACCGGGGAGACGGCGGTGTCCCCGTTCCGCCGCCCGGATGGCGGGAGGAAAGATTTTGAAGCGGTGCCCTCCTCCCGATGGCCGGATCCGGAGGAGGGGCTTGCTTCGCCGCCCGCAGGCGGATGAACGGTCCGTGTCCAACACCCTTCGGCTGCCGCCGGAGGACCAGATGTGATTGGCTCCCCAAACCGGGGCTCCGCCATCTCCCTGCCGGGGGCGCGGCGTCCGGCCTCCGGACAGAAGCTTTCAAAAATGTTCCCGACCCTGCCCTCAAGGAGCTTTGTCATCCGAGCCTGGTTGCCTGGACTCGCGCAGTCCCGGTGGGGGACGTAGCGGGGCGCGGGTTGCGCCTAAGATCGCTTTGTTACCGCGGTGTGCTCCGCACTCGCCCTCACCGGCTTCTCCTTGCCGCCTCTTCGACGGGAAGGATCAATCCGGCCCAGTGGGATGGCTTCAAGCCGTGCCTGCCCATCAACTCACGGCGGACCTGGAGGAGATATGTGTATATCAGCCAGACCTCTTCCTTCGTTGTGTAGCCGCGCCTGACCATCACATCAACCTTGTCTCCGGGGAGACCGGGTTGATTTGCCACCAGCAGGTACTCGACCTCTTCGAGCGCCCGGGGAGTTTTAACCCCTTCCCAAGGGGTGTACCATTTATCAACGGCATCGGAGATGTCGTCCCAAAGGGTACGGGCCAGGGTCTTTCGAGCCCGGTCCACGGCCTCGGCGACCGGCATCCACCTCTCGGCAAATGCCCGCATCTCGGCCGTTCGCGCGTTTGTCGCTCCCGCCGGAGGTGCATTGGTTGTGCTCATAAGGGTGTGCAGCGCGCGGAATTCCACCGCGTTGTCTTCCCCGCGGTCTTGCCGCGGATGGCGAAGGGTTTTGGCAGTCCCCCTGGTGACTGAATCCAGGGCCTTGTCCTCCGGGCTTCGCGCTCCGGTGCAAACAAGGAACCACTCCCTCGCCAGTCACGGCGCGGAGTCAATTCGGGCGGGGTGGCTCCAGAGTCAGGACCCGGAAGGACGGTATCCCGTCGCGCCCCCATATCTATCCGGGATGGAGTCGCACCATCGTCAATCCCTGCCGCTGCGGGCTGCCGCCGTGAAGGCGGTCGGGAAGGCTGTCGCCATGCGCGATGTCCTGCCACGCGCATGGTTTTCCCGGTTGGGCCGGGAGCCCGGAGGAAGACGGATAATCCCCATCTAACAGTTTATGGCGGATTCGGGAGCCTTTTTGCACCCTCATCGTAAGCTAACAAAGAGCCGGGGCGCCGGGGGAGTCGCCGGCAATTCACACACACTCCTCATTCGCATTTCTCCCTCAAGCCTTTTGGCGGAAAAGCGGCCCATCCTCCACTCCGCGTGGACGACCCGTGCGCCGGCACCGGTGATGGTGACCGCCACTACCTCGCAATGACAAGATTCACACGGCCGGGGACATTGATTCTTGTTTACAAGTCGGATCGCCTGGGAAACCCTAGGGCATGAGGAGGAGACCATTCCAATTGGCCGTTCGGGTTTTTGCAGTCATCGTGCTGGCGATTGGAACGAGAGCGTACTCAGACGATGCACAAGATTTTTCCTCACTGCGGAAGAAGGCAGAACAAGGCGATTCGACGGCTCAGAATCTCCTGGGATTTTGCTACCTGGCGGGCCAGGGCGTTCCGCAGGATAAGGCCGAGGCGATGAAATGGTATCGGAAAGCTGCCGACCAAGGGGTTGCAGATGCACAGTATAACTTCGGGGCATTTTACCAAAATGGCGTGGGAGTTCCACAAGATGACGCTGAAGCCGCCAAATGGTATCAGAAAGCAGCGGAACAGGGAATTGCCAAGGCTCAGTTCAATCTGGGCACTTTGCTCGCTCAGGGACGAGGCGTTAAAAGGGATGACGCTGAAGGGGCGAAATGGCTTCGGAAAGCTGCCGACCAAGGAGATTTTGAAGCTCAGAATAACCTAGGTGTTTTCTATGCTCAGGGACGGGGTGTTCCGAGAAATGACGCGGAGGCGGTGAAATGGTATCGGAAAGCAGGGGACCAAGGATTCGCCATGGCTCAGAACAACCTCGGTGGTTGCTACCGAGTGGGACTGGGCGTTAAGAAAGATGACTTGGAGGCGATGAAATGGTATCAGAAGGCTGCCGACCAAGGGGTGGCCGAAGCACAGTGCTATCTTGGAATCTACTACGGAATGGGACAAGGAGTTCCTAAAGACAACGTCAAGGCCCTGATGTGGTTGACCATCGCTGACAAGTCTGGAAGCAAAGAAGCGACGGGTTATGGAAGAACAGTCGTCAAAGAGATGACGAAGGAGGAAATTGTGCAAGCACTGGATATGGCCATGCACTGGAAACCAAAGAAATCCACGACTGACCGTTAGGCAGGGACTAGCGATATTGACGGCATCGGCCAATGGCTGATGGCTGATGGTCGCCCGCAGCCGGGTAGAGAGTGGAGGAATGACTTGGGGGAATCCCGAGGCCACGATGGACACCCTCGCCGAAACCAGTGCGAGTGCAACGTCATCAGGAATCACCACGCTCGAAAACAAAATCCTCTCCCAGTCGCCAGCGCACGCCGGCATCTTCGAACCAGTCACCGCCTGGCACTGGCCCATGATGCGTCCACGCAGCACCGCACGTCTCGTCTTCTTGTTCACCCAGATTGCGGAGAAAACGGTGCCGGATGTCTTCAAGCGTCAACAACCCCCAGCGGACGGCGTGCATATCCGCTGCGGCCTCGCTGTTCCACTCATCCGGCCCTCCGCGGTCATCCAGGTCTTCATCAGAAGTGAAAGCGTGCCCCATTTCATGAGCCACCACCAATGTGGACAGAGCATCGGAATCCAATAACTTCATTGTCCCGTAGCCCCTGCCGTGTTCGTCGCCAAATCTCTCATACCAGGCAATCTGCTCTGCAAGCGAAAGAAAGGCATCGTCTAGCCATTGTCCACAGTCGCCGCCCTCAGCGTCCGCTTCCGCCACCGGGACAATGCGTTTGACGATTGCGGCCAGAAAGCGGGCGTCGGCGGGGAAGTGCGCCCGCAGGTGTCGCCACACGGCAGCGACGGCGTTGCGTGCGCTCGGGTTCTGAAGTTCACAGCGTTTCATGACTGCCAGAAAACTCCCTCTTGAATGCCGGGGCAAGGCAAATTCACGGGCAGATTTCGAGGGCGGATCGACGTTCGGGAGTGAGGGGCGGGGGCGTTGACCGGCTAGACTCTGTCCGCTTCTCCCTGCCGCCAATGCTCACTCCCCCGCACTCGCGGTGGGCGGACGCAAGTCCTTGTGCCACTTCGGCAGCTTCGCGGGGGTGAGTTCGTCGATGGGCACCCTCAGAGCCCTGGCCAGCAGCACCATCTCCAGATCCGACACGCCCCGCACGCCGGTCTCGATGTGCGAAACGCCGCCGCCGGCGATCTCGAAGCCCAGCACGAAGCAGCGGGCGGCGAACTCGTCCTGGGTCAGGCACGCCGCCGAACGCAGGCGCCGCACCTGCGGACCCACCATGTTGCGTGATGTTTTCTTCCGTTGCCCGGCCATGATTCGGAATCAAAGCAGGTCGGGGCGTGACGAATAATACGCTAGCGTACAGATTTTGGTTGACGGCGTGGCCGGTTTTGTCAGGAATCGGGTGATGCGAATGTCCGCGCGCCCGGCTGGCCGGTTTTTACCGGCTGCTCGACCTGGCCGACAGGCATCTGCCAGCGACAGCGATGACCGACCGCATTCCCTTTCCCATCAAGCGTTATTCAAGGACGCCGTGCTCGCAATCCACATACAACACCAACCAACCACAGTGACGAAATGACGGAACAGAAAGATTCGAGCATGCGCCAACAGCGAAACCAGTCCCACCGCAGAGTGCGGCATTGGGGGTATGCCCTGTTACTGGGCTGCATTGCACTTCTCATCTTGGGAGGCCCCCTGTCCATAGCTGCCATCAGCGGCTATCAGCGGTTCATTTCCCCATACAAGGGGTGGGGGTGCGCGTATCATCATGCAACCGGCGGTCCTTCATGCAGCGAGTTTGCCAAACAGAAAATCCGGTCCGACGGTTTGTTCGCCGCCCTGTTTGCGATGCCGCAGCGCTTTCACGAGTGTCATGAGGCTCACGCGAAACTTGTCACGCCTCTTGCGATTTCTGGATTGGATGTTTGTGATGGCTGTACCTACTTTGCGTGTTGTAAGGATTGGGGTGGGCGTGACTGAGACATGAAGGCCCACGGTGACGTTGCAGCCGCCGAGCAGGCGCTGGTACGCCGCGCCGCGCGCTTGAATGGGTGGCAACAGCTTCAAAGCGAGTTGCCCATGGCTGTCTTCGGCATCTCCGGCAACTTTTTTCCTTCCGGCGGCTCCTCCCGCATGTCGGCTGCCGCCCCCGGCGGGCTCCCCCGGCGGGCTCGGGTTGCTTAGTGTCCAGCAAGTGTCCAACCTGCAACCCTTGATTTCATTGGGTTTTGGACACCTGGACACTAAGGACACTAAGTATGAAGAGAAACCCGGAAGAGAGTTTTTTGCAGCGGCAAGCCGGGCCAGCGCCCCGCATTTCCGCGTGACAGGGCAACAAGAGCGGATTTTTCCACATTAGTGTCCAAGTGTCCTAAGTCGCGCTCAATCCCTTTTGGCACAAGGGTTTGCGGCTCGGACACTATGCCTGGACACTTGGACACCTGGACACGTGCAAGTGGTCAGCCGGGGTCGGTTTCGGTCCCGGCGGGCTGGTCGATGAAGGCGTTGCGGGGGATCGCCCACACCCGGTTCCGGCCGGTTGTGGACTCGCGACCGCAGTTGACTGGATAGCCCTCCTGCCTGAGCTTGCCCAGGCGACGGCCGACCGTGTCGGGCGTGTAGTTGCGGGCGATGTCGCGTGCGGCACATTCGGACATCAGGGAGGCAAGCAGGTCGGTTACCGCCCACCGCAAGAAGAGGTTGAGTTTCATTTCCCGGCCCAGGTGGCGCAGATGCCGGACTCGACCTCTATCGGCACCTCGGGGAAGAGAGAGGACATTGCCGCAGCCATGGATTCGACCAGAATGGAGTTGACGGCACCCGCGTCCTCCTCGCGGCACTCGACTATAAGCTCATCATGCACGGTGGAAACGATCATCGCGCCTTCCGGCAGGCGACCGGCGACAAGCACAATGGCCCGTTTCATTCCGTCGGCGGCACCGCCCTGGACCGGTGTGTTCACCAGCGCCGTGAAGCGTTCCCATTCGCCGGCGTTGTTGGGGACGAGACGGCGGCGGCCCATGCGGGTGCGCACTTCGGCAAGGCCTAGCCTGGCCTGGCTGCGGCTTCTCACGTGCCATTGGCGCAAGCGCGTATAGGTGCTGAAGAACGTCCCGCTGATGGACCGCGCCTGGGCCTCGGTCAGGGTGACGCCGTAGGAGCCGGCGGCGTAGCGCACGAGGCCCGTTGCCGACTGGCCGTATAACAGTCCGAAATTGACCGCCTTCGCGAGCTGCCGGTCGCCCCTTGTCACTTCGGATTCCGGTTTGCCCAACACCGTCGCCGCGGTGAGCCGGTGCAGGTCCACGCCCGCGTTGTAGGCTTCGATCATCCTCGTCTCACCCGCGATGGCCGCGGCCGCCCGCAGCTCGATCTGCGAATAGTCGGCGACGACGAGCTTGCGGCCCTCCGGTGCGGTGAACGCCTCCCTCATTTCCCCCCGTCCGATGTTCTGGAGGTTCGGCTGCTTGGAGGAGAAGCGTCCGGTGGCGGTGCCGGTGGGTTCAAACTTGGCGTGGACGCGTCCATCGGCCTCGATGTGCTTCGTCAGGGCTTCCGCCTGTTCGGCACGCTTGCCCGCCCCGCGGTAGGCGAGGATGAGTGGCACCAAGCGCCCGTCATCCGCCCCCTTGAGTGCTTCCTCGTTGGTGGAGTCCAGTCTGATGCCGGCGGCACGAAGCGCGGTGAGCAACTGTGCCGGACTGGCCGGATTGATGGTCGGATTGCCAAGCGCGGTCTTCAGTGCCACCTCCGCCTCGGCCGCCTGGTCCCTCGCCGCTGCGGCCACCCGGTCAAGGCGCCCGCGGGAGACATGGATACCGTTGGACTCCATGTCGATGACGCATGGCTGGAGTTGGCATTCGAGAGTCCACGTATCTTCGAGACCGCCCACGTTGATCTCATGAAGGAGCGCGTCGAGCAGGTCGTGGAGGTGGGCCACGTCGCGGGCGGCGTAGGCGAGTTGGCCCTCCGTGATGGAAGCCGAACCCCAGTCCGAGCGGCTGTGATCGGCGGCGGGCCCGATGCCGAGGTAGCGTTCGAGACACTTGTCGAGGTCGTTGCCGGGCTTGGTCCCGGCGGCCAGCAGGCGGGCCGCGGTGAGCGTGCAGCGGACGTTCCTCACATTGAGGCCGCATTTCACGCGGAGCCATAGCAAATCGAATTTGGCGTTGTGGGCGATGATGTTGGCGCCCTCCAAGATTGGCTTGAGCGGACCGAGGTCATACCCGGTCGCACGCAGGTCGATGGTGTGGATGGTGCCGCCCTGGCGCCGGAGTGTCAGCAAGCGGATGTCGCCCTTCCACGGGTTGAGGCCATCACCCGCACGGCGGCCGCAGGTCTCAATGTCCAGCGCGATGCGATCGGCACCGGCGAGGTCGGCGGCAACAACGCCCAGGCCTTCGCGGGAGGTGTGGACAGATCCAGGCAGGGAAGTTGGGATGTCGAGGGATGTTTTGCCTACCGTTCCATATACGCCCTTTAATTCATCATACGTTCTATTCTTTCCTGGGGAATTATTTTCTTCTACGTGAAGGTGGTGAAAACTTCCCTCAACATCCCTACTTCCCTGTCCGGGGGCGTCAGATTCGGGCGATGGTGATGTGTCGGGCGATGGTGGCGGTGTAGCGGGTGGTGGTGGCGGAGTGTCGGGCGGTGGTCCACCGCATGGGCGGAGGAATTGGTATGATGCGCAGTTCTTGGACGTCTGCCTGTGCCGGAAAGTGATGCCACCCAACTCGCGGTCGTCAAACTTCGCAATCAGCTTGCCAAACGAGATCAGGCCGCGCTGTTGGGAGAAGTCGATCCAGTCGAAAAGGTCGTGGACCTCCGCATCACGCTGGATGAATTCCTGGAACCGCGGCTTGGGGACTTCAACATCGCCGAAGCGTTCGAACGCGAGGGCGAAAAAGCTGCACATGGCGCGGGTGTTCTGGTCGCCGGACGACTTGCTCTCCTCGTGCCTCAGGCAGGGGTCGCCCAGCCCACAGGCGTGCATGATGCCGCCTACGACCCTGCCCCACTCGGGGAACGAGGTGAACGGCGTGGGGCCGGCCGGCATGCCGGCACGCGCCCATTCGACAACCATCGAGTTGACGGCGGAGAGGAGATTGGAGCGGTGGCTCATGACCCACCCACGGATGTCCGAATGGCGGTAGCTGTGGCCGTTGATGTCCTCGGGCGTGAAGCTCAGGCGGATCCGGCGGGAGCGCCGCTCGATGTCGGGCTCCCAGGTGGCGTTGTTGGCCGAAAGGGAGAAGTCCGTTTCGTTAGGCAGCGTGAGCGTCTCGTTGAAACCGAGGTGGCGGTCCTCCCACACGCCCGAGTTGTCGGTTGCCACCTCCAGCGATGCGTACCGGATGTGGCCCTTCATGTTGGCCAGGTGAAAATACCGGCTGCCGGCCAGCAGCGCCGAGGTGATGCGTTTCTTCATCTCCTCGTCGCAGTCCTTTGAAAGCGGGGCACAGATGATTGAGCGGCCGGCATAAAGCACGTGGGGCAAGTTGGCGCAGGTGTCCTTGCCGCAGCCCTCGCGGTTGCCATCGTAAATCCAGAGCGGGGGCCGCTTCCAGCCCATCAGGCCCCGGCAGAACGGGGTGATGAAACGGGCGAGCGCGTGGGTTCTCGATTGCCCATCATGCCACCAGAACCCTCCGCGGTCCGGCGTCGTGAACAGCTCGTCCAACAATAGGGCCAGCGCCTCATCGAGTCCCATCGGCCGCAGCGCCGGCGCATTCGGGTTGAGCCATGTGCCAAGCCTGGCATCATAGCCGGGGGTCGGATAGACAAGCCCTCCGTCGCTGTCGAGAAATGGTGAGCCGACGTCCAGCACGCGGTCGATGCGGGGCATACAGTCCGTGAATTGCCGGCTGATCAATGTGACCTTGGCATCATGCTCGCTCATGCTCTTGGGCACGAAGATCTTGTCACCCGCTTTGTCCCGCTGCGTCACACCGGTTTCAACCGACCGCTCGACGGAGGTGATCAGGCTGGTGGGGCTCAGCGGCTTGAGCATAAGGCCGGGGATGGCACCGTCGACCGTGGCAGTCTGCACCTCCACAATTTCGACCACGGTGTTGCCAAACCGAAACAGGTCGAGCGCGGGGGCTGAGGCGGTGCCGAGGTCCCGGCCGAAGACCCCGTGTGGCCTACCGGTGCCGGGAAGTTCGATGCGCGGACGTCCCTCGGGGTTGCTACCGCCGGGTTCCCAAGCGCGGCTGGCGGTGCAGTTGGCGGCTATGAGCCCCGGCCTGCACGCCTCGGCCCACTCCAACAAATCGGGGACCGCGCGGCCGGCGCAATGCGAATGGAGGCAATTGAATCCGGGCATGACACCCGGGTTGTTATAGATCACCGTGTCGGTGCCCGCCTCCTGCATGCCGCCGGAATGTTGGTCTCCCCACGGGCAGCACACCGACCACTTCGTTTCGTCGGCATCAACGCATTCGCCGAGCAGTCCGAGCTCGCGCATGACATTGACCAAGTCGAGCGTTTGCAGGTCCTCGCGCCACTTCGACCACCACGGTTTTTCATTGGGTGGACGACCGCGCTTTTTTGCTGCGGGCGCCGCGAAGCCAAACCAGTTGACGAGTTCGGCCCATTCGACTTCCGGGATTACGCCGGTGACGTCCCAGCCATCGGCAACATGCAAGAGCAGGAGGGTTGAGCCGAAACGTTGGGCCAGTTCCGCGACGTGCGGCAGGATGGTCTCATCCGCCGGACCGTTTTCGAGGGCGACAAGGATTTTCTGATACATGGGTTTTACTTGGGGTTTACCGGTTCAATTCATTTGCCGGCGATGATTCGCCAGGCCTCCTTGAGTGATTCAGGCAGGCTGTATATGTCCATCACGGTAATCACAATGGCACTGGCCCAGCCAAGGATCAATAGAATCCAGCCGTTGCGCCACTGGCCCATGATTTTGCGTGAGGACGTGAAATGCAGCAGCGGAAACATCGCGAGCGGCAGGATGAGGCAGAGGATGACCTGGCTCAAATTCACCAGATCGGTGACACTGCCGCTCCCACGGATGCTGATGATTACGATGGCAGGCACCACGGCTATCAGGCGTGAAATCATGCGCCGCAACCACGGGCGCATGCGCCAGCTCATGAACCCTTCCATGATGACCTGCCCGGCCAGCGTGCCGGTGATGGTGCTGCTCTGGCCGCTGGCAAGCAGGGCCACGGCGAACAGGGTGCTCGCCGCCGCCGTGCCAAGTAACGGTGCGAGGGTCAGGTGGGCGATGCGAATCCAGTCGCTGTCCGGTGTGAATGCCACGACCTGCCCGCCGGCAGCGACCACGCTTTCCTTGCCGTAGAAAACCATCGCCGCCAGCACGAGAATGGCGGCGTTGACGAAGAATGCAACCGTCAGGGCTACAACGGCGTCCACCGTATTGAACTTGATGGCGGTGCGGATCGAGTTGTCATCACGTCCGAATTTGCGCGACTGTACCAGAGCCGAATGCAGGTAAAGATTATGCGGCATCACCGTCGCGCCGATCATGCCGATGGCCACCACCATCATCCCGGTCTGGCGCAAATTCGGCCTGACCAGTGCCCCGGCCATTTCCGCAAACGCCGGTTGGGTCTGTGGCAACACGAAAATCTCGATGCCATAGCACACCCCGATGGTTAGTACGAAGACACCGATGAGTGCTTCTATCATCCGCATACCCATGCCCTGCAACGCCAGCAGCAGCAGCACGTCAAACGCGGTGATGACAATCGCCCAAGTGATGGGGATGTGGAAGAGCAGGTTGATGGCCACCGCACTGCCCAGCGACTCAGCCAGATCACAGCCGGCGATAGCCAATTCGCAGAAGATCCAGTTCGGCCAACGCATCCAGGCGGGATACCAATCGCGGCTGCATTGCGCTAAATCTTTGCCGGTCGCCACTCCCAGACGCGCCGCGATAATTTGCAGAAAGATGGCCATCAAACTGGCTAACGCGACAACCCACAACAGCGAATATCGGAACTGCGCGCCAGCCTGCAGGTCGGTGCCCCAGTTGCCCGGATCCATATAGCCGACGCTCACCAGCCAGGCAGGCCCGATAAAACCCAACAATTGCCGCCAGAAATTCGCTTGCGTCCCCGGCACTGCTACCGAGCCGTGCATCCCGTCCAGCGACATGTGGTCGGTCTGCTCCGTCTCGCCGATAGCATTTTCTTCTGGTTTATCGATATTTCCCGATGAGTGCATCGAACCGGTCCTTTTTTATAGTGATCAGTGATCAGTAATCAGTAATCAGTAATCAGTGATCAGTGGGCAGTTATTCAATTCCGGCATAAAAGAAAGTTATTTAACTACTAATATATTGTGGAATATAATACGGCACTATGGGATTTCTTATGGGTAAATCTGATTTCGTAGGGAACGTCCCTCCGTGGCGTTCCGGCCTTCGGACACCTACCCCATGCGGCTAACACAACCACCGGTATGCGTCCATAGATAGATTTTTCTCCGATATACGTGTTGGCCAAACAAGGAAAAATACCAGAGCGGAACGGCATGAAGGGACGTTCCCTACGCAATCCGACATCTGAAAACTCAAAGTGGATATTATCCACACGAAATCCCATAGTGCCTATCATACTAACCCGGATTATTCATGAAACGTAAGGACTGCCGGGTTAGCTGAACATTATTCGAAATAGTTATGAATAATGCAGGCTAAAAAGCCAGTGAGCGGAAAACAGGGACTGGTCTTGGCGTGAGCTCAATCGAACGCTCGGGTGTTCCCCACGCAGTGAATATGTGGACATCCGTGCTCCTGGCGTGAGCGAAGTCGAATGCTGTCCCCGCTTTCCCGACAAATGCTGCAATTACCTCTATACTGAATAGCACATATCGCCGTGACCGGCAAGTAGCATTCTATTCATCTATGCGTATGCTGGTGCAATTTATCTTCAATCCTGCGTGCAAGTCTCCGATAATCTTTGTGACTTCGCGTCTTTGCGGTTCAAAAAATTGCAGGTGAAATCATATCTCCCGGCGAATTATTTTCCAAGGCGGGCTTTGCCCGCAACCCAACGGATAGTATTTACTGATCAGTGATCGAATCATAACTGATTACTGATTACTGATTACTCCAAAAACTTGTTGTTGCTCATCGTGCCGAGAACTTAAGGTACTAAAAGGAGGGTTACGCCGTGGAATGGTTTGATTGTCACGCGGAGATCGGGCGGCGGACGGTGCCGGGGCCGCTGCAAGCGCCGGATGCCGCCGCACTCGCCGCGCTCTATAGCGAGATTGGTATCCAGCGCGCGTTGCTCACTCATACGTCAATGTATGAGATTCACGCATTGACCGGCAATACGCGTATCCTGCAGGAGGTGGCGCATCACCCGCAGTTCTCCCCGACCTGGGCGATATTACCCCCGGCGACGGAGGAACTGCGCGATGCCGATCATTTCCTCGCCGGCATGCGCAAATCCGGAGTAAGCGCGCTGTGGGCTTTTCCTACCGGATATTCGCTCAATACAAACACTTTCGGTTCCCTCTATGAAGAGATGGTGGCGCGCCACATTCCGTTGTTCGTGAAAGTGGGCGCGGTCGGTTGGGCGGGGATCACCTCGTTGCTGGCAGAAGTGAAAGGCTTGAATGTAGTCGCGATTCTCCCCACGGTGTGGGGGGAAGATCGCTACTTCCGCCCACTCGTCGAGCACTATCCCGGATTTCACATCTGCACCAGCATGTATATGCTGGAAGGCGGGGTGAAGGCATTCGTGGACCGGTATGGCCCATTTCAACTGCTGTTCGGCAGCAGCTTTCCCGATTGTCAACCCGGCGGCAGCTACTTCTCCCTGCTGTGCGCCGGCCTCAAAGAGCAAGACCTGGTGGCCATTGCCGGCGGCAATTTGCGCCATCTGTTAGAGGAGGTGCGCTTATGAGCCGTGTAACTCCATTGGTACAGGAATTTTTACGTGAGGGCCGCGTCGCCGATTGTCCCGTCATCGACATGCACACGCACCCCGACCGCTTTCACAGCATCTACTTTCCCAATCCCGACATGGAAGGCATTCTCGCCAGCATGGAGCGCAGCGGGGAACGTCTCATCGCCATCGCTCCGCATGCGGCGCTCTATGATCCGTATTACGGCAATCCGCTCATGGTAAAAATGCTACAGGCGCAGCCGGAGCGCTTCCGCGGCTACTGGTGCTACAACCCGCATTACCCGGAACTGCTGGAGGAGGCGAAAGCGCGCGTGCTGGATACCCCCGGGGTGATCGGCTACAAGCTGCATCCCAGCACTCACCAGTACCCGCTCAGCGGCGACAATTACCAGCCGCTGCTACAGTGGGCGAATGTACACCGGCTCATGGTGCTGAGCCATACCTGGGCTGGTGCGGAGTGCAGCGCCGACGCTTGTCGCTGGGTGGCTGAACGCTATCCGGAATTAATCTTCATCATGGGGCATAGCTGCTACCCCGAATTCGACAAGGCCTTCGCACTGGCGCGCGACTTCCCCAATTTCTACCTGGAGTTGACCGCGTGCGAACGTATGCCCGCCTTCGTCGATCGCGCGGTGCGCGAGGTGGGAGCGCACAAGCTGCTCTTCGGCACCGACCTGCCCTGGTTCGACCCGAACTTCAGCATCGGTTGCGTCCTCTTCGCGGATATCACCGATGACGACCGCCGCGCTATCCTGTATGGCAACGCGAAAAAACTGCTCAGGCTGTAGTAGGTAGATGGCATTGATGCAGTTTATTTTTTAACCACAAAGACACAAAGGCACAAAGACACAAAGCGAATTGTCAGGGGTTGCTCGAAGAGTCATAATGGTACGAGACAGAGATATCCAGTCCTTTGCCTGAATCTCAACAAGATGTTGGGTATGCACGCATTCCCGCAGGAATATAAAGTCTTTGTGTCTTCGTGTCTTCGTGTCTTCGTGTCTTTGTGGTAAATTTAATTCTTCAGTCCTTGCAGCGGCGCCGGGATGCGCCCACCGCGCTGGATGAAAGGGGCGCTGTCCAGCGTGCTCACCGGGATGATGGGGGCACGACCGAGCAGGCCGCCGAATTCGACGAAGTCCCCCACCCTTTTGCCAGGCGCCGGGATGAGGCGCACGCCGGTGGTTTTGCCGTTCACCACGCCGATGGCCATCTCATCGGCGATGATGGCGGCGATGGTCTCTGCCGGGGTGTCGCCGGGGATGGCGATCATATCCAACCCCACCGAACATACCGCCGTCATCGCCTCCAGCTTCTCGATGGTGAGCACGCCTTCCGCCGCCGCCTGGA
>Ga0118677_10006362_pt1 | contig 20047 bp, 15 predicted proteins | sample AliMusrvi5mmetaG_FD_86154 | JGI IMG/M metagenome (GOLD analysis project Ga0118677, IMG submission 86154)
CAGCGGGCCCGTCCCGGCTCAACCACGGGTTCCTCCGCGGCGAGCACGATGTTGGAGCCGAAGCCGGCCTCGCGCGCCGCGCTGACGATGTCGTTCTGCACGGAAACCGAGACGCCGGCGCTCATGCGGACGAGCAGCGACGGGTGCTTGGACCGCCGCGCCTCCGCCTTCAGCCACTCGCGCAGCTGGTCCATGGTCAGCAGCCCGTCGGCAAAGATCTGCCCGGAATTCTTCACGCTGATGGTGCTTGAGGTCGCCATGGCGTTCGCCATCGCCCCCGGCATCTGCGGCAGGCGGAAGTCCACCCCGAGCCCGGGCGAGAGCACGAACTGCGAGTCGAACAGCATGAAGAAGAGCACGAGCAGCCCGCCGTTCACCAGGAACAGCGGGTCGAAGTTCCGCGGCGCGGGCCGCAGCTTCGACGCCAGGTCCAGGGGCCGCGTGATCACTTGGCCGCCCCTCCCCCGCCGTTCGCCGGACCCGCCCCGCGGTACTCCGTCAGCAGGTACTTCATGATCTCGTTGCCCGACCACTCGACGTCGCGCACGATCGCCCGCACGCGGCCGCTGAGAAAATGGTGCGCGAGGTGCGCCGGGATCGCCAGCATCAGGGCGCCCGCCACGCTGAGCAGCGCCTGCCACATGCCGCCGGAGAGCGCGGCGGCCGTCGCGTAGTTGCCGCCCTTCTCGAAGGCCAGGAACGTCTCGATCATCCCGAGGACCGTGCCGAGGAGCCCGACCAGCGGCGCCACCTGCGCGATCGCCGCCAGGCTCGCGAGCCGGCGCTCCAGCGAGGGCAGCTCGACGATCGCCGCCTCCTGCACATGGAAGCGCATCTCGTCCGCGCCGGCGTCGGCGTGCAGCAGCGCCGCCTTCACCACCGCCGCCACGGGCCCCGGCGTCTCCTCGCACACGGTCAGCGCCTCGACGAGGCGCCGCTTGGCCAGGATGTTCTTGAGGCCGGCGAGGAACGCGGTGGAGCGGATCTGGCCCCGGTGGAGGTAGAGCGTCCGCTCGATGAAGATCACGAGGCCCAGCAGGCCGAGGGCGAGCAGGACGACCATCATCGGGCCACCTTTGGCGAACAGGCTGAAGTCGAGCGCAGACATGGGTCGGGGGAGTTAGAGTGGCTTCATTTCACCGCGTAAACCTGAAAGCACCCGGGCGGCGCGGCTCATGGCTTCGCCTCCGGGAGCTTGAAGCGCGCGAGCCGCGCCCGCGCCTGGTCCTCGCCGGGCAGCCGGTACTGCAGGATCAGCAGCCAGGCCTCCTTCGCCTGCTCCAGCTTCTCCTCCTGCTCGAACAGCGTGCCGAGTTCCACCAGCGTGCGCGCCATCCAGTACCGGCCCTTCGGGCCGAGCTGGGCCGCCACCGCGGGGTCCTTGACGAGAAACTCGTGGACGACGTCCTTCCACCACACGCCCTGCGCGCGCGCCGCGTTCTCCTGCTCGCGCACCGCGTCGCCCTGCTCTCGCGCCGCCGAGCTGCGGCGCGCATACAGGTAGCCGAGGTTGAAGCCGGCCTCCACGCGGACGTCCACCGGCGCGTCAATCCGGTCGCGGAGGTGCTCGAACAGCACGATCGCGCTCTCGGCGTGCGTGGGGTCGCCCGCCGCCTGCGCATGGTGGCACTCCGCCAGCGCGAGCTGCGCGAGGATCACGTCGCTGTGCTGCGGGAAATTGTTCACGAGCGACTCGTACACCTGCTGCGCCTGCTGGAACTGGTTCAGCTTCCGCAGGAGGTCGCCCTCCTTCAGCTGCGCGTAGAACACGAGGTCGCTCTGCGGGTAGCGCTTCACGAGGTCCACGATGAGCTTGTTCGCCTCGATCAGGTTGGCCTCCTGCCCGCGCCGCTCCGCCTGCAGCGCCGCCTGGTAGAGCGCGTACGGGGCATAGGCGCTGTCCTTGAACTCGTCGGCCAGCCTCGTCAGGCGCTGCTGCGCCTCGACCGTCCGGTCCTGCTTCTCATAGTTGCTCGCCTCGAGCAGGTAGGAGCGGACCGCGGCGTCCGAGCGGGGAAAATCCTGGCGCAGCTGCGCCAGCAGAGCCAGCGCCGCGGCGTCGTGGCCGAGCTGGAAGCTGGCCTCGCCCTTCAGCAGCGCGCTGGAGCTGGCGATCTCCTCGCGGAGCGCGGGCGCGATGCCCTCCATCACGGCGGGCAGCGCCTCCACCAGCCGCAGGGTCTGGTCGGGCTGGCCGGTGTCGAGCGACAGCCGCGCCTGCAGCCAGGCCATCCGCGCCCGCAGCTCCGCGGGCAGGCGTCCAGCCGGGCGCGGCGCGGCGAGCAGGCGGTTGACGCGCGCAAACGCGGCGGCGGTCTGGCCCTGCACCTGCAGCGCCCGCGCCAAATTCCATTCGGCCTGCCAGAGGTTCACGGCGTCGAACGCCGGGTCGCGGGTCAGCTCGTCGAGCACCTTCTGCGCCGGGTCGAGCGCGCCGGCCGCGATCTCCGCGAGCACGCGCTGGAACATGAGGTCGCCCTTGGCCACGCCCACCGGCGGCTCGCGCAGGGTGGCGGCGTAGGCGTCGGCGGCATTGCGGAAATCCTTCGCGCGGAACCACGCCTCGGCCACGAGCACGCCGAGCTGCGCGTGCGTCGGGCCCGGGGCCAGCTCCTCGCGGGCCTTCGCCGCGTGGTCCGCCGCCGTGCGGTAGCGCCGCTGCTCCCACGCCGCCGCGGTCAGCACGCCGAACGCGTGCGCCTTGAGCGGCGAGCCGGGGAACCTCTGGAGCAGCGCGCGGGCGTCGTCCTCGGCCGCAGCGTAGGACTGGTCCGCCAGCGACTGCACCGCGCGGAACAGCAGGAGGTCCTCCAGGATGGGATGCGCCGCGGGCAGGCCGATCAGCGCCTCGAGCCGGCGCCGGAAATCCGCCCGCGCCGGGTCGCGGTCCGACGCGCGCGCCAGCAGCTGCAGCGCCACGCGCTGCATGTCGCGGTCGTGGCCATCGCGGAGGAGCTCGCCGAGCGCGGCCCGGCCCGCGCCGTCCGCCGCCCCGCCGATCAGGCCGAGCACGAGGCGCGTGGTGTCGAGCTCGTTGCGCTCCTCGAGGGGCATCGTCGCGAGCTGCCGCTGGAGCAGCGCGACGGCCTCGCTGCGGTGCCCGAGCGCGTCGAGCATCGCCGCGTAGGTCCGCGCGATGCCGTAGCTGATCTGGCGGCCCTGGAACTGCTCGAGGTTCTTGCGCTGCACCTCGGCGTCGGCCTCCGTGACCGGCCCGAGCCGCATCCGCGCCTGCTCCCGCGCGAGCACGAAGCGCGCGCGCGCCAGGCTGCTGGGCGCCGCCGCCTCCGCCTGCTGGTAGAGTTCCTTCGCGCGGTTGATGTCGTTGACCGACTCCGCGACCTGCCCCTGCACATAGAGATACCACGCGCGGTCCGCCGCGCCGACGTCCTCGGCCTTGATCGCCGCCAGCTCGGCCCGCGCCACCGCGGGCTTCTGCTGCTGCGCGGCCGCCAGCGCGGCCCGCAGGTGCCAGGCCGCGCCGCGCGGGCCAGTGTAGCCCTGCAGCGCCAGCTCCGCCTCGGCCGGACGCCCGTCATCGAGCAGCGCGGTCGCGAGCCCGAGCGTGAGGCGGCCACGATCGCCATGCGGCCCCGCCAGCAGGCCGCGGTAAAGCTCGGCCGCCACGGAGGGGAAGCCCAGTTCCTGCGCGCGGTCGGCCGCCGCGAGGGCCAGCGCGCTCTCGCCGGCGGACACCGCCGGCGCCGCCGGCAGGAGCGGCACGGGCGCGTTCAGCGGCGCCTGGCCGCGCAGGCAGGCCGCGGCAGCCAGCAGCAGGGGGAAAAGGATTCGGCGAAGCATGCGGAGGCCCAGCGAGGTTGCTGCTCCCCATGGAAACAATCAACCGCGTTATAATCAGTTCCGTCTGGCGCGCCGAGGTTCCCTGGCCAAACTGGTCGGCGTTCAGCCACATATTCTTCCTACCATGACTCCCGTGCTCATCGTCCTCGGCGTTCTCTTCGCCCTCGTTGTGATCCTCGCGCTCTGGGTCGCCGGCATCTACAACTCCCTCGTCTCGCTCCGCAACCGCTTCAAGAACGCGTTCGCCCAGATCGACGTTCAGCTCAAGCGCCGCTACGACCTCATCCCCAACCTGGTCGAGGTCGCCAAGGGCTACATGAAGCACGAGAGCACGACGCTCGAGGCCGTCATCAAGGCGCGCAACATCGCCCTCGCCGCCTCGCAGTCCGCCGCGGCCAACCCGGCCGACGCCAACGCCGTCAAGGGTCTCCTCTCCGCCGAGTCCGGCCTCACCGGCGCCCTCAGCCGCCTGATGGTCGTCTCCGAGCAGTACCCGGACCTGAAGGCCAACCAGAACATGATGCAGCTCACCGAGGAGCTGACCTCGACCGAGAACAAGGTCTCCTTCGCCCGCCAGGCCTACAACGACTGCGTCATGACCTACAACACGGCGCGCGAGACCTTCCCGAACGTCGTCTTCGCCGGCATGTTCAGCTTCCTCCCCGCCGAGCTCTTCAAGATCGACGACCCCACCGAGCGCAACGCCCCGAAGGTCCAGTTCACCTGAGCGCCGCGGCGCGGCGCACAGCTTTAGGGTGTCAGTGATCAGGGGTAAGGGCCGAGGCTCGGGTCGGCCCCGCGCGGCCGGGGCCGCGCCGCTGAAAAAGCTTACCCCTTAAACCCTACCCCTTAACCTCGCTGAACATGGATTTCTTCGAAGCCCAGGCCCGCGCCAAGCAGCGCACCTCGCGCCTCGTCGCCCTCTTCGCGCTCGCCGTGCTGGGCACCGTGGCCGCCGGCTACTTCGCCTCGGTCCTGATCCTCTCCCAGGTCGGCAACGCCCGGCCGCACCGGCGGACCTATTCGGACGACGCCTATAACTATGGCGCGCCGCCCCAACTCGAGCTCTGGCAGCCGCGCGTGTTCCTCATCGTCACCGGCGCCACGCTGGCGGTCATCGGGCTCGCCTCGCTCTACAAGTGGCAGGAGTACTCCGCCGGCGGCTCCGCCGTGGCCGAGGGCGTCGGCGGGCGGCGGGTGGACCCGCACACGACCGACCTCCGCGAGCGCCGGCTGCTCAACGTCGTCGAGGAGATGGCCATCGCCTCGGGCATCACCATGCCGACGGTCTACCTGCTCGACGAGGAGCCCGCCATCAACGCCTTTGCCGCCGGCCTGACCACCAGCGACGCCGTGGTGGCCGTCACCCGCGGCGCCGTCGAGAAGCTCAACCGCGACGAGCTGCAGGGCGTGATCGGCCACGAGTTCAGCCACATCCTCAACGGCGACATGCGCCTCAACCTGCGGCTGACCGCGCTGATCTTCGGCATCCTCGCCCTCGGCCTCTCGGGCCGCGGCCTGCTCTGGGCCCTCACGCGCGGCCGGGTGCGCACGGGACGCAACTCGGGCGGCGCCGTCGTCGCCCTCCTCGCCGTCGGCCTGGCCCTCCTGATCATCGGGTACGTCGGCTACTTCTTCGGGCGGCTGATCCAGGCCGCCGTCTCGCGGCAGCGCGAGTTTCTCGCCGACGCCTCGTCCGTGCAGTTCACGCGCAACCCCGGCGGCCTGACCGGCGCGCTCAAGAAGATCGGCGGCTTCGCCCTGGGCTCGTCGCTGGTCTCGCACGAGAGCGCGGCCATCGGGCACTTCTTCTTCGCCCAGGGCTTCGAGTCCGCGTTCGGCGGCCTCTGGGCCACGCACCCGCCGCTGCCCGAGCGCATCCGCGCGATCGACCCCCAGTTCGACGGCCAGATGTTCCAGCCGCCCGAGCCGGTGGACGTCGTCCATGAGAACTTCGCCCAGGCCGGGTTTGCCCCGGGCTCGGTCCACGTCCGCCCGGCGCCCGCGGCCACCCCGGCCGCCCTGATCGCCAGCATCGGCACGCTGGCCCCGGAGAACATCGCCAACGCCGAGGCCCTGCTCGCCGGCGTGCCCGAGCGCGTGCGGTCCGCCGCGCGCCGTCCCGCCGACGCCGCCGTGCTGCTGTACGGGCTGCTGCTCGACCCCGACGCCACCGTCCGCGCCCGCCAGCGGGCGCTCGTCGCCAGCCGCGCCGGCGGCGACGCGCTGCACACGCTCGACGAGCTCGAGCCCGCGCTGCGCGCGCTCGGACCCGAGCACCGGCTGCCCCTGCTCCAGCTCACGCTGCCCGCGCTCCGCTCCCTGCCGCCCACGGCGCTCGCGCCGTTCCTCGACACCCTTGACGAGCTCGTGCACGCCGACGGCCGCGTCTCGACCTTCGAGTTCGCGCTGCAGAAGCTCCTCACGCGCACGCTCGCGCTCGGCCGCACGCCGCAGGCCGGCGTGATCCAGATCTACTCGTTCAACGCGGTTGTGACGGAGCTCAACGTCGTGCTCTCCGCCGTGGCGCATGCGGCCGACAACTCCGGCCTCGCATCCGCCGCGGCCTTCGCGTCCGGCGCGGGGCAGCTCAAGCTCCTCGAGGGCCGGCTCAACCTCCTGCCCGAGTCGGCCTGCAACCTCGTGCAGCTCGACGCCGCGCTCGACCGCCTGGCCGGCGCGAGCGGCCCGATCAAGCAGCGCACGCTCATGGCCGCCGCGCACGTCGCGGCCGCCGACGGCATCTTCCTCCCCGCCGAGGTCGAGCTTATCCGCGCCATCGCCGCCGCCCTCGACTGCCCGATGCCCGCGCTGGGGGCGCAGAATCAATTGGCGGCGGCGTGAGGACGAAGCCTGAACTGATTGGAATGATGGAGCGAAAACATGCAGATGGGCATAGTTGAGTGTATCAGCTGGCTGGCATCGAAGTGCCCGTTGGCGCTCTGTGTGGCAGTTGGTGTCGTTGCCATCGTTGGCGTGCCAACGGTTAAGTGGCGCTACCGCCTGACCACAGCATTGCTGTGCATACTTAGCCTGGGCGCATCGCTCTACTTTTACATCAGCTTCCAGATCTCAGCGTATTATGCCCCAGATCAATTGCACTGGCCACTTCTCGCGACGGCAATTGCTCTATTTCTTTTCAGCATCTCTGTGACGATTGAATGTGCTTCGTTGGTAATTTACCGAAGTCGAAATATGCCAAGAATAGGCGCCTCTATCAGCGACGTTAATGGAAAGCTCTCTGACCCCAAGGTGCGCAACCAGTGGCTCACTCAAGATTTGCCTCACCGTCTACGAGCCAGTCTCGCCCAAACAAAGGTATTGGAGGGCTTATTGGCTCAGCAAATCGCAGATGGCCGCGAGCGAGAACAGAAGCATCAGTTTTGTCGGGATATGTCGGCGTGGGAAGGCCGACATGCGGCAACTCGATGGCTCATTGATTTTGTGGGCGTGAATAGCGATTCGGACGGACTCCCAATAGAATCGTTACGCCGCAGAGGCCGCAAGGGACGCGAAAGGTTCCCTCATGATGTTGACATTATGGACCTCCCTGGAGGTGCCTACATCCCGTTAAAATCACCGGATGCTAAGCTCCTTGCTGAGGTCTGGAAGGGCTGCTCCCAAGCAACGGGACATGCGACATTCGGCAGTGAGCATCCTTCAATAGCGCGAGATCGTATTGGTGAGGCGATATTGGTTGTAGTGAACCACCTTCAAAAGACCGTTTATGATGCAGCGAGCCTGCGCGTGAGTCTATAGAAGGCTCCCGATCACCCAATCCTAAGGGGTCAGGCCGCTAGTTCTTAAATTTCCTCTGGCTCAGGTACACGCTCACCGAGCTGCGGCAGCCCATCACGAGTTCACGGGCAATCCAGGCGTTGGTCGCCGTGGTCGTGCGGCGCAGCTCGGCCGCGATCCTCACCTTCCACTCCGCGCCATAGGCGTCGCGCGCGACGTCAGCCCGGGTCCGGCCCGCCTGCTTCAACAGTTCCTTGAGCACGCGCGCCCACCGCACCTCCTTCAACTCTCGCGTCGCCTCGCCCTGCAGTTGCTCGACGCGCGCGGACTGCACCAGGGCGACCTCCTGGCGCCACTCGGGGCTGCCGACCGCCCAGCCCTTGCTCATGCGGTCAAACGCCTGTCGCCTTTGCTCGTCATCGTTGGCGGACAGAAACGTCAGGTAGCTTCGGTAACTCGCCCAGCCCACCGCGTTGTCCACCAGCTCGAGTTCCGCCAGCCAGTCCTCGCACACCAGAAACCCCGGACGCGCCCCGCCCACGAACCGCCGGAAACTGCTCCATGGGTACTGCGCCAGCTGGTCCACCGTCACGAGCTTCGCCTTCACCGGGTTCAGGTGGATGTAGTTCACCACGCGCAGCAACGCCTCCCCGGGTTCCACGAGCACCGCGCCGTACCGTCCCTGGAACAGGTGCCCGCGTTCCTTCCGGAAGCGGTTGAACCGCGAGGCATACGTGCTCTGCAGCCACTGCATCCCCGCGACCAGGTTGCCCCGCGGCGTCTCCAGTGCGAGGTGGTAGTGGTTGGTCATCGTCGTGTACGCGTGCAGCCGCCAGTCGCAGCGCTCGCACGCCTCGAACACGCACGTCTCGAACGCCCGCGCCGCCCCCGCCATCGCGAACACATCCTGCCGGTAGTTCCCGCGATTGTAGACGTGATGGATCGCGCCAGGGTAATCGAGACGCAGCGGCCGGGGCATCCTCCCAGCCAACCGCGCGCCCCAGCAACCCGCAATCCGCGGACGCCTGTCTCTTCGTACAGGTCGCCAGCTCCGTCCGCGGCGCCTTCCCCGAGAAATTTAAGAACTAGCGGCCTGACCCCTTAGTTTGGCCCGGTTTCGCGTTCTCCGGTGGTGTCCAGGCTGGTTGTTCCGCATCCGCTTGAAACACCCACTTCCCCTTGGGTGGCGGCGGGGTCTTGAGGACTTCGTCCTGCTCCTTACGGAGAATGGCCCAGCGGGAAGCAAGCTTTGGATCAGACGGCGAAATTCCTTTAAGCCAGAATTTCATCCAATCGATCGTGGCTTGCTGGCTGGCAACACGCTCGCGCGGCATTTCAAGGTTATGAGTACCTTTAGGAAATACCAAGTATTCGTATGGTTTTTTATTAAATACGAAGGCGCCCACCATATCCGTTACATATAGTACCGACGATTGCTCATGAATCGCGAACATAGTGGGCGTTCTAACACGATCTACATTGAACGATGGTTCATGCTGTAGCCAAGTCTCCTTCTTCTCCCAGAAACTACCATCGTAATTGTGGGAACCATCAGAGCCACTCCCCGCCATATTGGTTAATATATAACTATAAGTACCCGGAAACGAGTCATCGTTCATTGCTGCCGCTAGGGCTATTTTTCCTGGATGGCTAATTGCATACGATGTATAGTAGCCGCCCCGCGAAAATCCTACTAGCCCCACTTGCTCAGGGTTAACGATTCCTTTTGCTGCCAAGGTCCCGACGGCTGCATCGATCTGCCCAACAAAGTTGGCCAAGTCCTCTACTTCGTGCCCCTTTTTCTTTCCACCAGGGGCTTCCATGTCTACAATCAGTACCGCAATGCCTTCACTGATCAAAGACTGCGAACCGTTTAAAGCGGCGCCGTCAGGATGGAATGTGTCTGGCTTGTAGTCATAAACTTGGATCACTAGCGGGATAGCGCGACCATCCGTATGAGGAGGCAGAATTAAGCCGCCCACGCGTGTTTGGCCGTCTTGTAGGAAGCGCAACGGCTCCTCACGAGAGAAGCTAACGTTTGTCAGCGCCGGGTCTGGTTCGTCAAGGGCAGCACGACGATCTCGGCAATATGCGACCATTAGCGGCGGGGTATTCGCGTCCTGTTCCATCACTACCCGTAGCTCGCTGCCTGCAAGCTCCCCTCCGCGATTTGCAATTGGCGATGGCGCTTGATACTTGATCGGTTCACCAATCCACTTCCCCTGCTGCAATCGGTATACCACCGCTGCCTCCTCTGTCCCCTGTCGATGGCGGACGAGTAGCTCGAGCCCCGGCTTCAGCCAGTCCACTCCTATCACTTGCCGGTTCTTTCCGGTTACACCATCCACGTCCTGAAGTGGTTCGAGGATCTGATACTCACCGGTTTTGATGTCGTAGCCCACAATAAAAGGAATGTGGGCGCGTTCAGGGTGACTATCGTCTATCGGCAATGTCGTATTTACCAGCACCACGTTGCGTCCATTAGCAGCCCAAAGAGCCTTGGGGCGAATATGCAATAGCTGATAACTGCCAATTTTAGTAGCATCACCTGTCGGCGATCCAAGTATCGATCGTTCAGTCCCCTTTTCAGCATCAACTAACTTGAATTCCGTCGGAAAGGGCGGGGACAATATTCCACGGCGCATTGCACCATCGTAGTTATACCAGAATTCAGGAACGAGATCCGTAGGCCTACCCGCCACGCCGACTAGTGTCTTGCCGCTAATATCGGAAGCGGCAACGAGATCAAAATTCCTGGATGCCATTACCCATGGCGCAGCCCCGTCGTAGGAGATATAGGTCAAGTGCGGCTTATAACGCAACCCTCTGTAGAATACTTCCTGTATATCTTCAGCACCCAGCAAATGCATTGGATACTGAAATGACACAGCTTCCCGGGGAGATGGAACGTCACGTGCAACAATCGTCTTCCCGAGATTTTGCAGAGCAAAAGCTGTACCGGTCGGCCACTCTGTGAGTGCAGTCGACACCCCATTGACAACATTTAGGCTGTAAAGCTGTCGCCGGTTTTGTTCGTCTGCCCCTCCATATGTTATGCTAATACCGTCTTCTGACCACCGCGGATTAAAAAAAGCATTTCCAGCATGATCGTAGGTTCGGCGTACTAACTTATGTAAAGGTTGAGGCTTCGTTCCGCCCAACAAAGCAGCCTTTGTATCATCGGAGCTAAACACCTCTAACACGTCTATAACAGAGTCACTTGCTAGTTCTCCATATGAGTATGTATAAAGATAGCGTTCCCTGTTTGGCGAAAATACTGCATCAGTGTAGGTGCGCACCGCCACTGAGTCCGCTGGTTGCCACATGTGTTTTTTTTCGGGTAATGACGCTTGTCCCTCAGCAGCATTGCTAAGTCCAAGTGACGCTGTGGCGAGCAGAACGACGGTGAGACGAATAAGCATATTGGGTTTTGTTGATGTTAGAATCGCTTCTTTAGCGTTAGCTGGAGCCTGCTCAAACGGGGATCGCCGTAGTAGCTATATCCACCCAGCCGAACCGAGATGCCTCCGAGTGGCACGACGATCGGTGGACTCGTATCAAATACGTTCTGCACATTAAGCGTGATCTCCATGTTGCTCAGCGGCCGCGCCCAGGCACGCTTGAAACCTACAAGACGATAGCGGATAAACAAATCATGGTAACTCTGGGAAGGGATCTTGTCGGAACCCTGATTCAACACTGCGGTCGCAATAGCGGAAGCGGTGCTTCCCGCGCTATATACCAGATATGAATTGTAATACTGGACGTTCCATCCGAGAGTGAAGTGACCGACATCAACATTCACGCCTGCGTTTCCCTGCCACTTGAGCGCACCATTCTGATAGCCGGCATAACTGATCTTTGGCTGTCCACTCGTTGCCTGCCGCCAAAATACCCACTCGTGGGTGGCGAGAGCATAGAATCGAACATCGGCGTTACCGAGCTTGCGATTATAATCCAAAGCTAGATCCAAGGCTTCCACCTTACTTGAAGCGATGTTGATCAAAGAAAAATCGAGCGCCGTAATCGCTCCGCCGGTATACCCCAAAGCTGCGTCTGCAGGCGTTAGTGGGGCGCGTGTGACACGGCCCGGTACGATGTCCTCCAGAGCCAGAAGCACGTCAGTTGATGGCGTTATGATCTCGTCTCGTTTTTCGATTTGCGTGTAATCTGCTGAAATCCGGAGACCAGGAATCGCTGGCGGTTCAATGACAATGCCTGCCGATGTGCTCTTCGATTGTTCAGGTCGCAGGTTTGGGTTTCCACCGTTTATCTGCGTGATAGCGTCTGTGAAACCAGAAACATTTCCGCGCTTTGGGTCCACCAATAGCGCAATGGATTGGAAGGGGGATTGAGGCGGAATCTGATTTATACTCGGCGGCAAGAACCCCGTCCCATAGCTTGCGCGGAATGCAAACCAATCAACAGGACGATATCGCAAGCCGGTCGTATACTTCGTTGCGCCTGCGGCGACCTCGTATGAAGTGAAGGTTGGAAGCAACTGCGCGGATCGAGAGGCAAGATTGTTAACGAACGGTGGCGACGCAGAAGTAATAGAGTATCTAACTTGATGACCTTCTCGCCGTTCGCGTTTTCCTCAGTCCTTGGATTTTTGGCCGGGCGAACGCTGTCCTGCGCGATCGCCCGACTGACGTTTGGGTCGAGGTCGGGTTGGAGGTTCGCCTGGCGCGTCACCGCAAAGGATCCGGACTTGGCGTCGCGGTGGGACTTCAGTCCGCTGCCGGCCAGGAGGTGCGTCATCGCCTCGGCCGGGGCGTAGTCGCCCTTCAGCTCCGACGTGACCGCGCCCGCCACCGCGTCTTCCGGGAAGATCACCTGGTTGCCGGACTGCTCCGAGAACTTCTTCAGCGCCGCCGCCGCATCGCCGGCCGGGATATCAAAGCTCTTCGCGGGTTCGTCAGCACGCAGCACGCTGCCAACGCCAAGACACAAGACGACAACAAGGGAGGCCAGAAGCCTCCGGAGGAGGGGTGAGACTGGGGTGGTCATACCCGCGAGACGGACCAAGGGCTGAAAACCCTTATGGGTTTTCAGCCCTTGGTCCGTGGTAGCTAGTTGATGGTAGATAGTTGATGGAAGCGCCGCCTCGGAGGCGGGCGCCGGAGATCGGAGTTCGCAGTTCGGAGTTCGATGGGGCTCGGCTGTGGTGCCTTAATGGAAACCACCAAAGGTCGTCATCCTGAGTGACTGCGACGTGTCCACCGAAGCCTTCGCGCAGGAGGAAGGATCGCTGTTTCCAATGCCCCAGAGCCAACATGGGAATCCTGACACTCAAGCGGTGTGGCCAGAGTGTCGGTACACTCATTGCGGGCCGAGCACAGATAGTAACAGCGATCCTTCACCTTCGCTCAGGATGACGGCTATGTGAGGAGTGGAGGGAGAGCGCGAGCTACCGCGCGCGGCGGAGGGTGATCGTGTCGCCCGAGCGCTCGGCGGTGACGTCGAAGCTGGTCTCGAGGAGGCGGACGAAGGCGTCGGCTTGGTCGGCGCGGAAGTTGCCACCGATGCGCAGCGACGCGAGCGACGGGTCCGCGATCACGATCCGGGGCTGGTCCGGGCCGATGTGCTCGTTCAGCTCCGCCACGATCTCTGACAACGGCGTCTGCCGCAGCTCCAGCACGTGCGGCTGCCAGGCCAGGCGCTGGGCAATGTCGGCGGGGGTGGCGACCGCCACTTGAGGCGTGGGGGCGGCAACGGCGAGGGGGACGACGATGCTTTCGCCAGCACCGAGCGAAAGCGAAGCGCTATCGCCGGTGGATGGGGGACCGTGGACGGTGGACGGTGCGATCCCTGCCCCACTCTCCCTGGTTCCTTCCCCCGCGTCCGGGCGCCTCGCGACTTTGACGCGCCCCTCCGTGACGAGCACCGCCACATCCTGCGGGCCGAGGCGGACGTCGAAGGCGGTGCCGACGGCGCGGACGGAGATGCCCTGCGCGGTGACGATGAACGGGCGCTCGGGATTGTGCGCGACCTGGAAGTGGGCCTCGCCCTGGGACAACTCCACACGGCGCACGGCGGGCGCGAGGTCAACGTCCAGCACCGTGCCGGCGTTGAGGTCCACGACCGAGCCGTCGGGGAGCGTCACGCGCTGGTAGCCGCCGGGCGCGGTGGCGTAGTGCTGGTGCACGGCGGCGGGCGTACCGGTCGGATGGAAAAAGATGACCGCCAGCACGGCGGCCGCGGCGAGGCCGGCGGCGGCGGGCCAGAGCCAGTTGGGCCGCGTCGGGCGGGCGGGCGCGAAGGCGTCGGGATCAGGCCGGGGCGAAAAGTCCGGCGCCAGTTCCGCGATGCGGTCGAAGGCGGCGAGGGTCTGCTCCAACTGGGCGACGGCGGCCTGGTGACTCGGGTGCGCGCGGCGCCAGTGCTCGAAGGCGCGGACCTCCTCGGGGGTGAGGCCGCGGTCCTGCTTCGCGAGCCACGCGCCCGCCTCCCGCATGACCGGTTCCGGGGCGTCGTAGAGGGGACGGGGCGAGTCGGTCTTCATGGGAGCCCCCTCGCCCGCAGGTACGCGGCGCAGAGCCGCATGGCCTTGTTGATCTGCACGTCCACCGTCTTGGGCGAGATCCCCAGCTGCCGGGCGATCTCGGCATGGGGCAGCCCGTAGAGCTTGCGCAGCGTGAACACCTGGCGGCATCGCGTGGGCAGGGAGGTCATGGCATCGCGCAAGATTTGGAGTTCCTGGTCCCGGCTGACGGCTTCGACGACGCCGGTCTCTGACTGCAAGACGTCCACCTCGGCATTATCCTCTAGTGATTCCATCGGAATCACACCGTTGTGACGAACGCGGTCCACGGCGGCGTTGCGGGCGGTGGCGAAGAGGTAGTTCTTGGCGCTCTTGACCTTGCCCAGCTGGTGCGCCCGGAACAGCCGCGCGTAGGCGTCCTGGATGACGTCATCCATGTCCGCCAGCGACGGAAACCGCGCATGGAGCCACCGCCGCAGCAGGGACTCGTGAGGCTGCACCTGCTCCTGGAACCAGCGGTTGTCCGCGCCGGTGCCCGGGGTGGTCGCGCCCGCCGTCTCCGCCATGATGCACGGCCCGTTCGGCATGCTCAGGGCAGGCGGCGCCGATTGGCCGACGCTAGCAGAAATTGAGTGGGGCGGACTCAAGGGAGGGGGCGAACCTTGGGGCGGAAATGTAACCAGAGCGCGAGCCCGAACAAGCGGAGACGTCAAAAAGTGTTACAGAAAAGAAACGGATAGGGGTTTTGGCAGGGCCGCCCGTCTTGGAGCATTTCCGGATGGGGCCACCACGAAACAGACGAAACACACGAAAAAGGAACCTGATGCCGGATCTGCTTTCGTGTGTTTCGTATGTTTCGTGGTGGAAAAGGATCGGAGAAGCTTTGCGCGCTTCGCGGCCTTGGCGGTGAAAACTCCGGGCCGAGCCCCTATTTCTTCACCGGCGCCGTTTCCACCGGGAGGCGGGGGCGCAGGATGTCGTCGAGGCGGTCGGGAGTGCCTTCCGCGCGGACGAGGACCGGCTGGCGCAGGCCCGACGCGTACTTCACCGGCACCGTGCGGTAACTGTCGAGGTCGCGGACGAGCAGCTCGATCGGGCCGCCGTAGTGGGCGGCGCGGACCGCCTGCTTGAGGCGCTCGGCCTTGTAGGCGCGGCCGTTGACCGCCACCACCGTGCACGCGGGCGTGAGGCCGGCGGTGAACGCGGGGCTGGCCCAGACGACGTTCGTGATCTTCCCGGCCGCATCGAGCACGAGCCCGAGCGAGTGGGAGTAATTGGATGACTTGTCGTGCTCGTCGCGCTGCTTCTGGTAGGGCATCGGCTCTTCCTTGTACTCGAGCCGCCAGCCGCCACGCGCCACGCCGTCGAGCGGCGCGCCGGGACCGTGGCCGTCGAGCCGCGTGCGGAGGAACGCGGCCCAGTCGTGGGCCACGACGCCGTTGAGCGTGCGCACGACATCATCGAAGGTGTACGTGAGCGGCGACCAGCGTCCGTCCTCCACGCCGAAGAACGCCCGCGCGAAGTCGTCGAGCGAGCGCTTCCCGCCGGTGAGCTCGCGGATCCTGGTGTCGGCGTCGAGCCAGATGAACGCGCCCTCGCGGTAGTAGTCCTCCGTGCGCTGCCACGACACGAAGGCCTGCGCCGTCCGGCGGTTGATCACGGGCTGGTTGGTCGTGTCCTGCAGCGGACGCCAGCTGCGGCCGGCGCGCTCCTCGTCGAGCTGCGCGCCGTGGAAGGCGAAGAAGCCGCGGGCCGTCTCGGGCGTCCAGAGCCCGGAACGCGCCGCCAGCACCACGCCGTAGTATTCGGTCATGCCCTCGTAGACCCAGAGCAGCGAGTCCTGCATCGGGGTGTTGTAGTCGGGGGTGTAGAGATCGGCCGGACGGCGGAACTTGCCGTTCCAGGAGTGCACGAGCTCGTGCGACATCACCACGCGGGCGTCCTCCGCCTTGTCCCACTCGCGGAAAAAGCCGGGCCGCGCGCTGTCCTCGCTCGAGCGCTGATGCTCCAGGCCGACGCCGCCGAGGTCATCGCTGATCGAGAAGAGAAAATCGTAGTGGTCGAAGTGCCGCGCGCCGAACAGCTGCCGGGCCTCGCGCACGAGCCGGCGGTGCGCCTCCACCTGCGCGGGCGTGGCCGCCAGCTCCTCGGGCGTGTCCGCAAACACGTCGAGGGACACGGGCACCGGCGAGCCGGGGTCGAGGTCGAGCCGCGCGAAGTTGCGGCCGGCGAGCACGGGGGAGTCCATCAGCACCTCGAGCGACACGGGCGCGAAGCGCACCGCGGCGCCCGCGGGCGTGCCGTCGCCGAGGGCCGTCGCGAGCTTCCAGCCGGCGGGCAGCGTGAGCTCCGCCGCGAAGGGGATGCGGCTCACCTCGTAGCCCGCGGGATAAATCAGCAGGTCGGTCCACTGCACGGAGACCATCGCATCCGTCATCACGACGCGCCCGCGCCCGGGCTCCGCCGGCGAGAGGAGGTCGAACTCGGCGTCGAGCTGGGTGGCGCCGGCGGGGACATCCACGTTGAACGCATAGACGTTGCTCGGGTCGCGGCGCCATTCGACCCGATGGCCGCCGGCGGAAAGCTGCAGGCCGGCGAGGGAGTCGATCGGGCCCGTCGGCGCATGGTGGCCGGGGATCCACTTCGGGTAGTAGAGCACGAGGCTGCCGGGCGCGGCGGGAATGGACTCGCGGATGTGGAAGACGCGGTGCGCGAGGTCGGTGGCGTCCACGCTGAGGCGGACCGTGCCCGGGTACGCCCGATCCGGCGCCGCGGGCGCGGCCACGACGCCCGCCATTGCGACCACCAGCCCGGCCAGGATGCGAAAGGAGTTCATCCCCAAATTACGAGCCCGCCCCGCGGCCGAAGACGAACCATTTTTTGTGGACTGACTCGAACTCGGGCCACGGTTTGTTTTCCCGCGGATGAAGCGGATGGACGCGGATCACTCCAAGCCGGTTGGCGGAATTCATCCGCGTCATCCGCGGTGAGTCCGTCTGGTTCGATTTCGTGTGTTTCGTATATTGGCTGATCTCCCTTCGGTCGGTACGTGGTGACCTCCCTCCCGGTGGCTTGAACATTCCGGAAGAACAGGGTTGCCGTCCGGGCCTGGGCGGCCGTCTTTCGCTGGCATGCCCCGTGGTGACCTTTCCACCCTTCGTCAGGTGCGCCGCCAGCCTAGCTCCGCGGCCGCGCGCGATCCGCTCCGCTGGTGGCGCGACGCGCGCTTCGGCCTCTTCATCCATTGGGGGCTCTATGCCCTCCCCGCCGGCATCTGGCGCGGCGAACGCGTGCCCGGCATCGGCGAGTGGCTGATGTATTCGCGGAAGATCCCCGTCGCCGACTACGAGCCGCTCGCCGCGCGCTTCCACCCGCGGCACTTCAACGCCGCGGCGATCGTCCGCCTCGCGAAGGACGCCGGCCAGCGCTACCTCGTCATCACCGCGAAGCACCACGAGGGCTTCGCCATGTACCGCTCGGCGGCGAGCCCGTACAACGTGGTGGACGCGACGCCGTGGCACCACGACCCGCTCGCCGACCTCGCGCGCGAGTGCCGCCGGCAGGGCGTGAAACTCTGCTTCTACTACTCGCAGGACCTCGACTGGCACCACCCGGACGGCGGCTGGAACACGTGGGATTACCCGAAGCCGAAGGACACCGACCGCTACCTGCGCGAGAAGGTCTACCCGCAGCTGCGCGAGCTGCTCACGCAGTACGGGCCCGTCGGGCTGATCTGGTTCGACACGCCCATCACCATCACCGTCGCGCAGGCCGCGGCGATCCGGCGCTTCGTGAAGCGGCTCCAGCCGCGCTGCCTCGTGTCGGGCCGCATCGGGCACGGCCAGGGCGACTACGGCATCCCGCGCGACAACCAGATGCCGCCGGGCCGGCTGCGCGGCGACTGGGAGGTCTGCGCCACGCTGAACCACACGTGGGGCTTCAAGCGCCACGACCACGCGTGGAAGCCCGCGGCGCGGCTCGTGCGCACGCTGGTCGAGTCGGCGAGCAAGAACGCGAACTACCTCCTCAACATCGGGCCCGACGCCGACGGCCGCGTGCCCACCCCGAGCGCGACGCGCCTGCGCGCCGTCGGCCGCTGGCTGCGCGCCAACGGCGAGTCCGTCTACGGCACGACCCCCTCGCCCTTCGGGCATGACTTCCCGTGGGGCCGGATCACGGCCAAGGGCCGCGTGCTCTACCTGCACTTCTTCGCGCGCCCGCCGCGCCGCTTCGAGCTGCGCGGGCTGAGGACGCGTGTCACCGGCGCGGCGCCGCTGCTCGCGCCGCGCACCGCGCTGCCCTGCACGCAGGCGGAGGACGCCGCGACGGGCCTGCCCGTGCTGCGCCTCGACCTCGCGCGCCTGCGCTTCCGCGCGCCCGTGACGGTCGTCGCCCTCCGGCTGGCCGGGGCGCCGGCGGTCACGCCCGGCCCGATCCAGGAGCCCGATGGCACGCTCACGCTGCTCGCGAGCGAGGCGCGCGTCGGACCCCGCGGCGCGAAGCTGCGCCTTTCACCGCTCGGGCTCACCACCGGCTGGACGCGGACGACGGACTGGCTCGAGTGGCAGGGCGCGGTGCTGGCGCCGGGCGAGTTCACCGTCGAGGTCGTGACCACGCACCAGCACCTGGAGCCATGGAGCGGCGGCCACACCGCGCGGGTCGAGGCATGCGGCCAGTCGCTGCGGCACGCGCTCACGCGCGACGCCGAGCTCGAGTACATGCAGGCCGCCTATTTTCCCCGCATTGCCTCGCGGATGGGCCGGCTGCGCGTGGACCGCGCTGGTCCGCTCAAGCTGCGGCTCCACCTCGACAAGATCCTGCCCCCGCCGAAGGAACGGCCGCTCTGGGACGACCTCACGCCGCTGATCGTGGGGGTGAGACTGCGGCCCGTTTGAGACGGGCCGCAGTAAGGGACAAGGAGCAAGGGACAAGGGCCAAGGCGAGCAGCTGCTGAAAGTTGGGAAGCGTCTGGATGGTGTGTGTTCGAATCTCTCCACCAAAGAGCTCGTCATCCTGAGCGGATGCGAAGGATCGCTGTTTTCATTGCCCATGAGCTAACCTCCGATGCCAGACACTCAATCGACGTCGTGGGAGTGTCGTTTCACCAACACTGGCTCTGCAGGAAAATTAACAGCGACCCTCCCCCCTTCGCCAAGGCTTCGGCGGACGCGTCGCATCCGCTCAGGATGACGTTGTAAGAGGCGTGGGCGTCATGCTACGCACACGGCGGCCCTCCGAGCTTGGTTTTCTTCCGTGCCCCCTGCTCCCTTCTCCTTTCTCCCGGCGCACCCTGCGCGCTTCACGCTTGGGGCGCTCCTCGCGCTCGCGTTGTCCGCGGTGGCGGCGGGCGCGGACGGCGACGCGGCGGCCAAGGCTGCACGCGTCCATTTGGTCTCGCCGCGGCTCAGTGCCTACATCGCCGCCAAGCTGCCCCGGTACGACCCGGCGCGGGCGGGGGGCGCGGCGCGGTTGCCGGCCGACGCCGCCCATCCCGGCGTCATGCGGCTGCCCGACTACATCGTGCGCGAGCCGCGGCTGCCGGATGAAACGGAAATCCTGACCGAGCACGGGCGGGATCTTGCCGCCATGAACAAATACCTCGGTCCGTCGGACGGACTCGACCGCGGCTACCTGAACGCGATCACGCTGGGGGACCTCTGGAGGAAAATTCCGGTGCTGAAAATGATCCCCTTCATTCCCTTTGGCTCGGTCTCGCAGGAGGCGCGCGCCCGGGCGCTCTACGACGAGGCCGAGATGCGGGAGAAGCTCGACGACCTGAGGGACATCGAGAGCCTCGCCGCCCGCGCCCAGAAAAAATCCGCCAAGCCCGCGCCCGCGCACTGACCCGGCGCGGCCATCGCCCCACTCAATGCCCGGCATCGGGTTTATCAATTAACGCGGCGACGCGGCTCTCGGTTATGCTGGCGGCGCCATGCTTCCCGCCGTGATCCTGCTCGGCCTGTTGGTCGCGCTCGTCGCCACCGATCCGGTGCCGACGGAGCCCGAGGACGGTGATTCCTCCCG
>Ga0118677_10006363_pt1 | contig 20047 bp, 25 predicted proteins | sample AliMusrvi5mmetaG_FD_86154 | JGI IMG/M metagenome (GOLD analysis project Ga0118677, IMG submission 86154)
GCCGTGAAACATCATAACCAGATCCCGACGAAGCTCACCATTATAACTGATTAAAGCAAAATGTCAATAGTTGTTTTGTTGATAAGATAAGTTTTACTGCACGCCCCCAGTCATCAGGCAACATCATGAGTCCCATTAACAAACTTTCTCAACCGGATTTAAACGAAACCTACAGTTACGCCGATTATTTAACCTGGCAATTTGATGAGATCGTTGAGTTAATTAAAGGTAAGATCCAATTGATGTCACCTGCGCCCAATGTGCTACATCAAAGTATATCTTGGTATTTTACCGGCACTCTTTTTAATTATTTCGTTAACAAGCCCTGTCGCGCCTTTGCAGCACCCTTGGATGTGCGCTTATACAATAAAAGAAATCGATACTGACCAACAAAGAAACCTTTACCGTGGTACAGCCTGATTTATGCGTCATTTGTAACCTGGAGCAATTAGATGCTCAAGGTTGTAACGGTGCGCCGGACTGGATCATTGAGATTTTATCCAAAGGCAACTCCAAGCATGAAACCCAAGATAAATATACGCTTTATCAAGAAAGTGGCGTAAAAGAATACTGGATTGTTTATCCTTATGAGCAGTCAGTACACCAATTTGTGTTAAATGAACAAACAGAAAATACGACCTCATGGCAATGTTCTCACAGGAATCCCCTTCCTTCAGGTGGGGACGAATGTCAAGCTGGCTGTTATGAAATTTTAGGTAAAAAAAAACGGCACTGCTAAGAGTGCCGTTCAGTATTGCCTTCAATTGTTTTAGCTATCGAGCAATGTTAGGTCGATAGCTATGTTCTGAGGACTAAAACAATCGAATAGCTTACCAATCAAGTTGAACACGAGTTTCGATCATGTCCAAAGCGCCTTTATTCCAGGCTAAGCTTTGACCTGTCATATTAGACGTATTGATATCTAATGCACGGACATAGTTAGTCATAACGCGAACATGTGAATTTGGATACCAGTTTAGACCAAATTTACCTGTTGAGGCTCTACCGCCGTTAATCGCACCGGAATGTAGATTCATGTAATCATAACCCGCCGCTAATTCCCAAGCACCTTTACCACCTTTCATGTCAAAGTTTTGATTGGGTTTAATACGACCCCAAGATCCAGTTTTAGCTGAATAATTACGAGACTCTCCAGTTAAGAAGTAAGTCACATAACCGTAGTAACCACTTAAAGAAGTATTGTTATAACCATGACCAGAAACATCAGTCTCTAAATATTCAGCCTGAGCAGAGAATGGTCCATAAACTAAAGCCGACTCACCACCAAATCGTTTCAGATTATTAGCTTGTCTTTGGTTAGCCGCTCCTTGGTTACCAATTGTTAAATTGCCTGTACTTAATATTAATGAACGATCGACGTTACCACCTAAACCGTTTGAAAAGATAACACCGCCGTTATTAAAGGCTCCATTACCATAGTAGTTATTATTGATGCTAATGTAAGAACCCGATGCCCCAGCATGCAAGAATTTAGTTTTGCTTTCAAACCAGGGTGTACCGGCTATACGGGTGTTAACTTCCCAACTAGTATCACCACCACCACCATTACGGTTCACACCACCATTGGTACCTAAGGCGCTACCTGTAGTAGTTACTGAACCTGTTGTACCGCTAACACCTGTCACACTCAATGCATTCGATCCATAAGCGTTAGAGTATCCACCTACGCCTTCAGTTTGAAATGACGAACCCACTAACCAACGATCAGCCGAGTAATTTAGACCCAAACCTACTTTATAGGTGTTTAAGTTATCAACAAACGTATTAACAGCCATGTTACGTTCAATAAACGTAAGGTATCTGTTGCTAGTCGCTTCTTCTAAACTGAATGGTTCTTTAAAAGAACCTGCTTTAATTGAAAATGGACTAGAGAAATTATAACGTACGAAGGCATCAGTAATACCGCCCGCATTTAAACCATTACCGCGTGTAAAGTCATATTCGAATTTGTAATCGGTATTTTTGAAGAAAGTCCCTTCAACACCCAAACGTGCACGACGTAAAGTCGCACCATCGTTTAATGTCGCTGGCGCACCTGGTGTTGGTACACCTGCAATTGGAGTATTGACATAATCGCCAAATTTACCGGGCAAGTTTTGATTAACATTAGTTTGTGAATCCACTTGCAAACGACCGTTAATACCTGCCGTAAAGTTACCGTCTTTAGTTGCAAAGTGAATACCATCATCTAACTTAACATGAACTGAAGAAGGTTTTGATTCTTCAGCAGCATGTTCTTCTAAGGCTTTAATTTCGTTTGTTTTTAATTCCAGATCTTGCTTAATGGCAGCTACTTCAGCTGATGTTGCTGCTGGGGCTGAAGCTGGTGTTATTGAATGAGAAACGCCTGGAGCCGATGATGGCTCAGTCACTTTCTCATAAGCACCCAAAAGAACACGACCACGAGCGGGTTCAGCAAAAAGTTGCTTGGTTTTAGTGTCTACATAAAGATCCAGCGCAACAGCGTTAAATGATGCGCTTACACCTAGTGTGGCAGCAATCGCCAAAGTCAATTTAGAAAATTTCATATTTGCTCTCGGTTGTTGTCAAAAAAACTTAAGCAAGGATAACCAAGCATTATTACAGCATTATTACAAAACAACAAAACCAGTGCGCATTCTCATTAAATTTACTGAGCATAGAACATCCTTACCTCCTTATCATTTGTGAGACTTATTCACGACAAACACAAATGGAATTGTTGTTAGTCGAACAAATCCATAGGCTTGTTGTTGTATTTGTTATAAAGCAGACACTATTATTTTCCTTAAAAAACCTTCGCGCCTTAAATTCATTGGGTTCTCTATGGTTAATCTAGCTGTCTTTTTCAGGCATGATTTTTGTTAATCAATCACGAAACAGCCAAATAACACACCTGGAGTTTCTATGACTGAAACCTTTTATGATGTCATGCGTAGGCAAGGCATCACCCGCCGCAGCTTTCTTAAATTCTGTAGCCTTACCGCTGCCTCATTAGGTCTTGCACCTGCTTTTGCGCCGAAAATTGCGCACGCGATGGAGACCAAGCCGCGTATTCCGGTGTTATGGTTGCATGGTTTGGAATGTACCTGTTGTTCGGAATCATTTATTCGTTCGGGTCACCCCTTAGCAAAAGATGTGATCTTATCCATGTTGTCACTCGATTACGATGACACGATTATGGCCGCAGCAGGGCATAACGCAGAAGCTATCGTTACTGAAATTGTCGAAAAGTATAAAGGTAATTATATCCTGGCGGTAGAAGGCAATCCACCTTTAGCCGAAGACGGTATGTATTGCATTATTGGCGGCAAACCTTTTGTAGAACAACTTAAGTATGCGGCTGAAAGTTGTAAAGCCATTATCTCTTGGGGTTCTTGCGCGTCGTGGGGCTGTGTGCAAGCGGCAAAACCCAATCCAACTCGCGCCACTCCGGTTCACAAAGTCCCCGGCTTAGCCAATAAACCGATTATTAAAGTCCCCGGTTGCCCTCCGATTGCCGAAGTGATGACCGCTGTGGTGGCCTATTTGTTGACGTTTGATAAGTTACCGACTTTAGATCGTCAAGGTCGTCCACAAATGTTTTACAGTCAACGTATTCATGATAAATGCTATCGTCGTCCCCATTTCGATGCGGGACAATTTGTCGAGCATTGGGATGACGAAGCGGCCAGACAAGGCCATTGTTTATACAAAATGGGCTGTAAAGGCCCCACGACTTATAACGCTTGTTCCACGGTTCGCTGGAATGAAGGCGTATCCTTTCCTATTCAATCCGGTCATGGCTGTATTGGTTGTTCCGAAGATGGTTTTTGGGATAAAGGGAGCTTCTACGAACGCCTCACTGACATTAATCAATTCGGTATTGAAGCCAACGCCGATGCCGTGGGTGGAACAGCCGCCGCTTTAGTGGGGGCTGGTATTGCCGCACACGCCGGATTGACTGCGCTGAATCGCGCTAAACAACCAGGAGCAGAAAAACAATGACCGTTAGAAATACACCCAATGGCTTTCATTTAAACGACGCGGGTCGTCGTATCATCGTAGACCCAGTGACCCGTATCGAAGGTCACATGCGTTGTGAAGTGAATATCGATGAAGATAATATTATCCGCAACGCCATTTCCAGCGGCACCATGTGGCGAGGACTGGAAGTCATCTTAAAAGGCCGGGATCCACGTGATGCCTGGGCTTTTGTACAACGTATCTGCGGCGTGTGTACCGGTACTCATGCCTTAACCTCAGTACGTGCGGTCGAAGATGCGCTGAAGATTAAAATCCCTGAAAATGCCAATTCAATCCGCAATCTGATGCAATTAAGTTTGCAGGTACAAGATCATCTGGTGCATTTTTATCATTTGCATGCCCTGGATTGGGTTAATCCGGTTAATGCCTTAAAAGCCGATCCCAATGCAACTTCCTTATTGCAACAATCGATTTCTCCGCATAATCCAAAGTCTTCGCCGGGTTATTTTCGTGATACCCAAAATCGTCTGCAAAAGTTTGTTGAGTCAGGGCAGTTAGGCCCTTTCAAAAATGGTTACTGGACTAATCCCGCTTATCTGTTACCCCCTGAAGCGGATTTGATGGCCGTCACTCATTATCTGGAAGCATTAGACTTCCAGAAAGATATCATGAAAATCCGGACGGTATTTGGTGGCAAAGACCCTCATCCAAACTGGTTGGTGGGTGGTGTGCCTTGTGCTATTAATATTGATGGTGTCGGCGCTACCGGTGCAATCAATATGGAGCGGCTCAATTTAGTCTCTTCTATCATAGACCGGACGATTGCCTTTATTGATCAGGTTTATATTCCCGATTTACTGGCAATTGCAAAGTTTTATAAAGGTTGGATGTATGGGGGCGGTATCTCTGGACAAAGCTTATTGTCATATGGGGATATTCCTGATGATGCGAATGATTATTCGGCGTCTAATCTGTTGATGCCTCGTGGTGCGATTATTAATGGTGATTTAACGAAGGTCCATGAAGTTGATTTGAGGGACCCAGAGCAGATCAAGGAGTTTGTGCCGCATTCCTGGTATAAGTATCCGGATGAATCAATAGGTCTGCATCCTTGGGACGGTATTACCGATCCGCATTACAGTTTGGGGCCCAATGCCAAAGGAACGCGGACTAATATTCAGGAACTGGACGAAGCCGCTAAATATTCCTGGATTAAAGCACCGCGCTGGCGGGGTCATGCGATGGAAGTGGGGCCGCTAGCCCGTTATGTCATTGGTTATGCGCAAGGTAACAAAGAAATAACTGAACAAATCAACTTTGTCTTAAAAGCGCTAGATGTACCGGTTACAGCTCTGTTCTCTACTTTGGGAAGAACTGCAGCACGGGGTCTGGAAGCTCAATGGGCAGCTGGTAAGATGCGTTACTTTATGGATAAGTTAATAACGAATATTAAAGCGGGTGATCTGGCTACAGCCAATGTGACTAAGTGGGACCCAGAAACGTGGCCTGCGAGTGTTAAAGGGGTTGGTTTTACCGAAGCGCCGCGCGGGGCTTTAGCTCATTGGTTAAAAATTGAGAATACCAGGATTGCCAATTATCAATGTGTCGTGCCAACCACATGGAACGGTTCTCCTCGTGATGAACAAGGCAATATAGGCGCCTTTGAAGCGGCATTGATGAATACCAAGATTGAACGCCCAGAAGAACCTGTGGAAATTTTGCGTACTTTGCATAGTTTCGATCCTTGTCTAGCCTGTTCCACCCATATCATGGGACCGGATGGCACAGAATTAACTCAAGTCAAAGTTCGTTGAGGAGACAGTCATGACTGAACTTACTTCTGCCGCTTCTACCGCCCCTATTTATGTGTACGAAAAGCCGGTTAGGCTATGGCATAGTCTCAATGCGTTGCTGATTGTTGTCCTGAGTGTTACGGGGTATTTAATTGCCGATCCTCTGGCCTCATTAAAAGGCGAAGCTTCTGAGCATTTCTTGATGGGTTATATCCGCTTTGTGCATTTTTCAGCGGGTTACTTAATAGCGATTGCGCTGCTGTTTCGATTGTACTGGGCTTATGCGGGTAACGAACACGCTAGACAAATCTTTTTACCACCTTTGTTGAAGACCCATTTTTGGCAAGGCGTTTTTCATGAAGTGCTTTGGTATCTGTTCCTGGTCAAAGAACCCCGCAAGTATATTGGTCATAATCCTTTGGCCATACTGGCTATGCATTTTGTATTTGTGTGGGGAGTGTTGTTTATGATTGTTACTGGCTTTGCTTTGTATGGAGAAGGTGCGGGTCAGGGTAGTTGGCAACATACTTTGTTTAGTAGTTGGGTGTTGCCCCTGTTTGGTAGTAGCCAAAGTCTGCACAGCTGGCATCATTTGTTCATGTGGCTGATTATCTGTTTTGTACTGGTGCATATCTATGTTGCTTTGCGTGAGGATAAGTTATCTCGTCAAAGTATGTTGTCCACCATTGTAACGGGATGGCGAACCTTTAAGGACGATAGACCCGTTGACGATGAGTCTGGCGCATGACTAAGCCACAACACATTCTGTTGCTGGGTATAGGCAATGTGCTGTGGGCTGACGAAGGCTTTGGGGTGCGGGTCATTGAGCATCTGCAAAAAAACTATCGGTTTCCTGAGCAGGTTCAGGTCATGGATGGAGGAACTCAAGGTGTGTATCTGGTTGAGCATGTGCAAGCAGCCAATGTTTTAGTGGTCTTTGATGCGGTTGATTATGGCTTGTCCGAAGGGACACTGAAGTGCATCGAAAACGAAGAGGTGCCAAAGTTTCTGGGTGCAAAAAAAATGAGTCTGCATCAAACGGGTTTTCAGGAAGTACTGGCGATGGCCGACATGTTGGGACAATATCCTGAACATTTGTTATTGATCGGTGTCCAGCCAGTAGAACTTGATGATTATGGTGGCAGCTTGCGACCGCAGGTCAAAGCTCAAATACAACCGGCTATTGATATAGCGTTGACGTATCTAGCCACTTTTGGAATGACCACAGAAATAAATACCGCTCATAACGAACTATCTGATCCGGTATTGGACATTCAGCGCTATGAGCAGGAGCGTCCCACCTCAACAGAAGCGTGTCGTATTGGCGATGAGCGAATCTTGCTATCGGAAGCGTTTGAGGTGCGTCCACCTATATCGCCTGAGGAACTAAGCTTGAAAGTGGATATTGATTATCGGGGGAAATATTGATGTGTATCGGTATTCCTATGCAAATTATTGAACAGCGAGGTGAGTTTGCACACTGTGTTTATCGTAATCAAGAAAGCCTGATCGATATGATGTTGGTGGGGCAGCAGCCAGTAGGTAGCTGGATTCTGACTTTTCTCGATACCGCCCGGGAAACCATTAGTGAACAACGAGCAAAACAAATCGCTGATGCCTTGGAAGCTATGAGTTTGGCTATGCAAGGTGAAACCGATATAGATCATTTATTTGCTGATCTTGTTGACAGAGAACCCACTTTACCGGAGTTTTTACGATCATGAGTTCACCTTTGATAGAGCAACTGCAAACCAGACACGGCTTGACCCTATTAGATGGAGATAGTTACGATCATTTTGTTTACGGGAATGAATGGGTGGTACTGTTTTTTTGTAACGATCCGGTGATGTTTCCTGAGAGTCATGATGTTGCGGTGATTTTGCCGGAGTTGTTGAAAGGCTTTGGACAATTACGAGGAGGGATTATTGCATCCTCTGTTGAGCGTGAATTACAGGCGCGTTTTAGATTTACGAGTTGGCCATCGTTAGTGTTTTTACGTAAAGGTGAATACTTAGGTGTCATTACCGGCATTCGCGACTGGTCGGCTTACAGGCAGGAGATGACAGCAATACTGGCCGCCCAACCCAGTCAGCCCCCCGGCTTTGATCTGGATAAAGTCTGTGGAGCAGCAGCGCATTGAACACTAAAGTTGAATTAATCGGTTCTCATACCAGGCGACTATCATTATGACTTCACACTATCTCCCTGTTTTTGGGCAAGGTTCACAGCCGGCAGAAGAAGACGGCGTTGAGCTGGAATATTTGCCTATGCCCGAGGAAATGGCAATCTACCGAATGCCGGAAATTTCTTCGGAATTAAATGTCGCCGCCTTAACTCAGGCGAAAGCATTTTTGTCACAGTTACAGCAAGCATTGGCTGACTTTCCTACCGTATCTGCACCTATGGATTTGATCAGTCTGGACAGTACCAATCGGCAATTTATCGATGAAATGCTGGGCGAAGGCGAAGTGAGTATGATTTATTCAGGTCAGCCGGTTATTCGCATTCAGGAGTCGGTGTTAGCGGGTGTTTGGCGTCAGCAATCGTGGAATCCGGACAAGAAAATTATTTCAGATAGCCTGGAAGTTGGGATTGTGCCACAAGCCATCACGCAATTGGCTTTTAGTAATGCTGTCCAGTGTATTGATACCCAGTGGGATGTGTTACCATCAGGCGTGATGAATGCACCGCCCTTGTTGGCAGAGCTCAATGCAAAAATTGCTGACTATCAGCCCGATGACGAAGCGCATATCATTAACTTGAGTTTGTTGCCGCAAACAGAGGAAGACTTGCAGTTTTTAGAAGCCCGTTTGGGTAAGGGAAGAGTGACTATTCTTTCCAGAGGTTATGGGAATTGTCGGATTAGCTCAACCAATACACAATATGTGTGGTGGGTGCAGTATTTTAATTCACAGGATACCTTGATCCTCAATACCCTGGAAGTCAGTGCTGTTCCCAATGTGGCTTGTGCTTCACCAGAAGATATTGCGGATAGTCGGCAACGACTGGAAGAAATTATGAAGGTGTATTTGTGAGTGACTCTTTCTTTGCGGGTGCCTTTGGTGGTGATGCCTCGAAATTACCACTTGATACTCGTTTGGAATGTAAAATTTGTTGGTATGTCTATGATCCTGCTTTGGGTGATGACGTCTGGCAAATTCAACCGGGCACTGCCTTTGGGCAGCTACCTAACCATTGGAGCTGTCCCACTTGTGGCGCTCAAAAACAGGATTTTTTATTGTTGGAGGACTCGTTATGACGTGGAAAGATTGTAATCAATTGACTCATACACTGGAAACAGTCTTTAACCAGATATTGGATCAACGCATGTGTGGGTTGCCGTTACTTAATCATGCACTGTCGGTGCAGGTGGCAGGTTTTAACCCAGTCAATGATGAGTGGGTGGGGATATTGATCACCCCCTGGTTCATGAATTTGTTGCTGATGCCGAGGCTGGATTGTGCATGGGCCGGATTGAATATGGGGGCTAAATTCGAGAAGTCTTTTCCCTATGGGGTGTTCGAGTTTACAATGGCTGTTGAAGAGCACCTGGGTGCTTATGCACAGTGCTCATTGTTTTCCCCCATGTTTCAGTTCGCTACTCAGGCTGATGCACTGGCGACGGCACAGTCTGCATTGGATGCTTTACTGATCGGTGAAAGGCCGCCTGACTTAAACTTGAGTCGGAGAAACTTTCTGCGCGGTGAGTTGGGTGCTGGACGCGTTTGAGTGACGGCAGCCGGCAAGATCAGCATTGCTTTATATCATCGAAATAGGCAGTGCTATGCGGTTAAGATAGTTTCATCACGTCCCCAAGCATCCAGAATATTGGTGGGTAAATCCCCAGAGCAAGTATTAACGACGGTACCGTTATTGTTTTCCGTCTGTAGTCATGCACAAGCCTATGCGGCGTTGCAGGCTTGTAGTTCGGCATTGGGTAGAGTACCTGAACCAAAGATTGAAGCTGCTCGCGAAATGTTGGTGCAATTAGAGAAATTGCGTGAACAGTGTTGGCGTATTTTATTGGATTGGCCGGGCTTTGTTGGCATGGCTGCTGATAAAAAATCATTGAAGTCTCTGATGGCATTTGATGCTCAGTTCAAGATGGTCTTGTTTCGAGATGGACAGGGCTTTAATCTGGATAGTGTGCTAAGTATTAACACAGAGCGGTTGACCATATTAATAGATGAAGTAGCGTTGTTGATTGATGCCGTTATTTTTAAGGGTGATTTGCATGGCTTTATGGCAATTGTCAACGAAGTGCAGTTGCTTGACTGGTTACGGGATAACAAAAGTTTACCTGCCACTTTGTTGAATGATGTCTATCGCCGGAATTGGCAGGCCATCGGGCAAAATAAGGTGAGTTGTTTGCCTGAGCTGGATGGACAGGAATTAAATCAGTTTATGGAACAGGAAGATTTAAGCATTTTTTCGCAGTACCCGCAGTGGCAAGGACGTTGTTTTGAATCCACAGTTCTCAATAGACAAAGGCAGCAACCTTTAATTATCGCCTTGGAAGCCCGTTATCAAAATGGCTTGTTGGTCAGAATATTGACCCGATTACTGGAAGTGAGTCAGGTACTCTCTAATTTAAGGCTATTGTTGAATGCTATCAACGACGATTTCTGTGTTACGATTAATAAAGAGTTTGGGCGGGATATTGGCTTAGGCAAGGTTCAAGCCGCACGCGGCTTACTCATTCATCGAGTTGAATTATGGCAAGGACGAGTCAAGGATTATTGTATCGTAGCGCCTACCGAATGGAATTTTCATCCCCAAGGCGTTGTCGCGCAGAGTTTAAAATCTCTGCAAGCCAATGACGCAGAGTTATTGCGGCAACAGGCAGAGTGCTTGATTAATTCAATTGATCCTTGCGTATACTATGATTTAACGTTAATCGACAGCGATAAGGCACCGTCAACTCATGCATGAAATGTCACTCTGTGAAGGTATTTTACAAACCCTGGAACAACAAGCCGAGGTTCAGGACTATCAAAAGGTAAGAACTGTCTGGTTGGAAATTGGCGCCTTAGCAGGTGTTGAGGTTGAAGCGTTACGTTTCAGTTTTGATGTGGTGATGGAAGGCTCATTGGCCGAAGGTGCCAAGCTTGAAGTTATATCCGTACCAGGGCAAGCGTGGTGTATACCCTGTGGTATTAATGTGCCGGTGGAACAGTTATATGATCCTTGTCCCCACTGTGGCAGTCATCAATTACAAGTGAACGGCGGCGATCAAATGCGAATTAAAGAATTGGAGGTAGAATAATGTGTGGAATCTGCGGTTGCGGCGAAGGCCCTGTTCATTTAGATGAACACGAACATTCTCATGAACATGAACATGAACATGAACATGATCACAATCATACCCATAGTCATGCGGCTGTACACTCTCATGCACCGGGTTTAAGCCAAGTGCGAATGGTGCAAATTGAGCAGAGTATCTTGGCAAAGAATAACCAGTATGCTCATGAAAACAGGCGCTTCTTTAGTGATCATGGCTTGTTGGTATTAAATCTGGTGTCTAGCCCAGGTTCAGGGAAGACGACGTTACTGACTGAAACTATACTACGTCTAAAAGATGACATAGGCATTGCCGTGATTGAGGGTGATCAGCAGACTGCGCGTGATGCAGAGCGTATTCTTGCGACGGGGGTGCAGGCTTTACAAATCAATACCGGAAAAGGTTGTCATCTTGATGCGCATCGTGTGGGTCATGCTCTGGAAAAACTACAGTTGCAAGATCACAGTGTGTTATTTATTGAAAACGTGGGTAATCTGGTGTGTCCTTCTGCTTTTGATTTGGGAGAAGCCCATAAGGTGGTGGTGTTGTCGGTCACTGAAGGTGAAGATAAACCCATTAAATACCCTGATATGTTTCATGCCGCTGATTTAATGATTTTAAATAAAATCGATTTACTGCCGCATTTGGATTTTAATGTTGAAGAATGTATCCAGTATGCGAAACAGGTTAATCCGCGTATTAAGATACTGTCCTTGTCTGCTAAAACAGGGGAAGGTATGGATAATTGGGTGCAGTGGTTAAAGGCTGAGTTGCAACTGCAATTGATTGCTTACGCTTAAGTTGTGTGTGATTTTATTACATTGAGGGATTTTGATTGTTTAACCCTTTGTTGCATAATTTGTAACAAATTAACGGTCAATCAATGGGCGGTAGGGCAAAGTTATATTTAAGTTTACTTTGACACCGTCCCGCTGCAAAAGAGGTAAATTGCTATGCTAAACATATCCTTGCAAGAAGCCCAAAATAAACTGCCTGAATTAATCAATTTAGTAGAGCAAGGGGAAGAGATTTTTATTCTAGGTAATAATAAAACGCGAATAAAGCTGGTTTCCTTCACTGAAAAAACTAAAAAAAAGAGTATTCGGTCAACATCGGGGACTTGCAACCATGAGCGAAGATTTTGACGATCGTTTATCTTACCCTAGTTATACTAAAACACAGGTAGTCTTATGTTAAAAAGTTACAGCGCTATTTATAAACAAGGCTACTTAGAATGGCTGGATGATGCACCTGAACAAGAAAACATACCCGTTATTGTTACTTTTGTCGAAACTAACTACCAAAAACCTCTATCCAAAGCACGGCGTATTTTAGAACAAGCCTGGGGTTGCGTAGAAAAGCCGCGAACACTTGAACAAATAGACCGTGATATTTCTCAAATGCGCGAAGAGTGAGTAAATGGACTATTTTTGAACCGTTGCGGGATTTGAACCTGTTTAAAGCAGCCAGTATTGATGGCGGCACAATTGCTTGGGAGAATGGTGCAGACATCGCTCCCGAATCACTCTATGAAAAAATAAGCGCGTAGAACAGAATAATCGAAGGAGCCAAAACAATGCAACAAACCGTCACTATTGATTGTCCTCTAGAAATACTCATTGGACTTCATCTAAACGCAGAAGGATTTGCTGATTATCTAAAAAAACAAGCAGCAATCAATTTGTTCAAAGAAGGTAAATTATCCTCTGGTACAGCTGCGGCTTGGCTGGGTATCGGGCGGGTAGCTTTCTTGCATATTGCTTTTGCAGCAGGCGCTACATTGCTAGAGGACACCTCTGATGACTTCGCACGTGAAACTGCGTTGTTATGATTGTATTCTCTAATACCACGCCTATCATAGCTCTGAGCAGCATTAACTGTTTACATCTGTTACCGAAACTATTTGGTGAAATTCATTTAGTTACAGAAGTTATTGATGAATGCTCAGTTGGTGGCTCCATTTTTGTGCCCAAGCTACTTGAAATTGAGTGGATAAAACCCGTGCAATCAAGCCCAATTCAACACTCCAGCGTTTTATTAGAACTGGATAAGGGTGAAAAACATACTTTAGATATGGCTAGTAAATTCCAAGCCGATTGGGTCATCATTGATGAAAAAATCGGTCGTAACATGGCGGAATATTTGGGGCTTCATGTAACCGGTACATTAGGTATTTTGCTTAAAGCGAAACAACAAAGTTTAATTCCATCTTTTGTAGATAGTGTTAAGGCCATGCAAAATCAAGGTATTTACTTCCAGGAAGCTTTAATACAAAAACTAGCACAAACGGTGGCAAAATGAGCCGGATGAAAAGATGGGGATCAGAGATAAACGCTATACAGTTCGACTCAAAGCTGTGGATTTCACATTTCTAAACAAATCTTGCCAAAATGGCGATTACTTTCCTGGTAACGAAAGGCTGTAACGATCTCTTCTAGCGCAAAGGTTTTATCAATAACGGGTTTCATACCTGTTGCGTCGATTGCGCGAATCATATCTTGTTGTTGGCAACGACTACCCACTAATACACCTTGCAAACGCAATTGTTTAATTAACACGGTCACAATATTAAGATCCCCACCCAAACCGGTGAGAATACCGATCAGAGAAATATGACCACCTACCCGTGATGCAATCATTGATTGATCCAATGTTGCAGGCCCACCTACTTCAATTACGTGATCCACCCCTCGTCCATCGGTTAAATCTAGCGCTTGTTTTCCCCAATTTGCTTGGCTGCGGTAGTTGATGAGATGATCAGCTCCTAATGCTTTTAGTCGTTCTAGTTTTTCGTCACTGGAAGACGTTGCGATGACAGTGGCCCCTGCCATTTTGGCGAATTGCAACGTAAAAATGGAAACCCCACCGGTGCCTTGTACGAGTACCGTATCACCAGACTTCAAATTGTCATCACTCATTAGCGCTCGCCAAGCTGTTAAGGCCGCAGTGGGTAACGTAGATGCTTCAGTGTGAGTCCATCCTTTAGGTGCAAGCGTAAAAGCATTTTTAGATATCGTCACAATTTCTCGCGCATAACCATCAACGCCATCCCCGGGTACAGTAGCAAATCCGTAGACTAAAGGCTCACCTGATTCCCAAGTCGGAAAAAAGGTACTGACCACATGGTCGCCCACCTTAAATGTATCGACTCCTTCGCCTACTGCAATAACCTCACCCGCACCATCGGCCATTGGAATGCGCGGTTCCTTAGGCCCCCATATACCACTCACTACAGCAAAATCGTGATAATTAAGAGAGTTGCCATGCAGGCGTACGGTGATCTCACCGATCTTAGGCGCAGCCGCATCTCGCTCACCGATAACGACCCTGTCATAACCACCACCTGATTGCACAATGATTGCTTTATTGGTCATATTTTCTCCTTAGTTGACACACTTAAAATGCCGATTTGTCAGTTAAATGTGCGAAGCCGTTTTAGACGTTGCTGTATGCGCCCAAGATGACTATATTGTCCGCTTTTAAAAAGGTCGCTAACTCAACTTAGAGTCTAGTCCCTATTGATGAAAAAGAATAGGAAATAATGAAAATAAATATATTCTTGGGTAAAACACTGAGCAATAACGAAAAATGCTCGGTCACATTGCAAAAAAAGGCATTACAACTCTGACGAATGCGATAGCACTTTGAAACCGTGTGATAAGACATTCCAGTGCTTATGTATTCACATTGACACAAAAACAATGCACATTCTAATGAATGTGCATTCACTTTGCATCAAAAAGCATTACACATAATTAAAATGTGGATAGACTTTCAACCCAATGTGATAGCACAGCTTAAGCAATGAGACTTCGCATTACGAAGACCTGCGGCTACAAAACTGAATAATCCAGGCTAGATTTAAGCACCTTCCCGTCGCTTCGGGATATATTTATCCTTTATTTTTGTTAGGCTTTATAATCCATCACCTTAATCTATTATAAAGCCACACAGGGAATAAATAATGAGAAATATCCGCAGTGCCTGTAAGCTACAGCCCAACGCACTTGACATTAATGTGGGGGATCAAATAGAACAACTTGACCAAATCATTAATGACACGGAGGGTCAGGCTTATTTCAATAAAACGTTTATAACTGACGGCATGAAAACCCTTTTAACCAAGGGGATCGCTCGTCTAGCCGGTAAATCTAACGACTCTGTTTTTCATTTAAAACAAGCCATGGGCGGGGGTAAGACGCATTTAATGGTGGGCTTTGGCTTACTGGCCAAAGATCAAACCCTGCGTTCTGAGTTAATCGGTACTCTTCCTTATCAAGCGAGTTTTGGCTCTGCCAAAATTGCCGCCTTTAATGGCAGAAACAATCCAGCCACTTACTTTTGGGGTGAAATAGCGAGGCAACTGGGTAAAGAAAGCTTATTTAAAGAATACTGGGAGGCAGGTGCCAAAGCACCCGACGAAAGCGCCTGGGTTAAACTCTTTGAAGGAGAAGACCCCATCCTTATCCTGCTTGATGAAATGCCCCCTTATTTTCATTATTACAGCACCCAAGTGTTAGGTAATGGCACTATCGCGGATGTTATCACCCGCGCATTCTCAAATATGCTCACCGCCGCACAGAAAAAAAAGAATGTGTGTATCGTGGTTTCAGACTTGGAAGCCGCTTATGATACCGGTGGCAAACTGATCCAAAAAGCCCTTGATGATTCAACTCAGGAACTCGGTAGAGCCGAAGTGGGCATTACGCCGGTTAACCTTGAATCCAATGAAATTTATGAAATTCTAAGAAAGCGTTTGTTTCTATCCTTACCTGACCCGAAAGAAGTGGCAGACATTGCCAGTGTCTATGCCAATCGTTTAAGCGAAGCCGCCAAAGCTAAAACCATAGAACGTAGCGCCGAATCACTGGCCTCTGAAATTGAAGCCACCTATCCGTTTCACCCCAGTTTTAAAAGCATTACTGCACTGTTTAAAGACAATGAGAAATTTAAACAAACCCGTGGCCTCATGGAATTGGTGTCCCGATTATTAAAATCAGTGTGGGAAAGTGACGAAGATATCTATTTAATAGGGGCTCAACATTTTGACCTGTCAATTGATGAGGTGCGTGAGAAATTGGCTGATATTTCAGAAATGCGGGATGTTATTGCCCGCGATTTATGGGATTCCTCCGATAGCGCTCATGCACAGGTGATTGATTTAGATAAGGGCAACAATTATGCAAAACAGGTCGGCACCTTATTATTAACAGCCAGTCTATCAACGGCAGTTAATTCAGTGAAAGGCTTATCAGAAAGTGAAATGCTGCAATGCTTGATTGATCCGGTTCGGCAAGCCAGTGATTTTCGTGCTGCCTTTACAGACTTACATAAAGCCGCCTGGTATTTGCATCAAACACCCGAAGGCCGCAGTTATTTTGATCGCCAAGAGAACTTAACCAAAAAGCTTCAGGGTTATGCTGACAAAGCCCCTCAGAACAAAGTAGATGAACTGATACGTCATCGCTTGGATGAGATGTATAAACCCACCACGAGAGAAGCCTATGAGCGCGTATTACCTTTACCTGAAATGGATGAGGCTGAGGCGGCGTTAAAAAGTTCACGTGTGTTATTAATCATTAGTCCTGATGGTAAAGCACCGCCAGAAGTCGTTAAACGCTTTTTTGAAGGCTTAACCAATAAAAACAATATCCTGGTGCTGACCGGCGAAAAGTCTACGATGGCCAGTCTTGATAAAGCCGCCCGCCATGTTTATGCCGTCACCAAAACAGATACCGAAATAAACGCCTCACATCCTCAACGTAAAGAACTGGACGAGAAAAAAGCCCAATACGCGCAAGATTTTCACACCACTGTATTAGCGGTATTCGATAAACTGATGTTCCCGGGCACTATTCAAGGAGAGGATGGTTTACGCTCTAAAGCATTGGACAGCACTTATCCCTCGAATGAGTCCTATAACGGTGAACGACAGGTTATTAAAACCTTAACCGCAGACCCGATTAAACTGTATACACAAATTCCTGAAAACTTTGATTCGTTGAGAGCACGCGCTGAACAATTATTATTTGGTGCGCAAGATGAAGCCAGAAAAACGGATTTACTGGATAAGATGAAGCAAAAAACGCAAATGCCCTGGCTACCCTCAAAAGGTTTTGATCAATTAGCACAGGAAGCCTTTCAGCGCGGTATTTGGGAAGATTTAGGTAACGGGTATCTCACTAAAAAACCCAAACCCAAACAAACCGATGTGTTAGTCATCGCAGATAATGAACCCGATGACAACGGCAAAGTGCGTTTAAAAATTGAGGCCGTTAATGCGGGCAATAGTCCAAAAATACATTATCAGGAAGACGGAGAAGTCACCCAACAGTCTCCCGTGCTAACCGATAATATATTAGTCACAAATGCATTAAAAGTTCAGTTGATAGCTATTGACCCCACCGATAAAAATCAGACCGGCAATCCCAAGACGTGGACAAATACCTTGGTGATTAGAAACCGTTTTAACGAAATATCCAGGCAAGTCGAACTTTTTGTCGCCCCTAAAGGGTCTATCCGTTATACCCTTGATGGCTCAGAACCCAGAAATGGCCTTTCGTACACAGGGCCCATCACTATTGGCGATCAAGCCGCTAAAATTAGCGTGTTTGCAGAATGTGAAGACTTAGAAGCCAAACGACATTTTAGCTTTGCTGAATCTGGCTCTACAGAAGTGCTGATGATCAAAGAGAAACCGGCACAACTGTATTGCCCTACGTATAAAACCCTGGATAATGCCGCTAAAACGTATGACGGGATAAAATTTGCTAAAGACAAAAACATCACCTTTGAACAAGTGACCCTGATTATTGGTTCGGCACCCAAAGTGATTCATTTATCACTGGGTGAAATGAAGATTGAGGCTGATTTTATAGAAAAAACCTTATTACATTTACAAAGCCTGGTGCCACCTGAAGCCCCCGTCATTATGAAGTTTAAAAAAGCTAATGCATTGACAGGTTATGATTTGGAACAATTTGCTAAAACGCTGGGCATCGAATTGCATAATGATGAGGTCATTCAGGAATGACGCACACCACCGACTTTGGAGCCCCCTCTGAATTTGGCACGCATTGTTTTTATGTAGAGATATCGGCCTCACCGCGTGAAGCTGTGCGTATCTTTGAAGATTATGGTTTTGACGGTGATGAAAGTCGCAGAGAAACCACCGAATGCCGTAGCATTCTGGCGCGTGAGCTTTGGACAAAGATTAGAGATGATGCCCGTCGGGATTTTAATGAGCGTCTTAAAGCCAAGAAACAAAGTACCGGCACATGGAATACTGGAACAGTTAAACTTGATCGTTTCTTAGGAAGAGAACTCTGTGTTTTAGCTTGGGCCGCAGAACATGCCAGCCCCGCTGAATGTGCCATCATTTGTCAAAAATGGTTAGCCTTACGACCCGAAGAACGCTGGTGGTTTTATGCCAAGACCGCCGCCGAAGCCCGATTAGCAGATCAAACCCAACGCGGTTGGCGTAAAGCCTTGTATTGCGCGTTGTCGGATGGTGAAAATATAGCACTGGGACAAAAAGTAAAACCCAAAAACAAGAAGCAAAAGGAAGATGAGATAATCTTTATGGATATTTTTGACTTTGTAGAGAACTAACTAACGTAAAGGAATCCCATCATGCAAGCCTATTATGAAATAGAAACCGACATTCCTGTCGATCATCAACTACATATTCAGTTGCCCGAAAATATTCCCGCTGGGCGGGCAAAAATTGCGGTTATTTACGAATTAACGCAAATAAAAAATGATGCCGGTGTCGCTTTAAAAGCGTTTCTGAATAAATACCAGGCCGAAGATATTGATATCGATACAAGTATTTTTGAAGAAAGTAGAAAAACAGATGCCGATAGAGACTTTAGATTATGAGTTTGGTTTATTTACTGGATACCAATACCATCTCAGAACCTTTAAAAGCGATACCCAATAAGCAGGTCATTGAAAATATAGAACGTTATCATGCACAAATCGCCATTGCTGCATTTGTGGTTTATGAATTGGTGCGTGGTGTTGCGTTATTACCAGATTCTAAAAAACGATTGAAAACAAATGATTATCTTGAATCCGTTTTGGTTGAGTTTCCAATTTTACCCTATACCGAAGCAGCTGCAAAATGGCAGGGTGAAACAGCCGCACATTTGCAGCAACTCGGAAAAACACCGCCTTTTGTCGATGCCCAAATCGCAGCGATTGCAAAAACAAACAACTTAATTTTAGTCACGCGCAACGTGGATGATTTTAAAAACTTTACTGATTTATCAATTGAAAATTGGTTTTGTTGAAACCCAGGAAATATAAACCCATGCTTAAACCCTTTGAGTGGCAAGATAAACCTGCCTTAATTGAACATTTGTTTCCGGTACAGAAGATTTCTGCAGAAAGCTTTAAGGAGCAAATGGCGGGGGCGGGTAAAACGCTGACAGCCCTTGGCAGTTATTGGAAAGGTCGTAAGCCACTCATTCTTAATAAAGCCTGTATCTTGGGTGCCTTACTGCCTGCTACAAATAAGCCATTAAAAGACCTTGAGATATTTGAGTTATTAATGGGCATGGATAGGCAATCTCTTGAACTTCGGCTTGAACACAAAAATGATAAAGCCAGTCGCTTTTTTCTGGCACAAGAACAAGAAGTCGAGGTCAGCGCTACTTATAACGAATGGGTTAGAGCAGCGTCCCGCCCTGAAGAATGTGGTGATGCTCTTTTTACTCACGTTTGGGATAGCGTCAATGCCCACCTTGGCACCTCGGCTTTTTCCTTTCCTGAGTTAATTGAGCAAATCGGTATAGCCCGTTTTGGTCATCGTCCACGAGTAGCCGATGTCTTTAGTGGCAGTGGCCAAATTCCTTTTGAAGCGGCTCGTTTGGGTTGTGATGTTTAGGTGATTTCCGGAAATTAATTTACCCATTAGATGGGTCGAATCAAGATGTCCCATTTGGGTAGGATTGGGTTACGTTCCAGTCTGGCTTCAATCGTCCGCATCGCTACTTTGGACAGT